>Ga0256831_1000273_pt1 | contig 27529 bp, 21 predicted proteins | sample 132544metaG_FD_189087 | JGI IMG/M metagenome (GOLD analysis project Ga0256831, IMG submission 189087) | Hydrothermal vent microbial communities from Lau Basin, Pacific Ocean - 132-544 | ecosystem: Environmental > Aquatic > Marine > Hydrothermal vents | place: Pacific Ocean: Lau Basin | collected... | reverse complement strand
CTCCAAGCGTTTAACCCTGTGCTTCGGCTTGCCGGAGCGGGATAAATCGTGGTTCTCGCCCGGGAAGATGGCCAGCTCGACCGTCTTGCCGAGGTATTTCAAAGCGGTGTAGAACTGCAACGCCTCCGGAAGCCAGCACCGGTAGTCCTCCGTCGAGTGGATTATGAGGAGAGGCGTTTCAACGTTGGGAGCGTACTTCAGCGGGCTCTTTTCCCAGTAGGTATCTGTGTTGTTCCACGGGTCACCTCCTACCTGGTCCGGCGCGAAGAAGTAGCCTATATCCGTCGTCCCAAAGAAGCTCACCCAGTTTGAGATGGAGCGCTGGGTTACAGCGGCCTTAAAGCGGTTCGTGTGTCCAACAATCCAGTTCGTCATGAAACCGCCGTAGGAGCCACCGGTGACGCCTACCCTTTCCCCATCTATGAAGTCGAACCTCTTCAGAGCCTCATCAACGACCTCCATCAAATCCTGATAATCCCTCTCACCGTAGTGCTCCCTAATGTCCGCAAAGTCCTCGCCGTAGCCGTCGCTTCCTCTGGGATTGGAGAAGATAACCACAAAGCCCCTGGCCGTTAAAACGTGGAACTCGTGCATGAAGGCGTAGCCGTAAGCTGTCTTCGGCCCGCCGTGGATTTCAAGAACGGCCGGATACTTCTTCCCAGGCTCAAAGCCAACGGGCCTCATTATCCAGGCGTCTATCTCCGCTCCATCGCCCGCCTTAACTTTGAAATGCTCGGGCTTTGAGAGACTGTATTCCCTAATCCAGCCGTTGAAGTCCGTGAGCTTTCTCTCCCTTCCGTCCCTCAGAACGTAGAGCTCTGTCGGAGTTACGGCGTCCTGTGCTGTGAAAGCTATGTAATCTCCGATTGCAAAGCTCTCAACGCTTCTGTCCCCACCAACAACGCGCTCTATCTTTCCGTCGAGGTTAACCCGGAAGAGGTTCGCCCTTGGACCGTCGGTGGCAACGTAGTAAACCCAGCCGTCCTTAAAAACCAGCTCCGCCCTCTGGCTTCCCCTTACGTCGCTGTTGAGGGAGTTATAAGCTGAACGGTCGAGGTCCTTTGTGAGCTTTCTAAGCTCTTCCGTCTCGGGGTCGTAGTGGTAGATGTGGGGGTTCGTCGGAATCCCGCGCTCGCGCGTGTTGGCCTTTAGAATAAAGGTCCCATCGTCGAGGGGTATGAAATCGGTTATGCCCCACTCCCCGGGAGTTAAGCGCTTCGCCTTTCTCCCGTCGAGGACGTAGAGGTCGCTCACCATCGGCTTCCTCTCGCGGTCTTCCTGAGCTAGGAAGTAGAGCTTACCCTTATGGAAGCGGATTTGAGAGACGTCGATGTTCTTTGGCGTCAGGCGTCTTTTCTTGCCGGTTTCAGCATCCACGAGATAGACAACACTCCTCTTCCCGTAGACCCATCCAATTCCGTTGAACCAGAAGGGGAGCTCCTTAATCAGGTGGACGTCATCTTTGGGCTTTTTCTCGACGTCTATCGGTGTCACAACCGCTATCCCCTTTCCGTCCTCGGTAAAGCGGAGGTTTTTAATTCCGTATTTGAACTTCGCTAAAAGCCTTGCCTCTCCGCCGTCCGTCGGGATAACGTAGAGCTCGGCTTCTTCTCCTTTATCGCGCTTGGATGTGAAGGCCACCAGCTTCCCATCAGGCGAGAACCTTGGATTCCCGTCCTTTTTGCCGGATGTAAAGGGCTTAACTCTCCTTCCGTCGTAGAAGTAGAGCCTTGAGAAGTAGTCGTCCTTCTCAACGCTTATCTCCGTCACCTGAAAGACGAGCCTTCTTTTGAAGGCATCGATGTTGCCAACGAGCCTGAATTTTCCGAGGTCCTTCTCGGTAAGGCCTTTCATAGAAACCACCGAACTAACTCGGCCCTTTTCGTATAAAAGCTTAGCGTTTCGATTAATATCGAGACCCTTCAAGAGCTCCGAAGGTTTTTAAATCCCCGCTCTCCCCTTTACCCGGGGAGGAGAGATGACGGTTAAGGTTCGCTTTGATAAGGAAGTGAGAGAGTACGCCAAAGGCGAGAAGGTTAAGGACTCGGTTCTCAAGCTCACCGAGACGGCCTTAGCTCAGGCACTCGAAAACTTCCACAGGAGAATGATTGTAATCGAGGGAGACACGCTGAGGAAGGCGGAACTGGCCGGAATCCTTGCTGGAGCCTCTGCTAGAGTTCTCAGCGATGTTCTCGAGGAGTTGATTAAGAAGCGCCTTAGAGATGAAAGCGAGGATAAAATCGAGGTTCTTTATGCCACAGATGCCCTCGGGGAGGAAACCTTTGGAAGAAAGAGATACGAAGCTTTTAGGAAGCATTTCGACGTTCTGGCGGGTTCAAACGTCGAGGTAAAGGCGGTAACCTTCAAGCACACCCGCGACATACTCGGGAGGACCTACGACCTTCTCGTCCTCGATATGAGCTACGATTACTCCCCCAACGATTTGGGAAGGATAATCGAGACTGTTCGCGGTGGCGGGCTGATATTCATCCTTGCGAATCCCTTCGAAAAGTGGAAGGACATGTGGACGGGCTTCCACAAGAGTCTGGTAACGCCACCTTACACGATAGACGACGTAAAGAAGCGCTTCAACAGAAGGCTAATCAGAAAGTTCACGGAGCACGATGGGATTTACATCATAACCGAGAACGGGAAGGCCAGGAAGAAGCCGAAGCGCTCGAAGAGTCAGGCGAGGATTAAAGCCAGAAAGGGCGTCCCAATTCCAGAGGAGACGCTCTTCCCGAAGGAGCTCTACGAGATGGCCCTAACCGAGGGGCAGGTTGAGGTAATTAAGGCCTTTGAAGAACTCGTTGACGGTGGTATGCTCGTTTTGACGGCAGACAGGGGAAGGGGTAAGAGCGTTTCAGTTGGTATAGCGTCCATCGGCCTCACCCTGGCCCTCGGAAAGCGCACAAGGATAGTTGTAACCGCCCCCGAGCTTGAGAACGTCCAGGCACTCTTCCGCTTCGCCAAGAGGGCCCTTGAAAGGCTCGGCTTCAAGCCCTACGTGGTGGAAGAGAAAGGCTTGATAAAGGAGCTCTACGCGAGGAAGATAGGCCTGCGCTATTATCCACCGGCCGAAGGTTATAGGAAGAGCGCCGACCTCTATATCCTGGACGAAGCGGCCGGAATCCACGTGCCGATACTCCACAAGTACCTCAACAAGGAGCGCGTGGTTTACTCTTCAACCATACACGGCTACGAAGGCGCCGGCAGGGGCTTTTCCGTTAAGTTCCTCAAAAAGGCGAGGGAGAAGCGCTCTTTTAAGGAGCTCCACATGGACGAGCCGATTCGCTACGCTGAAAACGACCCCATAGAGAGGTGGCTCTTCGACGTTTTACTACTTGATGCCGAACCCGTTGAGCTGACGGAGGAAGACTACGAGCTCATAAAGAGGAAAGAGGTCTACCTTGAGGAGCCCGATTTGGACGACTGGTTCGAAAACGACAGAGAGGATTTAAGGAACTTCGTCGGAATTTACATTCTGGCTCACTACCGCAACAGGCCGAGTGACGTCGCTTTGCTCGCAGATGCTCCGCACCACGAAGCGAGGGTTCTACGTCTGAAAAACGGCAAGATAGTGACGGCGATACAGATAGCCAAAGAGGGTGGTATACCGAAGAAGGTAATAGACAAGATGGCCAAGGGCTACAAGCCACGCGGGAACATAATCCCTGATATGATGGTCAAGCACCACTATTTGAAGGAGTTCGCCAGGCTGAAAGGCTACAGGATAGTCAGGATAGCGACGCACCCGGATGCGATGGACATGGGGCTGGGAAGCAAGGCCTTAGAGCTCCTCGAAAAGGAGGCCAGAGAGAAAGGCCTCGACTGGATTGGTTCCGGCTTTGGAGCGAGCGAAGAGCTCGTCCGCTTCTGGGTCAGAAACGGCTTTGCAGTGGTTCACCTAAGCCCGGCCAGAAACCCGGTCAGCGGAGAGTTTACGGCGATAGTCCTCAAGCCGATAAGCGAGAAGGCTAAAAAATTAATCAAGAAAGCGAACGACGAGTTCAGGATTAGGCTTACGGAATGGCTCGGCGATACCCACCGCGAGCTCGAGCCGGAAATAGCGCGCTGGCTCTTCGAGACGCCCTTCGGCGAGGCCGTCGATTACCCGGTTCACCTCACCGAAATCCAGAAGAAGCGCCTCGATGCCTTCACGGGCAAGGTCTTGACCTACGATACTGTGGTTGACGCAGTAAAGCCGATAGTGAAGCTCTACTTCCTCGACGGCTGGATGAAACCCTATCTTGACGAGAGGCAGATAAAGCTCCTAATCTACCGCGTTTTGCAGGCTCATACCTGGGAGGAAACCGCGAAGCTCATAGACAGAACCGAGACCTTCACAATGATTGAAGTGCGCGACATCATAAGGGGCCTCTGGTACTACTACAAGAGGATCCTCTGACGAACATTTTTATATGATTAGCGTCTAAATGGCCATGTTCATCTCATCTATTTCAACGGTGACAGCTATGCCAGGGGGAAGCTGGGAGAAGATAATCTCGATGACAAAGGACGGAATCAAAAGCATAGGCATGATTAAGCGAAAGTCCAAGCGCGGGAAAAGGATTGCACTTCTCATAGATGGTCCGAATATTCTTCGAAAGGAATTTGGGATAAAACTCGAGGACATCGTTGAAGCACTTGAGCACCTTGGAGACGTGAGGGTCGCTAAGGTTGTACTTAACCAATACGCGCCCCAGGGCCTAATCGAGGCCGTTTCAAATCAGGGGTTTGAGGCCATCGTCGTTTCTGGTGAGACGGGCGTCAAGCTCGCCGTAGAGGCCATGCGCGAGATTTACAATCCAAACATAGACGTTATAGCCATAGCAACCAGAAACGCGGAGTTCCTTCCGGTCATCCTCAAGGCAAAGGAAAAGGGGAAGGAAACGATAGTCATAGGAATCGAGCCGGGCTTCTCCGTTGCACTGAAGCACGCCGCGGATTACACCATAATCCTCCGACCAAAGAGCGAGTGGAGGGAAGAGGAGTGAAGGAGACGCTAATCAAGGTTCTGAAGCGTGAGAAAGAAGAACATGAGGAAACTCATGAGAAGAGCATCGGCCTCATAATTGACGGCCCGAACATCCTCCGAAAGGAGCTCGGCATAAAGCTTGAGGACATCATTGAGGCACTCGAACGAATCGGCCGAATAAGGGTTGCGAAGGTCGTGCTCAATCAGTACGCACCGCAGGGGCTCATAGAGGCAGTCGTTAACCAGGGGCTTGAACCTGTAATCGTTGCCGGCGATACCGATGTGAGAATAGCCATCGAGGCGATGGAGCTGATTTACAACTCAGACGTTGATGTTATAGCGTTGGCCACGCGCGACGCCGATTTCCTGCCCATAATCCAGGAGGCCAAGAGAAAGGGTAAGGAAACGATAGTCATAGGGACGGAACCCGGCTTTTCTGTGGCGTTGCAGAACGCGGCTGACTACGTCATCAAGATGGTGGGCAAGAGGGAGTAATGGACAATCATGTGAGGCAAACCTTTTTTAATCCCGTGATTATTGGGTTATGGAAATCAACAACCTGTTAATTGGAGGTGGTTCAATGAGGAGAATGGTGGCACTGCTCCTGATGGCCGTTCTCCTCGTGTCCCTCACGGGGGCGAGGCCAGTCAAGGCCGAGGAGACGCTGACAGTTTACTCCTACGACAGCATTGAACCCTGGATGAAGGAGATAATTCCAATATTTGAGAAGGAGTACGGGGTCAAGGTTCAGCTCGTGACCTTTGGAGATGCCGGAGAAGTCCTGAGCAAGCTTATAATCGAGAAGAACAACCCTCAGGCTGACGTCGTGGTTGGAATAGACAACAGCTACCTCCAGAAGGCCCTGCAGGCCGGCATTCTAATCCCATACAAGCCCGAAAACGCGAAGTACATACCGGAGTGGATTATCAAGGACTTTGATCCGACATTCCACCTGACCCCCTACGACTACGGAGCCATAGCGATAGTCTACAAGAAGGACGTCGTGAAGAACCCGCCGAAGACCTTTGAAGACCTGACCAAGCCAGAATGGAAGGGCAAGCTCATCGTCGAAAACCCCCTAACGAGCTCAACGGGAATGGCGTTCCTCCTCTGGACGATAGGAGTTTACGGCGACAGGTGGCCTTACTACTGGGAGAAGCTCAAGCAGAACGACGTGATAATTGTCAAAGGCTGGAGTGCCGGCTGGGAGATGTGGGACAAGAACCAGGCCCCTCTCTTTGTCAGCTATGCCACAGACCCGGCCTATGCCGCCTGTGAGGAGAACAGCACAAACATCGGCGCGGTTTTCCTCAACAATACTGCCTACGTCCAGATTGAGGGGGCCGGAATCGTCAAGGGAACCAAGCACCCCAAGCTCGCCCAGGAGTTCATAAACTTCCTGATAAGCAAGGAAGCTCAGGAGAAGCTCCCAACCACTCAGTGGATGTATCCCGTCAATAAGGAAGTAAAGCCCCCGGCATGCTTTAACTATGCCCTCAATGTCAGTTCGGCGAAGGTCATCTCAATACCTGCTGAAGAGCTTGCCAAGAACACCGACAAGTGGCTCAAAGAATGGAGGGAACTGATGGTCGAGGGCAAAAAGCCCGAGGAAATATCGCCAACCCAAACAAGTTCCCCAAGCACTACCACAACCACTACCGGCAAGGGCATCTGCGGTCCGGGTTTAATAGTGGGACTGGCAATAGTTCCCCTCATTCTCAGGAGGAGGTAAAGTTTTCCTTTTCCAAAATCTTTCCATTTATCACAACCTTTTCGACGTCGCATCCCCTCGTGGAGTAAACGAGAAGCGAGTAAACGTTCTCCCTCGGCCTGAACCACGGTTTGTTGGCGTTTATGAGAACCAAATCGGCAAGATAGCCCGGTTCTATCAGCCCGGCACTCAGCCCAAGGGCCCTGGCTCCAAAGAGCGTCGCCATGCCGAAGAGCTCTCTGGCGGTAACGGCATGAGCTTTTCCGGCCGTTAGGTTTGCTGTTATTCCGGCCGTCCTCATCTCAAGGAAAGGGTCAAGGATCCCCGTTGGGTTTGGCGAGTCGTTGCCGAGGGCAACGTTGAGTCCCAAATCCAAGAGGAATCTCAGGTTAACGGTCTTCGCCTCAAGCTTGACGTTGCTCGTCGGACAGTGGACGAGCGTCGAGCCTGCCCGAGCGAGGGCTTTGAAGTCTGAAACGCCAAGGTAAACGCCGTGAACCCCTATTAGCTTCTCGTTCAAGAGGCCGGCCCTTTTCAGAAAACCAACCGGCGAAAGGCCATAGCGCTTCTTGACCTCTTCAACCTCTGCCCTGCTCTGGGCGAGGTGTATGTGAACCCTAGCGCCGGTTTCCTCCGAAAGCTCGGCAAATTCGCGCATGAGCTCCTCAGAGACGGTGTTGGTCGCGTGGGGGGCAAACACGGGTTTAACGAGTTCGCTTTTCCCCTCCCAGCGTTTAAAGAACCTGAAGCCTTCCTCCGGACTGGCGAGGGGGAAGTCCACCTCGTCCATAACCGTTTGCCCGATGAAGGCTCTTATCCCGAGTTTTTCAGCGACTCTGGCTATCTCATCGGCAAAGAAGTAGTGGTCGTTTATTGTGGTTGAGCCGTTTGCGAGCGCTTCCCTAATACCGACCTCCGCCCATTCCCTGATTTCCCTTTTGCTCCACGCCTTCTCCATGGGCCATATGATTTTTTCAAGCCACTCTTCGGTGGGTAAATCCTCGCCCAGACCCCTGAACCTTGCCATGGCCACGTGGGTGTGGGCGTTGACAAATCCGGGTGTTATAATGTAGTCTTTCCCGCCGTAAACCTCATCGATTCCCCAGTTTTTCAGCTCCTCCGGGGAAACAACTGCCCGGATAATGTTTCCATCGACTATAACAGCGCCGTCGCGGACGGAGTTGTAATCAACGAGCTTTCCAAGTAAAGCAAACATGCTCCCCACCATTGAACATACGGCAGTTAATAACTTAAACCTTTTGACGTTATGGCAGACAAATGCCCAAAGAACTTAAATTTGGAGACAGGAAACTTCCTCCATGCCCCGGCTCATCAGCATTGATTCGGGAACAAGGGTTCTCTCGCTCTGGCTGAATAGCCTCTTCTAATTGGGTTAGCGTTATAAACTCGTGGGGAAAGCTTTTGGAGGTGATAATGGTGATTGATAAGGTTTACTGCGCCGATGTTAAGCCCGAAATGGAAGGAAAGAGGGTCAAACTCGCAGGCTGGGTTTACAGAAAGAGGGAAGTCGGAAAGAAGGTCTTCATAGTGCTGAGGGACTCAAGCGGAATTGTCCAGGTCGTCTTTTCAAAGGACCTGAACGAAGAAGCCTACAGGGAAGCGAAGAAGCTCGGCATAGAATCGAGCGTAATCATCGAGGGAACGGTAAAGGCCGACCCGCGCGCTCCTACTGGTGCAGAAGTTCAGGCCGACAAGCTGGAGGTAATCCAGAACGTTGACTTCTTCCCGATAACAAAAGACGCCAGTCCGGAATTCCTCCTTGACGTCAGGCACCTCCACCTCCGCTCGCCGAAGGTAGCGAGCATAATGAAGGTTAAAGCGACCCTCGTTCAGGCGGCCAGAGAGTGGCTCCTTCAGGACGGCTGGTACGAGGTCTTTCCGCCGATACTCGTTACTGGAGCTGTTGAGGGCGGTTCAACCCTGTTCAAGCTCAAGTACTTCGACAAAACAGCTTACCTCAGCCAGTCGGCACAGCTCTACCTTGAGGCGGCAATCTTCGGCCTTGAAAAGGTCTGGTCACTCACGCCGAGCTTCAGGGCCGAAAAGAGCAGAACTAGGAGACACCTCACCGAGTTCTGGCACCTTGAACTTGAAGCGGCCTGGATGGACCTCTGGGACATCATGAAGGTCGAGGAGGAACTCGTAAGCTACATGGTGCAGAGAACGCTCGAGCTCAGGAGGAGCGAGATTGAGACCTTCAGGAAGGACTTAACGACACTCAAGAACGCGGTTCCGCCGTTTCCAAGGATAAGCTACGACGAGGCCATAGAGATACTCCAGAGCAAGGGAGTAGACATAGAATGGGGCGAGGACATGGGGGCAGATGAAGAGAGGGTTTTGACAGAAGAGTTCGAGAGCCCCTTCTTCGTCTACGGCTATCCGAAGGGCATCAAGGCCTTCTACATGAAGGAAGATCCAACCGATCCTAGAAAGGTTTTGGCCGCTGATATGCTTGCACCTGAAGGCTACGGTGAGATTATCGGCGGTTCCCAGCGTGAGGACAGCTATGAAAAGCTCGTTCAGAGAATCCTCGAGGAGGGAATGGATCCAAAGGACTACGAGTGGTATCTCGACCTCCGGAAGTACGGTTCAGTCCCGCACAGCGGTTTCGGCCTCGGGCTGGAGAGGCTTGTCGCATGGGTTCTCAATCTCGACCACGTCCGCTGGGCCACGCTCTTCCCGAGGACGCCGAGCAGGTTGTATCCATGAGCCCTTACAAAGCAAGCGCTGGCGGAATATGGTTTGCTCTCGTGTACTCTCCTTTTTTTATTGGTTTCTGCCATTAAAGAAAGCTAATATAACTGCACCTACAATTCCTTCAATGATAAACACCAAACATGGCATAAGGCGTTGTGGAATATTTCTCAGTGCTCAGTTCCACAAGACTCCTAAATCAGGATTCCCATTTTCCATTCCAAAATTAACACCCAAAATAGAGAATCCCCCAAGTCCCAGCACAATTAAGAGCATTGCGATGGCGTTTTGGAGGGTTAGACGCGGGGGTTGAAAGCGAGCCTGTCTTAAAACATCGTCTGCCCTGAGCAGGAATATGGAAAGAATCAAAATTCCGATGTAGAAGATAAATATAGAGCCTATAGCTTTTTGGATTACATCCATCCAGTCAAAATTTTCACTCCCTAATAATGCAGATGAAAATGAAAGCGCGAGTACAGTGCTTCCCGCAGTTATAACCCCACCAGCGAGGATGTCGAAAAATGTATCTAGCTCATCGATAGCTTGTGTAATTATGTTTATAAACCTGCCTATAGGCCTGTTTACTTCAGGTAAACTAAGACGAGTATTTAAATTAATTAAGTCCTCACTCAAAGTAGTCATTTGAGTCATGAATATTCTCTTCAGCTCTATCTGGATGAAAATTACCGCATATCCAAAAACTACAAGGATTGAGAGACCAACCGATATCCATACATGAGACCGAAAGAGCCCCCATAAGACTAGCACTAAACTTACAATTAGTATAACGATTGTGACAAGGACACCTAATCCAAATCCATTATCACCACGTATTATTGAAAACGTTAATGGTACCCCAAAAACGGAGTAAATAAACAAAAGAGCGAGGAAATCTTGCCTTCCAATTTCAAGCGTTAATAGAATTGCGATATTAACAATGACAACTATGGAAACAAAAGCAGATCTGATGAGCGACGCTCTGGTGTCACGGTTCAAATTGTTCCTCCATATAATAGTAATAATTAGAGCGATAATAGTACATAATAACAAACATTCTAATAGGTCTAAATTCCAAGAAATGAGTCGTATGATAATTAGAACAACCCCAACTGAGATAGAGGAGGCTAATAAACTCCGCCAGGCAATCCTTCTCCTCCCCTCTAGGTCACCTTCAGAAAAGAGAAACGCTACAGTCGGTATCAAAATCGCGAGGAGAATCCCTACGCCGATAATTCCAGCCCAAAGAGAGTTAGAGTTATTGTTCTCTTGAGGGGGATTCTGAGAGGATATGTTCTTTACTTCGCTCCTGAATGTGATGTTCTCCCTTCTGTAAACAACAGTCACCCCTACAAAGTCACGAGTTGGTATGAGCACCTCCAAAGAAGACGAGCGGTTGGATAGAACTACATATGCGTTTGAGATTTTTACAGCATCATCAATCGGCGAAACGTTCACCAGCGTAAAGTTAACATCAAGGACGTTGGAGCAAATATCCCCGGGGCAAAAGGTAACGTTCCAGCTACTTATCTGATTGGGTTCCATATGAGCTTTGAGTATTACCCTCTTGGAGCCCGAAGAAGAGAGGGTGAATACAACGTTGTTGCTGTTCACCTTGCACACAAATGCCCTAACATTAACGATATCGGGAGCATGTAACAGGCGGAAACGGGCGTGAATTGTCACGTTGATGTCCTTAGCGTCATTTGGGACGGAAATTGAAACGTTGCTGATATTGAAGAGAACAACCTGATTAGAATTTACAACCTTGAACTGCTCACCATCTCTCCAGACGGTTTGAGCGCTGACCAGCGAACTGAACGAAGACATTATCAGTGCAAGTGCCATAAGGGTAACTATAGCATGTATCCTTTTCATTTTAACCGGAGAGTGTTTGGGTATTTATTTTTAATTTTTTCGCTAGTACTAAAGTCCGTTGGAAGTTTTCATAGAAGATGCCAGAATCACGTTAGAGTAGTTTCCCTTTTAGCAGTTTCAACTTTAATCAGCGTCCTTCGGGTGCTTCTCCAGAGAGAAACACTCATAAAGGAGCGAGTAAATGAAAACCCATTTCAGAACCGACTAATTCTCAAAAAGGCACTTACTCTTCCGCCAGCGCTGAAACTTTGCTTGGCAAAGTTTCATCAAAGTTCGTGGTTCTTTTGAGTGCCTCTCCCTGAGAGTTTGCATTCTCAGAAGGCCAGTTAAGGCCTGGAATTTCTTATTGAGGAGCATTTCTGTCGGGTTTTACATTTCCCCGCGCTCCAGAGGAGCGCTTTTAATAAGCAAAACCACACTTCACTGAACTTTTAAGAGCAAATTCCCAATTTAAAAGCCTTCTAAAAGTGCAAACACTCTAAAAATTGTCTCTCGGAAAGGAATCACGAACCTTGGTCAAACTTCGCGCAGGCGAGCAAACTTTGCAGTGCAAAGTTTGACCAAAGAATGCCCTTCCCGCCAAAAGAGCAAAAAACCAGTTGTGCACTAACCGAGGGCAAGTTCAAACGGGGTTTAACACCAAACAAAGCCTTTCCAAGTAGTTTCAACTTTGTTATTGGCGTCCGAAGGACGCCGTTTTAGAGTGAAACACTCTGCAAGGAGTAAATAAATTAGAAACCCACCCAGAAGACTTCAAATTCCAAAAAGCACTTACTTTTCCGCCAGCGCTTGCGAAGCAAGGGCTGTTGTGGTGGGCCCGCGGGGATTCGAACCCCGGACCTCCACCTTGTAAGGGTGGCGTCATGACCATCTAGACCACGGGCCCGCCTGAAATAGGAAAAAAGAATGGAGTTATAAAATTTTCTACTTCTCAACTCCCCTCCTCACCTTCACTGCCAATCCGCTCTGGAAAACCTTCAGCTCCTCGCCGTTTAAGAGCGTCTGTCCCGTTGCGAGCAACTCGTCCCTCTCGTTCACCACCAATACCTCATCGTAGGGCCTTATTCCCGGGTCGGCATCGACTACAAACTTCGCGAAAACGTTCTTCCCCTTTCTCGCGAAGGGCTCGGCGTCGCTGTTCACAACGACACGCATCCTCGGGAACGGAAGAACCTCGTGGAGCCTCTTGGCACCTTCTATTCCGAGTGTTAATAAGCCGTCCTCGGCCCTGAACGTCGCTAAGTGCTTGCCCTTGGCTTTAATCTGCCTCGGCATGCCCGTCTTTCTCGAAAGCTCGACGAATGCATCTCTGAAGGCCTCTCCGGCTCCTTCACCGAACTGGTATTCCGCTATGGCCATGACGTATTTTTTGGCCTCCCCCTTTCCAGGCTTCTCTATGGTAAAGTCCTCCTCGCCCTCGCTCTGGGCGAAGGGGTAGCTTAAGCTGAGGTACTTTGGAATCTCACCGAAAATCGGGTGCCTCACCGTTTCCGGGAATTTTCTCTTTACACGCTCCGCCCGTTCTCTGGCCCTAACGGCTGTGGGCCACCTCAGGGATTCCTCGCTGACCTTGAAGAAGGCGCTGGCTTTGGTTACCGGCTCGTTCTTCTCGAGGTAGTCCCTGTATTCGAGCAAACGCTTGTAGGCCGAGTAGAGCTTCGGGTGACTCCTTGCCCTTTCATCAACCAGCTCCCACAGAGTTCCCTCCTTTATCGCCTGCTTTACCCTGTTGAGCTCCTCACGTATGACCCAGAGGTTGTGGATTGCCAAAAGCCTCGTCCTCTCTTCCTTCGGCATCTCCCTGAGTTCCTGAGGCGTGTAGCGGCTACAAACCGGACAGGAGCACGGGAAGTACTCAAGTTCATCAAGCCTTTTCGTGCCCTCTGGCGTTAGGTAGCGGTCGTCTTTGGCATAGAGGGCGTAGCTTGCCGAATCGAAGAGGTCTATTCCCATGGCAACGGCCAAAGCGAATATCATCGGGTGCCCAGCCCCGAATAGGTGGACCGGCCTGTCCGGTCTGAGGCCGAGCTTCGAGGCAATAACCACGTCAACGAGGTCTCTGTAGCGGTAGCTCTCCATCAGCGGAACTACCGCACCGATTGGATGGATTTCGAAGTTCATCTCGCTCAGCCTTTTGGCGGCATATGTTCTTAGCTCTGGGTAGGTCGAACCCTGAACGGCCGCGTTCATCGCTATCTCCTTTATCTCCTCCGCTTCCCTTGCCCTCTCCAGAGTTATCCTCAAGTCCTCCTCGGCCTTCTCTCTCGGCACATCGGGTGGAGTTGGTATGTCGAGGAAAGTCCCTATGTCGACGCCTATTGCCTGCTGGAACTGGACTATTTCGCGGTTCGTGACCTCTACCCCTCCATAGCGCATGAGCTGGAAACTGCCGGAGTCAACCTCTATTATGCCATCGTAGTCGAGCAGTTTATGAATGCCCATATCAAGGGCCTTCTCCCTGAGCTCAGGTGTCTTGTAGATGATGTAGGAGTTCGTGATGATAATCCCGAAGCCCATCTCCTTGAGTTCCTTTGGCGTTACGATAAGCTGTTTTGGATTGACGACGGGCATTATTGCGGGGGTTTCTATGGTCTTTCCGTTAACGGTCAGCTTTCCTATTCTTCCAGCGGCGTCTCTGGCCTTAACCTCGAACCTGAACTCCATGCTCTCACCTCTAAGGGAGCTCTCCCTTCAACTTAAAAGCCTGCCGAGAAGAGCTTAATCAGGAGAAACGCCAGAAGGCCCGCAAAAAGGGGTGCCCTCACCCAGCTCTTCACGATGTCAACCAGGAGCTTTTTGTTTACCCTTTCCCCCTTGTAGGCGCTCAGACCGCTTATGGCCCCTACGATTGCCTGCCCAGAACTCACGGGTAGACCGAAGAGGTTCGCGACGCTCACAGCTATGGATGCACCAAACTGACTTGAGAAGGCCGAAGTCGGCCCGAGGGGGGCTATGTCCCTCCCTATGGTCATCATGACCTCGTAGCTGAAGGTGAGGGTTCCGAGTGCCATGACGAGGGCCAGGAAGGCGTTGGGGTCTGACATACCGCCCGCCTTAGCCAGGCCTATCACGTTTGAGACCTCGTTCGTTCCGAGGTTGAAGGCCGAGTATGCCGATGCAAGGAAGACGAGCCACTTCTGGGTCAGTTCAAGGTTTTTGAGGCACTTTATTCTCCTCAGCAGGGGTTTGTAAAGCTTGTATATCGCTATCGCCAGGAAGGAGGCGAAGACTGGCGAGAAGAACCAGGCGGAGATAATTTTACCGATGGTCCACCAGTCAACTGGAAGGCCGAGGGCGAGAGATGAGCCTATGAGAGCGCCTATTATGGACTGAGTCGTTGAGATTGGCCTGCCCCAGAGACTCGCTATTGTAACGGCGGAAGCAGCGCTAAAGAGGGCCAGGGCAACTTCCCCCGGAAGGAGTCCGCTCGCTAACCCTGTTATTGTCCCTGAAACCGCAGAGTGACCTATGACGGCACCGAGGGTGGTAAAGACGGCTATTATGAGCACTGCCCGCTTAAAACCCACTATCCCGGAGCCGACGGCGGTTCCTACTGCCTTTGCACTGTCGTTTGCTCCAACGGCCCATGCCATGAAGATGGCAGTCGCTATGACCTCCAGCATCTCCCTCCCTCTATAGTCTATATAGTCTATGTAGTACAGAGTTGGACATTTTAAAAGGGTTTCGCCCTTAAAAGCGTTGTGGCACACTGGAGTTTTCCAAGAGGAACTTAAAGTAGCCGTAGATGTGAAGCGAGAGATAAAACAGAGCCCAGAACCAGACGATTAGAGGGAAGAGGAGGGCGTTTGAAAGTCTTCCACCTTCGACGAAAGTTGGAACGAGCATGGTAACGGTCTCGAAAGCCCACCAGAGGAGAAAAAACTCCCAGAACCCCAGAATGAGCAGGAGCGGGGGAACGAGTACGTCCAGAAACGCTACGAGGTCACCGAGCAGGAGGAATGCCCAATCCTTGGTGAATCCCCCGCCGAGGTTTTTCAAATCCCCCAGAAACCAGCGCTTCCTCTGCCTCCACAGGACTCCCAACGATTTGGGCATCTCAACCCAAGTTTTTGCCCTTGGAGCGTAAACGACCCTTCCAATTTCCTTGAGGGCTTTGGTGGTTGCGTAATCCTCAACGATGTCCTCTACGAAGCCCCCAATTTTTTCCAGAGCATATCTCCTGAAGGCCGCTATCGGGCCTGGCGCGAGGCTCAAATCCTCGAGCTCCTTCGCCCTGCGGAACATCGCTATCCTCAAATGCTCCGCGTCCTGTGCCCTTTCGAGGAAAGAACTCCCCATCACCCTGACCTGACCGCCAACGGCCAGAATTTCATCGGAGTAGAACCTCCTCACGAGCTCCCTGACGGCTTCCGGTTCGAGGTAACTGTCAGCGTCCGTCGTGACTATCACCTCGCCGGAAGCCTTTGAAAGGCCAAAGTTCAGGGCTTTCGCCTTTCCACCGTGCTCCTTCCGATAAACCCTCAGCCGGGGGCTCTCAATGGAGGAGGCAACCTGGAAGGTGTCGTCATCGCTTCCGTCATCGACAACAATGACCTCAAAGTCCGGGTAATCCTGCGCCAGGGCCGATTCTATGGCCCTTAGAACCCTCCTACCCTCGTTGTAGGCCGGGATTATGATTGAAACCCTCGGCCCCCATTCCCTAATTCTGTAATTCCTGAAAAGGCTAATTATGTAATTGAAGAAGAAGTAGCCGTCCCAAAGGAGGATTACTGCCAGGGCCAGCGTTAGCGGGTTCATGAAGGAAACTCTGAAAAGGGGTTTTAATCCTTAGCGCTCAAAGTTAAGACGGGCTTCTTCCGAGGCGGTATCTTACGACGTACCTCCCATGCTCGAAGTCGTCTTCCTCGGCCTCAAGAACCTCCACAGGTTCAAGCTCAAGGCCGAAGTCCATCGCTTCCCATTTGATGTCGTCGAAGTAGTCGTAAAGCCCGCAGGTCGCGCAGAACGAGCCCTCGAACTCGATTATAACCTCATCTCCCTCCATCTTAAGGATTCTGGCGTTGGCCTCGCTACCGTGAAGCCTGTTGAACTCCTTGAGAACTTTCTCAAGCTTTTCCCTTACCTTCATTCTCCCACCGAAATGAGTTCGTGAAAATGACTTAAAAAGTTTGCTTAACCAACCGAATAGTTTAAAAACCGAAAAGAAAGACGATGGCCCGATGGCCGGGGAAAGGATAAGGTGGGCCGAGAGGGAATACAGCGACGAGGAGATATTCTCAATCCTGAGCGAGCCGGTTAGGGAGTGGTTTAAGCGGAAGTTCGGAACATTCACCCCACCACAGCGTTACGCCGTTTTGGAGATACATAGGGGCGAGAACGTGCTTATTTCTTCCCCGACAGGTTCCGGAAAAACGCTTTCCGCTTTCCTCTCGGCCATAAACGAGCTGATTCTCCTCGGCAAGGAGGGGAAGCTCGAGGATAAAATCTACGTTCTTTACGTCTCCCCTCTTCGAGCTCTCAACAACGATATAAAGCGCAACCTCGAGGGACCTTTGGCCGAAATCAAGGAAGTGGCAAAGGAGCTCGGCTACGATTTGCCCGAGATTCGTGTTGGAATAAGGACGAGCGATACTTCGAGCTACGAGAAGAGCAAGATGGTGAAAAAACCTCCTCATATACTCATAACGACACCAGAAAGCCTAGCAATAGCTCTAAACGCCCCCAAGTTCCGCGAGAGGTTGAAGACTGTGAAGTACCTCATAATAGACGAGGTTCACGCATTGGCTGAGAACAAGCGCGGTTCACACCTCGCGTTAAGCGTCGAGAGGCTCCAGGAGATAGCCGATAATGACTTCGTGAGGATAGGCCTGAGCGCTACTATACACCCGCTTGAGGAGATAGCCAAGTTCGTCTTCGGCTTTGACGACGAGGGAAACCCGAGGCCCGGTCTTATAGTTGATGTCAGCTTCGCCAAGGAGACCGAGATAAAGGTCGAGAGCGTTGTGGAGGACTTAATCTACACCCCGGCAAGCGTTCTGAGCGAGGCCCTTTACAAACGACTTGCCGAGCTGATAAAAGCTCACCGAACAACGCTCATCTTCACCAACACGAGGAGCGGTGCCGAGAGAGTTGCCTTCAACCTGAAGAAGCTCTATCCCGAGTTCGAGGGATTAATCGAGGCCCACCACTCTTCGCTGTCCAGGGAGGTTCGCCTTGACGTCGAGGAGAAGCTGAAGAAAGGGGAGCTCCGCGCGGTAATCAGCTCAACAAGCCTTGAGTTAGGTCTGGATATCGGAACGATTGACCTCGTTGTCCTCATAGGCTCACCGAAGAGCGTGAATCGCGCGTTACAGAGGATTGGAAGGGCCGGCCACAGGCTCCACGAGGTCAGTAAAGGCGTTATCCTTGCCCTCGATAGAGATGACCTCGTCGAGGTTACGGTTTTGGCGCACAACTCAAGGAACAGAAGGCTTGACAGGGTTAAGATACCCAAAAACCCGCTCGACGTTCTCGTTCAACACCTCCTCGGAATGGCCATCAACAGGGTCTGGGAGGTTGAGGAAGCCTACCGCGTCGTGAGGCGCGCTTATTCCTTCCACGGGCTACCCTTCGAGGACTTCATGAGCGTTTTGAAGTACCTTGCCGGCGAATATACGGGCCTTGAGGAGAGAAAAGTCTACGCCAAGATATGGCTCGAAAATGGGCGCTTTGGAAGGCGCGGTAAGATGACTAGGGCCATCTACTACATGAACGTCGGCACGATTCCAGATGAGGCTAAAATTCGCGTTTACACCATGGACAAGAAGCTCATCGGGACGGTTGAGGAGGAGTTCGCGGAGAGGTTAATGCCCGGCGACATCTTCGTCTTGGCTGGCAGAACCTACGAGTTCGTCAAGAGCCGGGGAAACAAGATATACGTTATCCCGCGCGAGGGAGCGAAACCCACAATTCCGGCATGGTTCTCCGAGATGCTCCCTCTGAGCTTTGATTTGGCCCTCGACATACAGAGGTTTAGAAGAGAGGTCAAGGGTCTTCTCGGTAGGAGGGACGCGGTTAGAAGGCTCATGAGAAAGTACGGCATAGACGAAAAAGCGGCGAGGGCAATCGTAGCTTACTTCCGCGAGCAGGCGAGGTACTCGGTAATCCCCGACGACGGGACCGTTCTGGTCGAGTTCGTGCCGGGGGAGAGGAGAAACCGCTACTTCTTCCACACGCTCATCGGAAGGCGCGCCAATGACGCACTCAGCAGGGCCTTCGCCTACTTGGTGAGCAAGAGGAAGAACTGCAACGTCGGGATAGCGATAAACGACAACGGCTTCGCTTTGCTCCTCCCACCGGATGTCAAGCTGAGTGAGGATGAGGTGAGGGAGCTTTTCCACCTCGAGGATTTAAGGGAGACGTTAAAGCTGGCCCTCGACAACACCGAGCTGTTGAAGAGGCGCTTCCGCCACGTGGCCAACCGCGGGTTGCTAATCCTAAGGCGCTACGTTGGGAGAAGCAAGCGCCTCGGAAGACAGCAGGTCATGGCAGTCGCGCTACTCAAGGTTTTGAAGGAGAACTATCCGGACTTTCCGCTCCTTAAGGAGGTATACCGCGAGATTATGGAGGACAAGATGGACGTTGAGAGCGCCGAGCTCTTCCTGAGCTGGGTTAAGGAGGGAAGGATAAAGGTCGTCTTCGAAACCCACAGCGTGCCGAGCCCCTTCGCCTTCAACCTCGAAGCTATAGGCTCGAGCGACGTTGTTCTCATGGAGGACAGGAGGGAGCTGATAAAACAGCTCCACAGAAAAATAATGGCGATGATAGGAGCTAAATGAGTTCCCTCTCGGTTTTCGTGAGTCTCTTTGCTCCGTTCTCTGTTATCACCACCGTGTCCTCTATCCTGACACCGCCGAACTTGGGGATGTAAATGCCGGGCTCTATCGTAATCACCATACCCGGCTTCAGAACAGTCTCGTCGCTCTGGTTCACGCCTGGCCACTCGTGTATCTCAAGGCCAACGCCGTGTCCCGTTGAGTGGATGAAATAATCGCCGTAGCCGTACTCCTTGATAACGTCCCTCACGATGGTGTCAAGCTCCTTGGCGGTGATGCCGGGCCTCGCCATCTCAACTCCCTTAATCTGGGCCTCAAGGACCGCCTGATAGATGTCCTTCTGCTTCTCGTTTGGACTGCCAACGACTATCGTCCTCGTCGTGTCGGAGTTGTAGTGGTTGTAGAGGGCGCCTTCGTCTATAACGACCAGCTCTCCCCTCTCAATCCTCTTGTCGCTCGCTATGCCGTGAGGTAATGCCGAGCGCCAGCCACTCGCTATTATCGTGTCAAAGGCAGGCTTTTCAGCACCGTTCATCTTCATAACGTATTCCATCTTCGCCGCTATCTCCCTCTCGCGCTTGCCCTCGCTTATCTCCTCTATCGCCACTAACATAGCCTGGTCGGCTATCTCACAGGCCTTCTGGATGACCTCAAGTTCTTCCCTCGTCTTCACCATCCTGAGCTCCTTTATGACTTCGTCAACGATGACGAACTCCTCAACGCCGAGCTTCTCGCGGTAGCTCTGAACCGTTGAGTAGGCCGTTCTTCCCTCGATTCCGAGCTTTTTCAAGTTGAAGGCCTTAAGCTTTTCAAAGAGCTCGGGCCCGCGCTTGAATGCTTCAACTGGTACACGAGAGCTCTCTTTGGCCTCTTCGTATTCCAGCTGGGGGACGAAGAAAAGCTCCTCATCGGCAGTAACGAGCAGATAACCCCCGAGAACTGGGGCTGAACCTGTGAAGTAGTAGAGGTTTGGCTTATGGGTTATTATCACGCCGTCGAGTTCCTTTTCGGCGATGTATTCCTTCAGCTTTTCAATCCTCATTGCCACCACCGGGGAGAGTTAAATCGAAAGGAAGGATAAAACGGTTTCGGAAACGATATATACCCCTGAGTAGAAGCTTGAACAGGTGTTAGTAATGACGGTTTACCTCTTTGACTTCGATGGAACGCTCGTTGATAGCACCGGCGCCGTTGAGAAAGCGCTCAGAATAGCGATTGAGAAGACGATTCCGGCGGTGATAGAGAGCGACCTCTACGATGAGTACTACAAGGCCCTCTTTCTCTTCATCAAGGGAAAACTGACCTACCAGCACCTCGGCGTAATCCACGAGCTCGTTGCACAGGGGACGATTCACGAGTACTACAAGCTCATGCCCAAGTACATCAAGGATTTTCCCTTCGCAAGACACGTCGTTAGGGAGCTGAGAAAAAGGGGCAGGAAAGTGATAAGCTTCTCGGGAGAACACACATATCCAGGAGGTAAGGTGATATTCCTCAAGAAGACCAACTGGTACGATGAATTCGACGATGTCGTGACCTTCAAGGGCACGAAGGACATGCTCCACAAGTTCGAGACCCTCAGGGAGCTCTATCCCGAGGAGCCATTCGTCTGGATTGACGACAGTCCGGCGCGCTTTACCTACATCCTCGACGAGAACACGCTTTTAGTTCAGAAGGCATCGCCCTACAAAAGCGACGTTCCCCTGCTCTTCGATAGGGTTAACTTCGTGAAGATAAAATCCATCAGGGAAGTCCTTGAGATAGACGATGGGCTGAGCGAGTTCCTGGGCGATAAAACTTAAAAATCCCCCCTCCAAATAAGCCCAGGTGAGGGCGATGGCGAGGGTGAAAGCTATCGTCCTCTCCTACGCGGGTTCTCATGAGCACCAGGACAACCACAGGATGATTCTAAAACCCCTCGGCATAGACGACAGGGGAAGTGCGGCGCGCTTAATCGGCAGAAAGGTCGTCTGGAGGACGCCAACTGGCAGGAAGATGTTCGGAAAGGTCATCAGGACCCACGGAAATCGCGGTGAGGTCAAGGCCGTCTTCAAGCCCGGTTTACCTGGCCAGGCCCTCGGTGACTACGTCGAGATTCTCTGAAACCTTTAAAGCCTCCCCACCCTTTTCTTTGTGGGTGAGAGAATGGAGCTCGTCGAGAGAAGGGAAGGTTCGGCAAGGTTTCTAGTTCCAAAGGCCGAGAGAATTTACGACGCTCCGGTCTTTTACAACCCCGTTATGGCGCTCAACAGGGACGTGAGCGTTCTCGTCGCCAGGATTCTCAGGCCTAAGAGAGTTCTGGATGCCCTCTCAGCCACGGGCATAAGGGGAATCCGCTACGCCCTTGAAAGTCCCGCTGAAGAGGTCTGGCTCAACGACATAAGCGAAGAAGCCTACAGCCTCATGAAGCAGAACGTTGGCCTAAACTTCGAGGGAGAGCTCTACGAGGAAGGCGACAGGGCCTACCTCTGGGGGGAGAAGCTGATTGTAATCAACAGGGGCGATGCCAACAGGTTGATGGCCGAGAACTTCCGCTACTTCGACTTTCTTGACTTAGACCCCTTCGGCTCGCCGATGGAGTTCCTTGACACGGCCCTGAGGAGCGTCAGAAGGAGGGGTGTTTTAGCGGTTACGGCAACCGATACCGGTGTTCTCTGCGGTGCATATGCAAAGGCATGCCTCAAGAACTACCTCGCGAGGCCCATTAGGGGCGAACTCTGCCACGAGGCAGGCTTGAGAATCCTTGTGGGGACCGTTGTCAGATACGCGGCAAAGTACGACCTAGGCGTCGAGGTTCTCCTCGCCTATTACCGCGACCACTACTTCAGGGCGTTCCTCAGGTTCAAAAGCGGTGCCAGGAAGGCCGAGAAGAGCCTCTCCCAGCTCGGATACCTGTGGCAGGAGGAAAGCGGGCGGTTCAGCTACGAACGGACTTTCCTCCCCGAGAGACCCAATGCATATGGCCCGCTGTGGCTTGGCCCTCTGAAGGAAGGAGCCTTCATGGAGGCGCTCTCCAAGGAGCTTGAAAACTTTGAGCCGGCACATAAGAAGACAAAGCCCTTCCTCGAGCTACTCTCCAAGGAACTTGACGTTCCCTTCCACTACGACACCCACGCTCTGGCAAGGAGGAACGGCCTGCAGGCTGTAAAGGTTTCAACCGTCATTGAGAGACTTGAAGAGCTTGGCTATTCAGCCAGCAGGACGCACTTCTCGCCAACCTCCGTAAAGACCAACGCACCTTTCGAGGTGGTACTCGATGTCCTCGGAAGCGATTAAACTGGCAAAACGCTTTTATCTGGACGAGTGGACCGATGCCATGCTCTATAAAAAGCTCGCCGAGTGGGAGAGAAACGAGAAAATCAGAAAGGAGTTCGAGAGACTTGCAGAGCTGGAGGCATGGCACGCCGAGTTCTGGAAGTCATTCCTGGAAAAAAGAAACGAGAAACCTCCGAAGCCAGGGATAAGCAGGCTTACCCTCTGGGGCGTTAAGCTCCTCAGAAAAGTCCTCGGGCCCGGTTCAGTGGCGTCACTCCTTGAGATGGGTGAGAACAGCGCAATAGAGAAGTACTTCAGGTTTCTGACGGAATACTCCACGGAGCTAAGCGCCGAGGAAAGGGAAACGCTCAGGAGGGTAATACTGGATGAGATAGAGCACGAGAAGTTCTTCCGCGAGGAGGAGAAGGCCTTCCACGTCGAGAACATCAGGGACCTTGTCCTTGGAATGAACGACGGCCTCGTCGAACTTCTGGGCGCTGTTACCGGCCTTTCCGCCGTGTATCCGAACAACCCCCAAATCGTAGGTGTTAGCGGTCTGGTCGTCGGCGTTGCAGGGGCGCTCTCAATGGCGATTGGAACCTTCGTTTCGGTTCGCTCCCAGAGACAGGTGAAGGAATCGATTCGCTCGAGGATGGAAGTCCTCTTCGAGGTTTCCCCCGAGAAAACAGTCGAAGAGCTCAAGGAAAAGCTCACCGAGGGCGGACTGCCCGAAGAGATAGCCGAGGAGATAGCTGAGAAACTCAAGACGAATCCCGATGCCGTCAAGAGACTTCTTCTCCCGGAGACCGAAGAAAACGAGGTCCGTGCGTCCCTCTACACGGGGCTCTCGTATCTACTCGGCGTTGTCTTTCCCGTAACGCCCTATTTCCTGGCCTCGAATTCCCTGACTGCCCTTGTATTTTCGGTTCTGCTGGCCGGTTCGGCACTTGCCATAGTGGCTACTCTAATTTCGCTCCTTTCGGGAATCTCGGTGAGGAAGAAGGTCGCGGAGATGGTGGCCACTGGCCTCGGCGCGGCGTTCCTGAGCTACCTATTCGGCAGGCTCATGGAGGCGGTCTTCCACGTCTCGGCGCTTTAGAGATATACAACATCAACGCCGAGCTTTTCCGTTATTTTTCCCTGTTTTCTTCCGCAGGTGCTCAGTTCCGCTCCAAGGGACGGCGCTTGGCAGAGGCCAAAAACGCAAATACAAACGGTTTTGTCACACCTTCACGTACTTCCACTTTCCTTTCCTGAAAATCCACCAGTACATCAGGGCGCTCGTGAAGGTCTCAAGGCTCATGGCTATCCAAGCCGCTACAACGCCAAGACCCTTGAAGGTTATGGGGCCAAATGAGAAGCCGAACCCGAGTAGATACGCCGGGATTATCCTGAAGAGGAGCTTGCTTATTGCAGTAACGTACATCGGGCTTTTTGTGTCGCCAGCCCCTCTAAGGGCACCGCTCAGAACGAACACCCAGCCGAGCGGAACCTCGCTGATTCCGACTATTATGAGGTAGATTCGGGCAAGGCGGAGGACTTCTGAGTAGTTGGGGTCGCTGGGGTTTAGGAAGGGCATGACCAGATAGCGGGGGAAGAGGACCAGTATTGCGCCCATCACACCCATGAAGAGCCCCGCCATTTTAAGGGCCTCGTAAACGGTTTTCTCAGCTTCATCCGGTCTGTTGGCCCCGAGGTTCTGGCCGACCAACGCCGAGGTTGCCACGTTGAAGCCGAAGGCCGGCATGTAGGCGATGCTCTCAATTCTGAGGCCTATCTGATGCGCGGCCAGGGCAACGTCCCCGAAGCGCGTGACGATGCTCATGTAGAGGAAGTTGTAGAAGCTGAAGAGGCTCCTCTCGACGAGCGTAGGGGTTCCGATGCGGACTATTTTCTCCACAATCGAGGTGTCAAAGCGCCAGCTGGGTTCAAACTTGAGGACAAGCCTGTTGGAGACGAGTAAAGCAATCAGAACGATGAAGGCAGAGGTGATGCCGATTCCCGATGCCCAAGCGGCTCCAACCGCACCGAGCTTTGGAAAGCCCAACTTCCCGTAGATGAGAAGGTAATCAAAGACGGCATTGAAAACGTTCATCAGAATGCCGACCTTCATCGGCGTCTTTGTATCACCCGCACCTCTGAGGGCGGAGTTTATCGTAAAGACAACGAAGCGAACGGGGTAGAAGAGGAAGACAACCTTAAGGTATGCGTATGCAAGGCTCAGAAGCTCGCCCTTGGCACCCATTATCCTGAGGACGTCATCACCCAGGAACCAGCCAAAGAGCAGAACCGGAATGCCGAGTAGGAAGGCGAGATAAAGGCTCTGCTCGAGGACCAGCTCCGCCCTCTTGAAATCCTTTGCGCCAACGGCGCGCGCAACAAGGGCCAGCGTTCCGACGGAGACTGACATCATTATCGGGAACATGAACCAGCTTACCTGCCCGCCGAGACCCACCGCCCCTATTGCCAGTGCACTCACGTGACCGACCATCAGGGTGTCCACTAGGTTGAGCAGGGTCTGAGAGATGTTGGCCAGGATTGCTGGCCACGCAAGTTGCCATATCCTCCGCTGGGTCTCGTTGAGCCTCATTAAGATGTCCCTCTGAACGGGTAAAAGAGCGTTTCATCTAATAAGGTTTGTGGTCTGTTGGACTCCAAAAACATCTAAACAGCGACAAAAGCGGAAAAGAAAAGAAGCTCAGTAGGAGAGGTTCCTCTTCTTCTTCCACTTGTGGCTCCAGCTGTACTTCCTCATTCTCCTGCTCCTGCCGAAGCCACACGCGGCGCAGTAGCCCTTCTTGACGTTGAAGGCTCTCCTACCACAGCGCCTGCACCTGATGTGGGTTGGGGTCCTGTTGCGCTTTCCCTTCGGCGCGGTTCCAGCTCCCATTGTATCACCCCGCTAAGCTCACTCTATCTCGACCGGGGAGATGGCCAGGACGTTGTCTCCCCTGATGACGATTTTACCGTACTTCTTAACCTCCTCGCCGTCCTGCATAAGGGAAGCATCGGCGAGGACAACGTTCAGGTGGATGTCGTAACCGATGAGCCTGCCCCTGAACTCGCCACCCCTCTTGAGGAGCACGAGCACGTCCTTATCAAGGGACTTGTGAATAACGTCGAGTGGTCTTTCCGCCATTTTCACGCACCTCCAAACAATCAAAGCTCATAGCCTAAACGACGGGAACGGTTTATAACTCTTTCCCCAAAATAACAGAGAGAAAGACCTTTCTTGGGTGTCAGCTATGTTGTTGCACTCTGGATAGGGGACTTATGGGATATCCTATATAAAGTTAAATTTTAATTAGTAATTTTGGTTCAATGCATATTTCCATCACTCATTAATTTTGAGAGAGCGAAAAGATTAAATACTATAATATCGTTTCTTTAAATGACAACCCTTTGGGGGGGTCGGATGCGTCAAAAAGTGGTATGGTTTATACTCGGAGTTTTGGTTGGTAGTCTTTTTGTTGTCTCAGCGTATCCAACGAACGGAAACATCAAGTCCACAAACCTTAGAGGAAAGATTAACAACACGGTTCCTGTCTACTACGTTGGTAGCGATATACCCAAGTACTTTGTAAAGACAATGAGAGCAAATCCCACTCAAAATATCAGAGCTCCGCATATCCTTATTGTTGAGAGCTCTTATGTCGAAAACAATCCAAGCCTCAAACAGCTCGTTAAAATGGAAATCCTCTCTGGGATTCCAGTGATAGTGATTGGAAATCCAAGTATCATCAACGGAACTTTCAAGGGACAGTTTTTTGCAGAGCTTGTAGCTGGTCAGGGACCAAATGGAAAAATTAACCATGCAACAGTTTATGGTTATGTAGTCTATTCCCACAATGGAATACTCCAAAGCAGAGAGTTCGTATCAATCGATTCAGTTTCCAATGCCCTTAAGGAAGCGTATGAGTGGGCAGTCAAAAATATCAAACCCAACGCAGGGACTTTCAAACTTGGAGTGGAGCCTCTCTCATCCGGAGCATATTGGTCTTATCAGAGCCAGCTTGATTTCACAACAGGAGACAGCTGGAAACCGTACGGAAGGTTAAACGTAAGGACGATCTATTACAAGCTCATGAACGATGGCTCATCCCAGTACGACTGGTATGATGTGCATGTAAGACAACAATCTGTTCCGGGTAAAGAGCTTGGATGGTCGGATTGGAGAACGGCCAAGATGTACACTTGGATAAAGGCCAACTACTACAACCCAAACGGCTTCCTCTCGGATTATTCCCCCACTACAACATCTGGAACAACAACGGTTGGAGTTTCAATAGGTGTTTCCGCAGGAGATGATGGGTCACAAGTAAGTGCATCTCAGTCGTGGAGTTATACGATCCCAGACGTCCAAGTTTACGATGAGAGCGACTATTCTCAGGAGCTCGCAAAGTGGGTGCATAAGATTGCACCTGATAAAGCCGTGGGAATGGCTACGTATCAAATAGAACCTGGAGCAACTCTGAGATTTAGGGAGTGGGATGTTGGGGCAAAAGTGTGGAGAGAGCACTACGGTGTCCTCTACGCAAAACCTCCAAGCTGGTGGGAACCCGGGTGGTACTGGCATTATACAGGAGAAGACTGGGTTGAGTTCCGCATTTCCATGGGGTGAAGTCGAAATTCTTTCTTGTTTCCTTATATTCATTTCCAACGTCCAAAACATTTTTATGAAACTTCCCCGCTCAAATCTCAGGTGGTAGGACATGGGAGAGAAACCCGACAAATACGAGATTCTTCAGGATTTGATGAGGCGAAGGGGCTTCGCCTGGGGGAGCTTTGAAATCTACGGCGGTTCACGTGGATTCTATGACTACGGCCCTCTTGGAGCGACGATAAAGAGGAAAATCGAGCAGAAAATCAGGGAGGCCTTTCAGAGGGAGGGCTTTTTTGAGGTTGAAACCCCAGATATAACGCCCGAGAAGGTCTTTATAGCGAGCGGTCACGTCGAGAAGTTCGTTGACCCGCTAGTCGAGTGTAAAAAGTGTGGTGCGCGCTTTAGGGCCGACCACCTCGTTGAAGAGGCCCTTGGAATGGACGTGGAGGGTCTCTCAGCCGAAGAACTGACCAGGCTCATCAGGGAGCACAACATCCGCTGTCCGGAGTGCGGTGGGGAACTGAGCGATGTATGGTACTTCAACCTCATGTTCGAGACGAGAATAGGTCCCTACGGCGACCAGAAGGGCTACCTGAGGCCCGAAACTGCACAGGGAA
>Ga0256831_1000272_pt1 | contig 27610 bp, 6 predicted proteins | sample 132544metaG_FD_189087 | JGI IMG/M metagenome (GOLD analysis project Ga0256831, IMG submission 189087) | Hydrothermal vent microbial communities from Lau Basin, Pacific Ocean - 132-544 | ecosystem: Environmental > Aquatic > Marine > Hydrothermal vents | place: Pacific Ocean: Lau Basin | collected... | reverse complement strand
CTGTAGAGGAGATTAAAGACCGACTCATTGATAATGAAGCTATTAATGCCATAAATTTACATGCTGGCTCTAAAGGGACTTCTACTAAGTGGTTTGATATGAATTCTAAGGACTCTAACAATCCTAACAATCCTAATAACCCTAATGGGCTAAGAGCTAAGGTAATGATACAACGTAAGAGTGAAATACCTAATGTTGATTATATTTCTATAATGGGTCAACTTTCCAAAATCAACAATACATTACGATTAAAAGAAGAAGCTTTAACAAAAATGAAGGGGGGCTTTCGCAAAGTAGTAAAAGATAACCAAGTAGTGGCTTATATGCAAGATTTTGAGGATGGTACTGAGGTTGATGTTTCAGATAGAGTATTCAATGCTGAGATGGATTTGGAGGTCTCGCGTAATTTAAAAGAAAGGGTAGGGGCTGCCAATGCTGCTGGAGAAGCTAAAGTTGGAATGAGGAAATTTTTAAAATCTAAATTACCTTATTATCTAAATCCTGAAAATACCTATGATTTTGGAATTCCTTATGAAAAAACACTTACCTATGTAGCCGCTGTCGAAGCGGTTAAAGCCGAGGATCCTACTTTAGAAGAGAGTTACGAACCTTCTTTTAGAGCCGCCAGTCCGAACTTTCCTTCTCCCGCTATGGGTGACGAATTGGGAGAAGAGTATTATAGCGAAGTGAATGCTAAACAAGAAGAAATTAGGAATAACCCTTCTAAATATGAAAATGAGCTTTTAAAGGGACTTTCTCTTATGTTAGAAAGACACGCTAATGCTAATCCCATTGATGAAAGGGAGTATGTAAGCAAAGTGAAGAAATATAAAGAATATATGGAGAAAACTTATACTGATACTTCTACTGAAGCTGTAATAACCCCTTTTACTAAAGCCCAGTTGTCAAATAATATTTTACTAAATACTCTGGCTGTTACGGCAGGGGATATTGAAAGTAGCATTAACAATGCCTATCATTTACATGATAACGAACCTGTTACAGAGGAAGAGTTTGCAGAATATGATGCTCAAAAAGCTAAGGCTATTGGCTACATTTTAGATCCTAATTCTGATAATGAGTTTAGAACTATATATAAAGTGCCTAAAGCTGAAGGAAATGGAAGTATATGGTGGAAAGGGCCTAAATTGCAAGGTATAGATAGTTTTCTGATAGGAAATGATAGTGGTAAAGATATAAACTATAAGATAGCCCTACAGTTAAATAGTAGGTTGCATGGAGATGCTGCCACTTCAAGAATACCTACTCCTATTGAATTTAATTCAGATATTGCTTATGCAGAGAAGGTTTATGGAGTCGCTATTCCAAAAGAGGCTAGACCATTATTTGATTTTAAAGTAGATGTGTTAGGGCCTAACGCTACTCCGGATGATACAGGCTGGGTAATTCGATTGCCAGATGCGTCTTCTCCAGGAGGTTACTATCAAGAAGAGGCAGGTGGCCAAGAGGACGCTGTTCGTAAAGTATCTATTGCTTATCAAACACATCTTAAACGTTTAGATGCTTACATAAAGAACTTAAAGAAATAATCAGTTTAAATAAGAATTATGCCAACAACAGTATTGGACCCAGTAACTAACTTACCAGAGAATAAAAATAAAAATATCCCGGGCTATACCCCACTTACAGCTGCCGATTATAAGGCAGCTTTTAAGTATGGTTCTGCTGGGGATACTGGTTTTATAGGTACCGCTACTAAGGGCCCTGATCAAGACAAGTTCGATTTTCAATTAAAGCCTAATATTGATAATTATGAGTTAAGAGCACAAAGGCAATCTACTACAGATCAAATTGGTAATGCAGTTGTAAACTTAGTAGGGGGTACAGCCTTTAAATTTTTACAGGGTGTAGGCTACGCTGGGGGAGGTGTAAAGGCACTTCTTACTGGGGACATTAATGAAATGCTTAGTAACTCTTTTACAGCAGCCTTTGAAACAGCAGAAGAAGTCACTAAAGAGAAATTTCCCATATATAAGACTAAGAAATATCTAGAGGGGAATATTTGGGAACAGATGTCTACACCAGAATTTTGGTTTGATGATGTTATTGATGGGGTGTCTTTTTTAGCCTCAGCTTGGGCATCGGGAGGTATATACGGAGCTTTATCAAAAGGTGTTGGGACTTATTCTAAATTGGCTAAATATTATAATGCGGCTATAAGGGGGAATAAATTACTTAAATTTGCACCTAAAGCAGGTGCTGACGCTCTTAAATTTACAAAAGCATTGGATTTTACTACTATAACAGCTTATAATACTGTTACAGAAGCTGCTTTTGAGGCTAAAGATGTTAGAGATTTGTATCTTGATGGGCATGCAGATGAGCTTGCTAAGGGAGGACCTGATGCAGATAGAATAGAAAAAGAGGCCAAATCAGCAGCGCTTAATACTTTTCTATGGAACGCTGCTATACTAACCCCTTCTAATGCACTTGAACTTACTTTTATGTTTAAGAAGTTCAGTATGTTTGGTAAAGCAAATAAGAATATTATAAACCCTATTACAGGTAAAATAGCCTCCCCTATTAAAAATTCTTTCTCAGACTATGTTAAAACATTCGTAAAAAGAGGGGCAATTACTTCTGCAACAGAAGGTGGGTATGAGGAGAATTTACAATTTGCTGTACAAAGATTCAATACAGAAAGAGATACCAATTTTAACTTTGATGTACCTTATAGCGAACAAATAAAAACAGTACTGTCTAATGCTGTAACTAACTTTAAAGACGATGAAGGCCTCAAGAATATAATGTTAGGGGCAATCATAGGATTCTTACCAGGAGGTATAGGGGGTGTCAATAGCAAAGTAGAGGAGCAGAAAATACACAATGCTAAAATAGCTATGGCAGGAGATGTTATATCTGCTATGGAAGGTGTTTCTAATAGATATTTAAAAATGGACCCCATTCTAGATGAAAAAGGCAAACCCACTGGTAAATTTAAACCTTCTAAGACTAAAGAAGGGGGGGCACTGTTTGATAAGGAAAAAGTATCTAGAGCACTGTTAGAGGATATTTTAAAATATAATAATTTCTTTTCTTTAGCAAAGGCTCTTAATTCGAGGAATCCTTTATTGGCAGAATACGCTACATATAAAGATGTGGCCAACAATATTTTAAAACTTGTCTCTAGTGGGCTTACAAAAGAAGATGCAAAAAACTCTATAGAGGTTGCTTACAAGGCAGAGTTAGAATCTTTAGAGAAAGAGTTTGGAGAAATATCTGAAGAGGATAAGAAAGACCTTAGGGAGATTTATGAAGGGTATTCGCAAGCTGCGGGTAGATATGCTGACATATATAAAAGCATCTCTACTAAACATGCGGGCACCTTTGATTTTGGCAAAACTAAGGAAGGTGTCCATAGAAGGAATGCCTTAATGGCTATGCAGTATTCTGAAGCTGTTTATCAGGATTTCTGGTCCACTAAGAAGAAGGATATTATAAAGCAACTTTCAAATGTTAAATCTGATACTCTTGTAGAATTGTTGGACTCTTTAGATAAGGAGCTTTCTGAAGGGGCTCTTCTAAACACTTCCTATAGTTACAATGTAAATAAAATAACCTCATTAGAACAACAAGTAACTAGGCTAAAGGCTAAGGAAGAGAAGGTTACAGGTAAAATAAAAGAGGGGGTTACAAAAGAACTTGAAGACGTTTTAAATAAACTAGAGGCTTCGCGCAGTAATCTAAATTCTGTAGAAGAGCGTTATAATAAAGAAGAAGCTTTTAGAAAAACAAAACATAAACAGACTATCGCAGATAAGATAAATGCTCTTGAGACTGAAATAGAAGAATTAAAAAATGCCCAAGAGTTAGAAGAAGTAGAGCCTTTGATAAAGGAGCAGTTAAAGGGTAAAGAAGAAGCAGCTATTAAAGAAAAAAGCATTCTTGAAAAAAGGATAGAGGCACTTGACAAAACTACTTTAGAGCTTAGAGAATTAATACGAAGTGGAAATCCTTCTAAAGAGGATTCTAGAGTATTTACTAACGAACTTAAATTACGTTCTAAAATTTCTGATATACTTGATTCTGAAGGAACTGAATCAAAGACTTTGAAGGACGAGATGGTAGATTTGTTAGAAAAAACATTCGAAATTGACGATATACTTTACCAATCTTTCTTAGCTATGAAAGACCTACTGAGTGAAAAGAAACAGAAAGCTTTGTGGGAAAAGGAAAAAGAACTTACGAAAAACCCTATTACTGAGGAAGAAGGGCCAGTACCAGAACCCTCTATCACTAAGAATACTTCTGAGGACGCTGTAGCTACTGTTATAGGTACTGACGGTAAGGTAAAGATATTGACTAACTTAACTGAAGAAGACGCTGTTAAATACGGCTATAAGGTGCACGTAGGGCAGTCTACCGCTGCTGCTAAAACAAGGGGGGAAGATATCACTAAAGGAAAAATAACCCCTTCAGTGTATTTTAAGGTTGATAAACAGAATGGTAGAAGGCATTTTATATATACTGACGGCACTGCTGAAGGCAATATTATAAGAGAAGTTGACTATTTAACAAGGCGTATCTTAAAGGAGGGGGATAAAAAAGTAAATGATGCTGTTACTTATGTTTTTAACAATAATAGTCTTTTAGAAATTAGGTATACTAAAGGGGGTGAATTTAATACCCTACCTAAGGCTTCTAACCCTACTAACAGTGATGGGGAGGAATATACTAAAGATACTTTTGAAGAGTTATTTAGAAGGCTTTCAGATTATCTACCAGGGTATTCTGTAGCTGATAAAAATTACTTACAGACCGTACCGACAGTAACTCCACAAGACACTGCGAAAGTCCTAGAGGAACTTAAAAAAACTAAGGCTGACAAGCTTATTAAAGAGTACTGGGGGACAGACATATACGATGCATCTACTCCTAAAGCTTTGTTTACGGAAGGTAGTTATACAGAAATGCAGGTATTCTATAACGATATCTATGGAATACTTCATAAGAAAGATAAGCAACTTGTGTTTACCCCCTTTGAAGCAGGGGAAGGGGATAGTATTGTAACTAATATAGAGTTGGAAAAAGTAGTGACTTCTATAAACTCGGAAAGTTCTTTTAAGGAATTAGGTATTACAGTAGCTAAAGACACTTATTTAGAACTTAATATCTCTAAAGATGGGAAGGTTATTACTATTGAGGGTGAGGACTTTACAAACGAATTTTACAATCCTACTGAAGCTATAATAGAAGACAGTGAGGGGAACCCTATAGCTGTTAAACTAGTTAACGAAGGGGGTAAAGAAGTAACATTTAAAGATAAGCATTTAGTAGAAGCGGTATCATATAGTATCTTATTATCAGAATTTATATATGACCAAGCTTTTGACACTTTATTCCTAGATGCTAATAAAGAGTCCCCTATCATAATTACTGTTCAAGGTAAAGAGTATGGTATATATAGAAAAGAAGGCAATCTCATAGTATGGGATATACAGGTAGGTAAAGAGGTGGCTACTGGCGAAGGTGTTTACAAAGGGATTGTAGATCGAATTAAAAACGCATTGTCTAAAACAGTAAACGACCTTATTGCTAAAGAAGATTTTGATTTTAATAAGAATGTAAAAGAAAAAAGAAATGAAGTTAGAAGAATTAATGAAATTCTTGGATCCAAAAATCCAGAAGCAGCTTATAGGGCAGCCACTAAATCTGAGGTACAAATTACTAAAGGAGTTGAGAAGGCAGAAGCTGAAGATTTAACCAGTATCCCTGAGGATGAGATAAGGGCAGTTGTAGAGGACATTAAGGAATCTATAAAAGTTAAGAATGATATTATAAAGGGGTTGCGAGAAGAAAGTGCTAAAGCTCGTAAAGGATTGCTTGAAGACCCAGGTACTAAATTGGCAGAAACTAATAAAGAATTAATTGGGCTTACCAAACAGCTTCAAGAATATGAAGAGAGGGAGGCTGATAATATCTCTGTAAGATCTAGGATAGATAATGAGATTGAAAAGGTAAAAAATAAAATTGCAGTTACTAAAAAAGGCTTAGCTAAGAATGAAAGTATACTCAAAAGGTCTTCCAAAAAAGAGACTAAAGAAAAATATATTGAGATAATTCAAAGAGGGGCTCAAAAAGTTACTGAATTAGAAGGGGTTAAAAAACAATTAGAAGTAAATAAAGACTCTTTAAGCAGCCTTTCACAAAAAGAAGTAAAAGAAAAATACAATAGGTTAGAAGTACTTAAAGAGGAGGTTAAAGATTTAAAAGGGGCAGTATTACGAGATGATTGGGCTAGCTCTTTAGAAGGGGCTATTAGAAAAGCCGAGGCTTGGGTCCAAGTGCGTAAAGTAGAAATTGCTAATCTTTATAAGCGACTAGAGCCTTATGAGAACGTTCTTAAGGATAAGGTAGGGAAACGTTTAGCTAAGGAAAAGAAAGTCTCCCAAGTAGCTGATTCAACAACTAAAGAAGGCAGGACTACCTCCTTTATAGAGATAGGGGGAGATGTTGCAGAAGCAACAGATCCTAGTGATTTAGAAGATGGTGGCTATATAGAAATAGTTACTAATAATTCAGGTATAATTCACAGTGCTACAGCAGTGTCCTACGTAACTAACACAGGTAAGAAATTTATCACGAGGAATGAAACTTTAGAGGACCATGCTGTTTTAGAGGGGGTGGATTACGATACAGTAGTTCCTTACATAAAATTACAAAAAGAGTCAGAAGAGGATAATGTGGTAGATTGGTGGGTAGATAACGGCCTTGAGAAAATTTATAAGAAATTAATTTCAGAGGAGGCCCTGAGTGAGGAAGACATAAATACCTTAACATCTTCTACTAGTGATATTAAGTTTGAGGATATAGTTGATAATTTGCCTATAGGTTTAATTTACAAGAACAATAAGGGAGAAACTGTAGCGCAAGGGAACTTGTCTTATCATGCTTCAAACTTCCCTGTATATATACCCTCATCTATAAGAGATTTAATTGATACTGATTTTGCAGCTTATAAAAAGGCGTTATTTGAATATACTACCAAAATTGCCTTGCAGACTCGTAAAAGCAGGGTACTTATAATCAGGACTATATTAGGCGGCGGTAAGATAGAGTTTCCTGTAGATAAGGTAGGAAAGGGTACTCCTAATAATGTAGGGAAGAATCAGCCTCTTGCACAACTTCTCGATAAGCTAGGGATAGATTTAAAAAACGCTAGTTTAGGCGTAGCTATTAAAAGAGGTCTTATAAAGTTTGGTAAAGAAGAGTTGGCAGTAGCTTTTGGTTCTCAAGGAAATGTATTTTGGCGAACGTATAACACTGTTAATGGAGAGCCCGCTATTCTTAAACTTAACCCTGCTAAATTATCTGCTGAGCATGCGGCATTGGTATTGAAAATATTACAGGATGGGGTTCGAGCTGGCGGAGGTAAATTTAAACAAGTTTATGAAAACGACAAAGAATCAAAATTTCCTTTATCTTTACCTAAGGTGGAGGGTAACCTTACTCGTGAACAAATTCTAAAACTATTAATAAAGCATGGTAAAAAATCAACAAAGATAGGGGAAGGGGAGACCAATTCTAGGCATTTGTTGGAGAAACAACTTTATATAGATAATATAAAAGGTACCCTTACATTAGTATTCGGACAGAATAGAATACCACTGTTCTCTCAAAATAAAGAAGATTTAGATACTTTTGTAGCATGGGCTACTACTAATAAAAATTATAATATAAGTAAGTATAATCTTGATGAGGCTCTTACTTATGGAGATTTTAAAATAGGTGATTTAGAGTACAATAGTAACGAGGATAACTATAATAGTTTTATCCTTAAAGGGGGTTTACTATTAACGGATGTAGATACCTATAAAACTTCTAAGATTGTATTCAGACAGCCAGCTATAATAATAGATACTGCTGCAGCAGGGATTGATTTGACACTCTCTAAAAGTCAAGAGGAAGCTTTAAATATAGTTAAAGGTAGAATAATAATAGGGGCAAAAGAAGCTTCTAAGAAGGAGCCAAAACCTACTGCTTCTGTAACTACTCCCAAAGATACCTCTATTGATAATGCTAAAAAGGAATTTGAAGTACAACGCACTACCCCTGTAAACAAAGCTTCTTTAAACGAGACTTTTACAACTCTTAAGGGCTCACCTGTAGGTACTAAGGTATTTATAAGGGACACTCAAAAAGACGACGTTGATGAAAATAGTGACGCTTCGTATAGAATTTTGGCAGAGGTAGTAGAAAAGGAAGGTAAAAGAGAACTAGTCTTCACCCCTGACCCAAAACTTTTAAAAGCGGCTATAATTAGAAATATTATAGAAGATTTTAAAAAGTCAAAAATAGATTTGGAAGCGGGTACAGAAGAGTTGCACCCAGGTGTTAAACCCGTTATGTGGACTCTATACTATGATGCGCCTAGTAATAAGGGTAGTGATTTCGTAATAGGTGATGAACAAGACGCCCTGACCGCTGAAATAGCAAAAGATTTTAGGAGGGAGCAGGCAAGTCTAGTAAAAGAGCAAGACGATGTAGAAAAGGCTGTAGCAAAAGAGTTTAAGGAAGAGGCCTCTATAAAACACCTTGAGCAAGGAGAGCGTACTTTTACTAAAGAAGGTTTTGAAAATGTTTCTAAAGAAGACCTAAAAGCCTTGGACTTTGATGATGAGGGGGATATCTTTAACAGTGATGAGGAAAATGAATGGTTTAGAACTACAGATAATTCAAGGGGTGATTATGAAGTAGGTGATTATACAGGAGCTGTTAAGTGGCTCCGTGAGAGAGTAGGGGATGATATAGCAATTCGAATGCACCGCGGTCTTATAAAAGCTAGAGGGGGTAAAACTGCCTTTGGTAAAATACTTGAAAGTGGTATTCTACTTTCTGACAGGTTAGCTGTAGGTACAGAGTATCATGAGGCTTTTCATATAGTATCCTTGTATTACCTATCTTCAGTAGAACGTGCTTCAATGTATAAAGAGGCTTTGCGTAAATATAAATCTCTTAAGAATAAATCTAATAAAGAGATAGAAGAGTTTTTAGCTGAGAGGTTTAGAGAGTTTATTTTAGAAAAGAATAGTGGTAAACGTATAGGGATTATTAAAAGGATAGGGAAAGTATTAGCGGAAATCTTTAATTTTATTTATAAGACTTTAACATTTACTAAAACTCTCGAAACTTTTGATATTGCACAGTTATTTAATAGGATTGATAAAGGGCACTTTAAAGCCAGCACTATATTAAAAGAAAATAAAAATACTCTTTCAGTTAATGAGGAAGAATATTTAAGAGAGACGGGGTTTAATGTTAATGGAGTAGAATTGACTCATATTAAGGATGACGAGCAATTTTATAGTATAGTAAAAGGGCTTACTAACATACTTATACGTGAAAGCGGACTTATGACTAAGGATGCTAAAGGCAAACTAACTCTTCAATTGAATGATTTTGAAGACCTTTCTAAAATAAACTACACTTCATTGTTTAAATACCTGTCTAAAACAGGAGGAAGAGCCTTTAAAGCCGCTTCTGCGTTAAAACAAAAGCAAGCTTTGCTAAAAAAGTACTCTAGTAATAAAGATGTATTTGAAGCTGTTAAGAAACAGGTTCGCATAGAGGTGGATCTAGATAAGCTTGAAGATGCCTTACAGAATCGTATTAATAAAGAAATTAAGAAAGCTTTACTATTTAATGAAATACTTACTAACAAAGATATATTCTTAGATCAAATTGAAGACTGGCTATCCGAGATAGGGGTATCTACAAACAGAGCGAATTTAGGGGAACTTTTAGAAGAGTCCGATGTATATGATACAACTGTAGAAGATATTTCTCAAATGGCCACTTATAATGATGTGGTATTTAAACACTCACAGAAGGATAATACAGCATCATTGATTAAATTAATACTATCTATACTGCCTGAGGATAACGTGGTAGACCCATTAACAGGGTTTATTACCCCCATACCTTTTGGGGTTATGTGGGAGCGTGTTATGAGTGACTTTCAGCATGTTTCTAAGACAGAGGATATTATGGCTCGTTTAGCTACACTAAGTGAAGGGGATGCTGCTTATACAGTCTTGTACAGACACTTAAAGGGTAACGAAAGGCTCAAAACACAGTTCTCTAGGACCATACGTAAATCTCAAATTGATTTCATAAATGCATTAGTGGATGTAAGTTCAGGAGGTGTAGGTATGCGGTTTATGTCCGCCTCTGTACAAACTTTGTCAGACACTTATATAAATAATTGGAGTAGGCAAATGGTCTATGCAAGTAATCTTTTCCATAAAGGAGAACTAGTTAAGGATAGTTTAGATAAATATAGTGATGCTTTTGATAGTATTATAAAAACAGCTTCTGCGGCATATGGGAAAGGGAGTTTAGCCTCTGAAATAGGTATACACAAAGAGAAAGTAATATCTCTATTGAACACTATAGGGATAAAGTTTAATGAAAAACAGCTTGATGCTGTAATGAGAGAACTAGATACTTCCCCAGACAAAGCCCTGATGTCCCTACTTTTAGGTAAGGGTACCTTTAAAGGTCTTTATTATATACTTGATAAAGATAATGGTACCATAGCAGGTATTACTAAAGTACTTCAAAATAAAAAAATTACTATCGAAAACTTTTTGAAAAATGAAAGTGGTTTAAGGTGGTTTGCAGACGCTATTGCCAGAAATAGTCCTACAGAATTAGGTTACTCTGTATTTGGCCCTAAAGGTAATAGGTATTATTCTATAATGGCCAATACTTATATGACAGACACTTTGAATAGTTATAAGGAATTACTAGGAGATACCTCTGTAAGTTCTGACCTAATTCAAGAAAGGCTTAATACAGCTTATGGGGCAAGTTCAGATATACTGAATTTGTTAAACACTAATGCAGAGTTTAAAAAGAATTTTAATGTAAAAACTCTTTCTGCAGTTGTAGTAGAGGATTCTGGGGATACTGGAAGGGAATATCAGGAACTTTCAGATGTTGAGGATTTTCTATTGCGACTTAATGTAAATTTGAAAGGGAATAGAGAAGGCACTGTTTCAGGACTTATGGTCCCGACTCCGGCAGACATGAAATCTGTACAAATTATTGAAGGGCTTAATAAATTAGAGGTGTATCTTGATAAGGATGGGAATATACCTATAGCAGTATTAGATAAATTTGCTAATTACGCTAGAAGTGAGCATGGAAGGGTAGAATTAACTAAATTCCAAATAGAAGAGGCTATCAAAGGTGTATTTCCTTATGACAATTTGATTGAAAATATTCATTATAAAACTGTTAGTAAAGGATATAAAGTTAAGAAAGGAGATGTAGTACTGCTTCGTGGTAAGGGAGGTAAAACAGAAATTGCTAAAGTTGGAGAGTTTATAGAAAATTCTGGAAAGTACGTAAAGGATAGTAAAGGGTATATTAGTAGAGGGTCAGAATATACTCATTATAAATCATTTAATGAGAGTACGATATTAGAGGATATCAATAAATATCTTTTAGATGCTTTGCAGAACGAGATTAAAGTTGCAGATAGCTATGGTATTGTAGCCGCTCAAGAGATAGAAGGGGAGCAAGCAATTATAAGGAATCTGTTAATAGATGAGAGTCTTATAGAGGATGTTTTAAAGAAAACATCATTATCAAAAGAAGACGCTGTTAAGAATGTTCTTCTTGATAATATGGTTAACACAATGTACATTTCTGCAGAGATGGAGAAGGCCTTTTATGGGGACCCTGCCGCATTTAAAAATGCAGACGATGTTATGAAAAGGGTACATCAATATTACTCTACAGGGGATAACCTAAGAAATGACTTTCCTGCAGACTTTGATAATAACTCTTTAGTTACTAAAGGTACCTATAATACTTCTGTAAGCAATGATGTAGTATTTGAAAGTGAATATAATCAAGTATTTATAGATATGTTCACAGAAACTTATCTTGCTACAGGTGTATTTGAGAGTGAAGAAGAGGCTAGAAAGGCCGCTACAGAGAAATTAAATGCCTTTAAAGAGGTTAATGAAACTGATGGCCAGTCTTTTATACTACCTGAAATGTTTAGAGCCTTGGCTATAAAGTTAGGAGATTGGGGGGATAATAGGCAAGAGGCTTATGAAAAACTTATGTCCACCGACCCTCTTACTACAGAGGAGAAGGCTACTTACCTTAATACTGTAATGCAGCCTTTGAAAATGCAATATCTTAAGGTAAACTCTAAGAATAGCCAGATGTACACAATTCTGGATAAGATGTCATTGGCTACCTTATTCCCTGCACTGGTTAAAGACACCAAGTTACAAGAGCTTTATGACAGAATGAGTGCTCAAGGAAAATATGAAGGGTCTAAAAAAATACATCAGTTTAAATACAAATCAGCACAAAAAACAGGGGTATCTACAGTGTCTGATTTTTGGGAGGACGAGAAAAGGACTAAAATAACTGATTTGTCTAACCTGTTAATAGAAGAGCAGGATTTTAATTATCTCAAACATCAGCTCATTACCACCCCTCATGAACAGCAAGATTATCAGGTAGGTACGCAAGTAATTAAGTCAGGTATTGCCGATGTGGCTTTAGATGTTGAATATAAAGAATCTGGAAGGTTGGGGGCCGATATAGTGAAGGAAATACATACTATCCTTAACAAAATGTCTGATTATGGCAAGAATGAGCTTATGCAGGATATGGGGGTAGATTCTAACTATACCATTACTGATAAAGGTTCTTTTATAGGAAGGATAAAAAAAGAGGCTGTTAAAGCTGGACTTCCTTTCTATATTATAAACAGTTTCAAATTAGATGAAAGAGGTAAGTTTTTTATGCAACTAGACGCATTCCCAGGCAATAGGAGATGGATACAGTCTAGAGTACTTTCCCTTATTAAAAAGGCAGCTGCAGACTTGAGAATGCCTGGTGGAGTATACTATCAAGTATCTAGTATAGGTATAGAAGGGTATGAAACTGATGATAAGCTCAAGGTATTTAGAGAGGATGGTTTAATAGAAGCTAAAGTCTCTATAAGGATGTTTAAAGATGTAATACCTGGGTATAATAAATTATCTCACGAGGGTAAAGTTAAATGGTTAGATGAACACCCTAAAGCGGCTGTTATAGCATACCGTATACCTACACAGGGCCTAAACTCTGAATTTGGTCTATTGGTAAAAGGGTATTTAAGAGAAGAGGCCGGTAATGTCATAATACTTCCTGCAGAAGGTACTACTATTGGAGGTTTTGACTTTGATATTGATAAGCTTTATTTAATGAGGCATAACTATGATAGGCACGGTTTAAAGATAGAATACTCTACAGAAGTATCTGAAGACGCTTCTAAACAAAGGTATATACAATGGGTTAATGAACAGGCACCCAAAGAGATTAAGCATATTATAAGGAGTTTATTAAAATCTGAAGCTGAGGCTATACGTGATAAATACTCAGATAGGATAAGCCTTATCAAAGAAATACTTAACGAGGAAAAAGGCAGTAAGAATTTACAGTTATATAAAGGATTACAGGAGAATGTAGACAAACTAGGAGAAGAGTTTAAGGATACCACTGAAGGTAAACTATTAACAGATAACTTTCAAGTAATTAAAAGGCTTGTAAGAACTTTATCTACAGATATTGAAAATGAATTTATAAGTTTAAATGATAAGTTAAACCATGCAGGTAAAACAGGAGCTGAAAAGGCTTTGAAGTTTAAAGACCTTGCAGATTTAATTATCCAAGAAGGCGTTGATACACAGGATATGTATGCTTTATCAAGTATGATTACTCTGTATAACCAACAACTTAATTTATTTGGGTATAAAGACGAATTCTTAAAAGAAAGAGAAAGTGCATTACGAGAAGAGTTTACAAGGTCTAAAAATATTATTAATGAAGAGTCATATGCTGAAAGGTTATTACAAATACAAGAGCAAGTAGATAGTAAAAATAAAGAATACTTCAATGCTAGATTCTCAGAAGCTGAAGAGATAGCGGAGAATTCTGAAATAATGCCTTTTAATATTTTTAAGGATACAAGTTTGCTACATCAAAATACAAAAAAGGCTCTTCAAAATAGGTTGCTTGATAATTACTTAGAAATTTATTTAGACGAGAAACATAGGATATTTAAATACCAACCTCTAGAATATGGTACTAGGCAAATGTCAGCTATGGCGGATGTTATAGCAACTGCTAACGAGTCTGTCAAAGATTTTGTAAATAAGCCTATGTGGTTAATGTCCTCTGCTTATCAAACAATGGTTAAGTATAAATACGGACTTGGTAAAAACTTAGGGGTAGTAGCGTTATCGGGCTCTCACCATAGTTTAGGTCAATCTGTAGGACTTGGTCTATTCGATAATATAGGTATCGGCAATACCACTATATACAAAGGCAAAACTGTTACAGATTTGTCACAGGTGTACAGTAAAAGGGAAAGGGGTATAAAGGTAACTGAGACTAAAGAAGGGGTAAAAACCTCTAAAGGTAATTATTTAAAGATACCTATTACAGAACTCCATTCATCCCTTGTAAACGCATTTGTTGATTTACCTACAAATTCATATGCTGCACACTTGAATCTAACTGAGCGTAATTTAGATGTAGTACTTCTATTAATAAGGGCAGGTGTAGGGTTTAATACTTTTTGGTACTCTGCCCAACCTATTCTAAAAGAACTTACTGAAAAAGAAAAGAATATAGGGAATAAGATAGGGATTAAAGTGGGTACTCCTTTAGAAGAATTGATACAGAAATACTCTTATTTAGTATCGCCTGAATTCAATGTAGCTGAAGAGGAGAAGAATATCCATAAAAATATGAAAGATATATTTGATCCTGAAGCACTCAGGTGGGATATTACAATGCCTAAAGAAATACGTAATGAAGCTTATTATGAAAGGCAACTAAAAGTATTATTAGCCTATAAATCATTACAGCCATACGCTGAATCTCTTAAAGAAGTAGTATTAAGTAGTAGGGATGATACTAAAAAGCAAGGTTCCACACATTCTCAGTTGTTGATTTATAATTTGAGAAAGCAAAAAGCTTTAGATATAGAAGAGGTGTCAGCTAAGAATGCTTTAGAAGAAGAGTACGGTAACAAAGGTATAAGGAATTTTAGTTCGCTTATGAGCTCCACACTTCTTAAGTCTATATCGACTAATATAACCACTTTAGACAAAGGTATATTAGAACAGCTTATGTTAGAAGCTACCGGCCCATTTGAAGGCGCTGTCATACACCTACTTGAAAGCATAGGTAAAAGATTCACGGCAAATCCTAAGGTGGTTGATAATGTAGCTAGCGAAATGTACACTAATATAATAGCAGACTTCTTTAAAAGTAAGGCGTTAATATCTGAGAATAATTATAAAGATCTTGTTGTAAATAAAAATAATATAGTAAGAAAAATAGCTAAGATATCTAATGGTTCTTATCTTCCAGGCCTCAAGAAGAACAGATTGCTAAAAGCAATGATACCAGTTATTAGAAAAGAGGGGTACGACAATTTGATATTTATAAAGCCTGAGAGTAAAGGGGCTAAAGATGCACTTAATAGGTCTTGGGCTAGTATGTTTAATAGTGAAAATATAGAAGAAGCTAATTTTGCAATTGATCTGTTCTATTATTCCTATTTAACATCTGGATTTAAAAATAATATGTTTAGTTTCTTTGATTTAACCCCTATAGATATACTTAAATATTTAGGGTATGATACTTTTATGGAAAATAAGTTATCAGAGCTGAGAACTTCTGCAGCATCTATGGGAAATATCGCAGACAAAGTATTCTTAGGTGGGTGGAAAAATGACGATCTTGTACCTAAAATTAAATATGGTAGGTCAAATGTTTATGGTATAAATTATAAATCAAAAGATTCTAAAGTATTTTTAACAAAAGATGCTAGATTTATGAGGGGGTATAATAGAGACAGTCAGCCTATTTTTCAACCATACTTAAAAACTTCCTTTAAACTTAAAGAGGGTTATATTACAAACCTTTATAAGTATTACGGCTACTCCTTACAAACAGGAGAGGCTGTTTACTATTTAGTTAATAAGAAAGGGGTTGCTAATAGAGGACATTATTTAAGAGAGGATATATTAGATAGTACAATATTAAACAAAAAGGAGGGCATTCCTGATAATAAAGTATCAGAAGTATTAAGGACTTTGTATAAAGAAGACCCTAGGGCTAAATACAGTTTTAAGAAGGGGATAAGGCCAGTTACTGACACAAACATAATATTGTTTAAGGAAATTGATGAAAGAGCTGTAGAAGCCTTAGAAAAGCCTTTTGAACTTACTGAGAAGGCAACTCCTATTTACAAATCAGCCAATGGTTCCGATATTGGGGGGTATAGTGAAAAAGGTAGAGGTACCAGAGAAGGGGATGGAAAAGATAAGGCTATGCGTAAAATAGCTACCGTATTTATAGGAGAAATAGTAGCCCCTAAAGACACTTCTAACTTACCCCTTGAAAAAAAGTACCCAGGCTCTACAGGAACTTCGGCTTTAGAAATTCAAAAGAAACAGAATAGTGAGGCATCTCCTGAGTTACTTTATCAAGGAGAGGCTGACGGTACTGGTAGACATACTATATTTACTCCTATTGAGAATGAAAAAGATTTAGTAGTGATGCTAGCTAGAAATGGGGAACGTTCTGGTACCCCCTTGAATGAGGCTACTAAGGAAGCTATTAAGCAGGCTCATGATGAAGGTGCTAAATTTGTAGTAGGGGATATGCCTAAGGTTGACACACAGTTTATAGAGTACTTAAATGAACTTAAGGCTGACTATACAATCTATTATGGTAAAGTGAACCGTAGTGCTGATAAAGTTCTTATTAAGACTAAACAAGGTAAGCAGGTAGGGATTTCCTTTAAGTACACTAGGACTACTCCTAAAGGAAATGAAGATACTGCTTATGTATTTACAGAAAATATTAATTCAATAGGCTCAGATAGGAAAGGTAGTGGCTCTTCTGTCATCAGGGGGTTAGAGAATGCAGTGGGAATAGTAACTAAAAAGAGGTATGTATACTATGAAGATAGGGATGTAAACAGTGACTGGAATTTACCTTTCAAAGATACTCAAGAAGATTTTGAGTTATTTACATCTGTTAATAAAGAGCAATTTGAGAAGATAGATAAATATGATAAAATAGTATTTCCAGGGGCATTTGCTAATAAAGATGCTACACTACCTACTAGATTCGCAGAATGGTTACAAACTGAGTTAAAAAATAGGTACGGGTTAGTAACAGTATTAAATAAAACTAAAACTGGTTTAATTAGTACAAGTGTTGAAAATACAACTAAGGAAAATACAGAATCTAAACCAACAGTCCCAATAGAATTTGAAAAAGAAAATGAAGATTCTACTGCTAAAGACGCATGTAAACCAGGTGGTGGTATAGGTAAAGCAGCGTTAGGCTTAGCCCCTACTTTAACAGCTGGTGGTACATGGTCTATAGTTAAAGATTTAAAAGGTTTACCAAGCCATAAGTCAGGTGGGGTACAGTTAAGTATTAAGGACGGTGGTGTACATTTCGCTAATGGCGATAGTAGTATACATGCTAAGGGTGGTTTAGTGTTACCTAACAATTTAAAATATTAATAATGAAAGTAGTTGCTGAGGGTGGGGAATTAGTTCTCCAAAATGAACATGGGGATACTATTATAATACCTAAAAATAAGCGGGATAGGGCTTTAAACTTCCTAAAGGCCGGTAATCATAAAGGGATTGATAGAATAGCCTCTAAATTGCCTTCTAAGGCCTCTTATGCTAAGGGCGGAACTGTAGTAGATGGTGGGGATAAGAATTTGCTAAAGGAAGTAACAGTGTATGGTAAAAAGGATTACAAAAAAGCATTGGAAGACTATAATAAACAAGTTGCTGACTATGAGGGTAAACTAGCTTCTAGGGATTCTATACAAAATGTTAGACAAGGTCTATTAAACAGTTACAGTAAGTATGAAAAAGCAGATTCTATGCTACGTAGTAGGTATGTAGATGCTACTAAAAAGGCTGCTTCAGAAGTATGGTATGCAGGTGGTAATAATACTCCTGCAGATACTAGTCATACTGCTCTAATAAGTGAATATGGTACTTATAATGATTTAATAGACGATACTGCTAAGAAACCTAGGAAAGGGTGGTATAATGAAAAAGGTGTGCAAGAAGCTTTAAATAGTGATAAGCCTTTTATCATTTCAGATTACTACGAAGTCCCCGAATATTTTGCTATAGGGGTTAATCCGGGAGCTTTAAAAGGCATTGCAAACGATCCAGAGCTAGCAGAAAGACTAAGGTTTGCACAGCTATCTAATAAGAATGGGGCATTATCCTCAGTTTCAATACCTATACTAGATATGCCTAACAAACCAGTATTGCCTGAGCTGCCTACTAAACCTGTAAAACCTAAAATGCCTAAATATAACCCTATTTATGAAGATGTTAGTATGAAGTCAGTATGGGCCACTCAAGTTAAACAAAGTAAAAACCCTACTAAAGAAGTGATAGGCTCTTATGCAGGGGCTGCTGATAATAAATATAAAAAGGGATTTACTTATGGGGAAGCTTTAAAATTCCCTAAAGAAATCAAAAAGAAGTTTGGAATAAGGTGATATAAGCCTTTATAATACTAAAGTATACAAATATACTAAAACATACACAGAGTGGCTCAAATGGGCTTAAAATGGCCCCTAGGGGCATCCTACGTATCTAATACAACACTGAAAATAATAAAATATGGCACATTGTCCAAATTTAAGTAACCCTAAAGTAAAGCAAGAGTTCGAACAGTTAAAAGAACTTGTTGGTGAGAATTTCGCTTATACTATATGGGATAGAAATAACGGTAACCCTATTACCCAAACCCCTACTGGGGAAGAAAGTGTATTATTTGAAAAATTACTTGAAAAGGTAGGTTCTTTTGAGGAAGCTGTTCGATTAAAGGCTAGAATCTATGCTTCTAAAGGAAAAGCAATGTGGCAGGATTATAATAAAGAACCTAGTTTTACAGATTCTTTATTTGAAGATGTTAATAATATGTACCAGCAAGCTGTAGTAGATAGGTCTAAAATAGAGAGGGACGAACAGACTAGCTTAGAGCTTTTTGCTGGGAGGAAAGCTATAGGGTGTGTTGGAATTTGTAATATTACAGCAAGATCTTCTTATAACCATTTAAGAGATATAGGATTAGACCCTTTTGAAACTAATTTAAACGGTACTAATATAAGTGTTACAGTCCCTAGCCCTTTAGATCCACATAGTTATATAACTCATTATATAGCGGCTGTGGCGATAAATGGAACTGTATATGTATACGACATGCCTCAATCTGAGTACATAAATCAGAATGCCAAGGAGTTTTTAAAGGGAATGGCTGATTTGAATCAATCTTACATGCCTAGATTAATACCCCTTACTATTGAGGATATAAAAGCTAACTATAATTTGGACGATAATAAAGCTGCTTTATTTTTAGCTAATGTATTAGATACAGCCCTTCCTTATAATGAAGCTCAAAATCTTTCTTATAGTAATTTTAAAGAGTATATAGAAACCCATATAAAAGAACCTGGAAAATATATAGATAGTCTATTAACTCAAATAGCTGACGCTAGTGATATCTTTTTTAAAGATGGTGTTGCATTGGATAATTTAAGGGATGTCAGAGCCAATGAATTTAAGGAGATTAAGGGGGAATACGAAGTCTCTAGAGAAAAGGCCGCTAAAGAAATATTCGATGCTATTGACAAAGGGTTAGAGTCAGAAGATTTTAATAAATTAGTTAATTTCATTCGTAATAAGCTTAAACTTAAGGTCCGTAAATATTTACCTAGAAAAGACAGGGAGCATCTTCCCGAAGAAGTTTTGAGATTAATTCTTCCGACACACTCCCTCAGCCACCTAAACCTTTCTACTTTAAATACCACCCTATCTACTTTAGAACCTTACTTAAATAGTAAGACTTTTATTCAAGATGTTTGGGAGAGTTACTTTAAAGCTTATAATAAAAAAAGTTCTGCTTTAAAATCTTACAGGGGCTTAGTAAAAATAAAACAAACTTGGGATAATTTTATTAGTCATGCAAAAGTAGTAGGTTTAGAAGAGGCAAAGGAAAGGTTTAATTTCGAAGATCGTCTTTATATAGAAAAGACCCTAAACCAATACAGTAATGTAATAAAAAAAATTAAAACCGAAGAAAAACGAATGGGGTTTTTAAGTACTAGAAACTTTGTTGGTAAGCACATGGATTTAATAAGGAGCAGTAAGCAATTGGATAGAGCAAAAACCCTACTGTATTATCTTGAACTTAATGATTTGAATACAGACGAACTGTATAATGTTATAAAGAATGAGTTAAACAGACGTTCAAATTATTACAAGCAAGAGGAACCGCAATATTCCAAAGAAAGTCCATATGAAGATATATCTGAAGAAGAAGGGAATAAACAAGTAAAAGTATTAAAAACTGCTTTGCCTTTTATTGAAGAGGTAATTACTGATGATACACTCCCTGTTTTAGGACAAGTTGAACCTGGGGGTAAGACTATTACTATTAACCCTAAAAAGATGAAGGAGGATACCTTAGGGCATGAGTACGGGCACGTATTGATAGACTTAATGGGGGGCATGGACAATGCTTTTATAGCGGATGGTAGAAAACAGTTAATAAATAGCGATACAGAGAAGCTCGTATTGAAAAACTATAAGGAGCTTGCAGGTACTGAGATATTTGATAAAGAAGTACTAGCTACGGCAATAGGGGCAGAAGTAGCAAGTATATTTAGAGATAGGGAAAAACGTAGTAAATTTGCTAATTGGCTGCTTAATTTCTATAGGAAGTTAAAAGCAATGTTTGGTATAGAAAAGAATAAAGCTAAACTATTAGCCCAACAATTAACCTCTAATAAAAAGATTAATGTAAATAAATTTACTGGTAAAATATCAGACTATATACAAAAATCTAAAGGGGATAGCCCTGTAGCAGAGTTGCAGGCTATTAAAAATCTTGACAGTAAGTTTGAAGACCCTACTGATACTAAGGGGTACGTATTTAAACCTACTGGAGTAGAATACGAAAGAACTAGTAATGTGTTAGCTAGGAACAAATTAGGTATTCTACCTGGTACTACAAGTATGGCGTTAAGAACTTCTTCTAAATTAGGTACAGAGATACACAACATAGCGGAGAAGGTACTTAACAATAAGAAAATAACTATAGAAGATGAAAGCGTTAGTATACCTAAGACAGCTGTAAATGAACTAGTCTCCATAGTATCTACTTTATTTAAGGATTATGATGTTGTAACAGAGACTAAAGTAGGAGATGACTCTATCAAGGTGGGGGGTACTATTGACGTATACGGTATTCATAAAGGTACTGGTGAAAGGGTATTATTTGATTTTAAAACTAAGCGTAAGTATAGTTCAAGGACAGGTAAAGAATCCGGGTTTAAATGGATTGATAGTGTGTACGAGAGGGGTAGGAATACAGATAAGGATAAGTATCGTGCCCAGCTCTCCATGTATCAAAAAATGCTTTATAATACATTAGGAATTAAAGTAGACAATAGAATTATAATCCCCCTTACTATAGACTATGAAGCGCAATCTGATGAGACTGTTACTGTAAAGACTATAGAACTCGATGAGATTGGGCCTATGTCCTTAGACTACTATGAAGAAGTTGAAGGTATTTACAATAGGCGTAAAAAAGAGTTAGAAGCAGAGGAGAGGGATATTACTGATGAGGAAGTAGAGGATAGAAGTGAGGATTTCGTAAATAAAGCTTTTGAAGATAAAGTACTAAGCCCTTTAGAGCAACTTAGGGAAGACGCAGTAAATATTATAGTGTCAAAATTAAACAGGGATAGGGCCAAAGGAAGGTCCAATTCTGTTACATCGGATCTTTCTAACGTATTAGGGTATTTAGGGTCACCAGGTGTAACTGAAGAGGAAGCTTTAATGCAGTTTATAGATAATGCCATACTTGAAATTAACGCTTCATATAACAACTACCTTCAACACTCTAAAAAAGAAAAAGAAGGGAGTAAAGAAGCCTTTCCAGTAGCCCTTGTACAGAGGTGGTATACAGTATTTTCAGCCTATGGGGTTCTAGATAAGCTTGTTACAGCAATGCATCAGGGAGAATTTAAATCTGATTCTAAGAAAGTACAGGCAAAATTAGATAAACTACAAGAAGAGCTTCAGAAAGCTATTTATAAGAGGAATGTATTAAGGGACCAGTATGAACGTAGAGGGAAAAACAGGCTGGCAGAGATATACGCCAAATACTCTACCTACTTGAGATCTGTAACTTTAGAAGAGGGGGCCCGTGTTTATATAGAGGAACATATAAGTGAAAAAGCTAATTATACTGCTAAAGAATGGAGAGCTAGGGTAGAAAAAGGGGCTGAAGAATACACTAATAAAAAATTTCCTGCTATGGAAGCTTCAATAAAAGTATTCTTAGAAAACGAAATGTCCGAAGCTGAAGGTGGGGATATAACTGCTTGGGCAAGATGGTTAGAATCCCCTATAAATAGCCCGGATCCACTAATAGGGGCAGCTATGAAGAAGTTTTCCACAGTATACAATAAGATACGTATGGAGGCAGTTGAATACAACTATGATTTAACTGGGATACTAAGGGAGTTAGAAGCTTTTTTAGGGTATTCCCCTAGTAGTAATCTAGAGGAATTCTATTCTTTTATGCTCGAAAGAAATTCTTCAGGGGAATTAACAGGGTATATATTATCCAATTTAGATAGTTCTTACTTTGAAGCCTATAAAGAAATGATGAAAAGTTTGAAAGGGTTGCCAGAAGCTGACCGAGCTAAAATTAGGTATAAATGGTTTGATGAGAATGCCCCTTTAGATTTTAAAGCTTACAATAAATCTTTATTTGAATTTGCTGATAAATTAGTCAAAGAAGGGAAAATGACTGAGCTGCAGTATTCTAAGTTTAAAGCTTTTAACAAAAGAAAAACTAAAGGTTCATTGATGCGCCTATTTGAGGATACTGAATTAGCTTCTACTTTAGATGATTGGATAAGGACTAATGCAGATTCTTTTAGAAAACCTATAGATAAATGGAAAAATAAAGAATGGGAGACATTACAAGATATTCTTAAAGATGAAAATGACCCTAGAACTAAATACTATAATTTTATAGTAAATACTATTCAGAGAAGAGATGCCAGGCTGCCTGAGAAAGATAGGCTGGGTTATCAATTACCTTTTGCTAATAAATCAGGTAGGGAGAGAATACTTTCGGGGCAATCTTTTAAAGACGTAGGAGAACATAAACTAAAGAAATACTTTGCATATCAGGATGAAGATATAGACAGGAACACCTCGACAGTTCTCACTGATGAGAATGACAACCCTATTAAATTTCTTCCTACTTTTTACAAGCGTAATGATGATGACTGGACTATTAAAGACCAATCTTTTGATTTGTCTACATTGTACTATGATTGGAATAAGATGGCTTCCCATTTCGAGAATATGAATAGCATATTGCCAGATTTGGCTTTAACTAGGACTATAATAGCTAATAGAAAATACGCAGCTAAGGATGCTAATGGGGAGTTTTTGAAAAAGTCTATGAGTTATTTGGGTGTTCAGAAAGTAGCTAGTAAAAAAGAAGGGGCTAACTTACTTTCTCAGTTTGACGACTATATTGAAGCACTTGTATACGGGAACAAATCCCTTTATATAGGGGAATTTGATATGGGATTTGTTAAAGTGGATAAGGCAAAATTATTAAATACTATGGGCAAATACACCTCCGTTACCCTACTTGGTATGAATGTTTTACAAGGGATTAATAATGTTACTTATGGGGAACTTCAAAATATAATAGAAGCTTATTCAGGTGAGTTTTATAATTTGAAAGATTTGCATAAAGCTTCGGCTTTCTACTATAATAATATAATGGAGGCAATGGGGGATATAGGTAATAGGCGTACAGAAAGTCTATTAGGCCAAATAATAGAAAGGTTTGATACATTAAATGAGTACAACGGCAAAGATTTTAGAAAGAATACTAAATTCTCTCAAATGATGGGTCTAAGTACACTTTTCTTTATGTCACACACTGGAGAACACTTTATGCAATCCAGAACCCTCTTAGCAATGCTTATGAAGATTAAAGCTTATGATTCTAAAGGGAATTTAATAGGGAATATGCTTGAACAATATATTAAAGGAGAGGATGGCAAACTCACCATAAACCCTAAAGTAGATCTACTTAAGTCTAATTGGACTACTGTCGACCAAGATATTTTTGGGGAGAAAGTTAAAGCAGTGCTATCAGGTATGCATGGTGAGTATAGTGAATTAGGCAGGATTGCTATACAAAAGTTCGCTATTGGAAGATTAGTATTAATGTTTAAAAAATACCTTGAACCTGGTATACAGCGTAGATGGGGAAAGTTTAAGCATAATGAAAGATTAGGCTCTACTACAGTAGGGTATAATAGAGTGGCTGCAAAAGTATGGTTTAAATTCCTAAAGGATTTTAAGAAGATGGGCTATGAAACAGCGGCTCTAAATTATAGTAAGATAACCCCTAAAGAACAATATGCTATAAGGAAAGCTATCATTGAGGCCTCATTCGCCATATTATTCTCAGTACTATCCACTGCAGCTATAGCATTTAAAAAGGCATACCCACCTGATGATGATGAGTATGCTTATAGAACACTGTTAAATACAGCGGCCTATGCAGCTATGCGTACTAATAAAGAATTACAATTTTATTATTTTTGGAATCCCGTACCTGCCATGACTATTTTAAGATCCCCTGCAGCCTCCTTAAGTATTGTAGAAGGGATGTGGGACTTAGGCTCACAACTGTTTACACACCCATTGGAGAAATACAAAACATCTAATTCTCCTTACGAGTACAAAATAACTAAGAAACTCTTTAAGAACTTTCCTATAACAAGGTCTTTTCATAATCTTGCTAACGTAGAAGATTTAGTGGATATATTAGAAATAAATAATTAAAACGTAGGTCTTTCGACAAGGCATTGGATTATACAATAATTTTACATTAAATAAAGAAAGGGAACCTATAAATAGGCTCCCTTTTTTAATAATAATATTTAAAAGGTGTTATTACGAAATTCTTCAAAATTTACCCATCTATAATTCATTTCTGGAATTTTTTTTAGTGTAGAAGGTAGTTTTCTCTTTTTTGGTTCATTAGGTATTCACCATTCATTTGTCGTATCAGCTATTTCCTCTAAAATATCACTTATAGTTTCAAATTGTTTTTTAGTATCTTTTGTATCAAGAGCTTCTAAGAGACTAATAACAGTTTGTGAATTATCTTTCTTATCGTATTTCTCACCATAGAGTTTACGATATTTAATTTCTTTTTCAGTCTTTTCTGTTTTTTTAGTAATTTCTTTTTTAATTCGCTCTATTCTATCTTTTTCTTCTTTTTTAATACTCTCAAATGTAAACTCTTCAAATGCAGTAGTATCTGTAATGACATAAATATCATCGATATTTATTTCATAAGAAGTTCCGCAATATCCTACATTACGGACATTACTAGGGGTTCTTACAACCCTAGAGGATCTAATGTAAAGGTTATTTTTACTAAAAGTTTTCTTTTTAGTATCTTTGTTATTCAAATAAACAGAGATTTTATCGGTCTCTGTAAAGAGCAATGTTTGTGAATCTTTATAAAAAGCTGCTATAGTATATTCTTTAAAAGCCTCTTCTAAAGCCTCTTCCCACAAATCTAGGTCAAATTGTTCTATTATATCACTGTATTTTTTTTCAATTAAAGAAGCAACTGAAGTAATAAATTTATATTCTTTTTTTACCCCTTTGTATTGTTTTAAATCTTTTAAAGTAGTTTTCATTTATATGATTTTTAATAAATAATAAATATTATGCCTAAGCATAGTGGGTATACAGGGAACCACCCCTTGTATACCCTATTGTTAAACTAAGTTTTAATTTAAAGAAGGTGAGAATGCTTTTTTTAAAATATTTAACACTGTCATTTTTTTATCCTCCTCGGTCTCTATGTCTTGAATAGCAGACTGTTTAATTGTAACTTCTTTCACAATTTTAGGGGCTGCAAGCTCTATTTTTTTAGGCATCTTGCCATTTTCTAAATCAGTTAGATAATTTAATATAGAGAATCTTAAATGGTCAATAGTAGCAACTTTCCCTGCGATAGCTCTGGTTAATAATTCATTTAGAATTACCTTATTATTTTTATACCGCTCAGGTAAAAGTACGCCGATAAGTTGATTTAGGACTTCTTCGGTATTAAAGACAAAATTATATATTTTTTCAAATCTTCCAGGTCTCTTTATAAGAAATTTAGGGAAGTCTTCTATAGTATTTACAGTTGCTATTATAATTACATTTTCTCTTGACTTAGCACCGTCTAAAAAAGCTAGGAAATCGGTATCGCGTAATGTGTACCTATTACTCTTTTCTAGTTCATCTAGCACAAAAACTATCAATCTTTTAGGGTTGTTTATACGAACGTCGTCAACTAATTTATCAAATTTAATATCCTCAATATCATTAACAACAATACCAACCCCGTTATTTTTACGTACCAATTCGCTTGCAACTGTGCAAGCTAGATGAGTTTTACCAGTTCCAGGATCCCCCTTTAATATAAGGCTCATTTTATTAAGGAAGCCCATTTCTTTTCGTAATTTAATACGGGACTCATTGTAAAATTCTTTAGTGTATTCGTAAACATCTTTAAAAATACCTACTTTAGCTACAGTAGTATTATTATACCTATCTAAAGGGGAGAATATAAAGTCTTTCCCAAAAAAGCTTTTTTTAATTTCTAAGTTATAAAGTTTTCCTTCTAATTCAGGGAATATATTTTTTTTGTTTTCTCCTATTAATTTGAAATGAGTATTGTCTATTTTTGTAAACATATATATGTAAGTTAAAATTAATATAAAAGCCCCTATAGAGGGGCTTTGTTATTAGGGTAAATTTTTTCTTTTAGGCCTAAACCTATATAAAAGTCTTCTTTATGATGCACTATACGTGCTTCATTAGGGCCTGTTTTCACATATATAATATCTGAATCTTTAAAAAGACCAAATCTTTTTCCAACAGGAAGTGTTTCAAAAAGTATATTTAAATCATTCATATCTAAAAAGGTAATTCATCTAAATAATTAGGGGTGAAAAACTCAAAATCGATATAGTAAAAAAATTTGAAATCTGTTTGAATGATACTTGGAGGTCTATTTTTTAGATACTCCAAAAAACTTATTTTAAATTCATTTTGGATATGAGATTTGAATTCGTCTATTGTATCAGCCAATAATTTACCTGGTTTTAATTCTGGTACCCAATGCATAACTAATTTACCATTGAAGTTATTTTTAAGAATTTTTTTTGTATATCCTTTTGAAATATAACGTTCAATTTTATTATAAACAGAAGTGTTAAAAAAACTATCTGTTCTAACAGCATTATAGCCAGGTGTATTACAGTGTCTGTAATTATTTAAAGGATTTTGTTTTAATAAAAAATCCCTAAAATCTAAATAAGGTGTAGATGCAATATAAAAATTTGTAAATACTTTTTTAGTGAAATAAGGTGAGTTTGTTATAGCAT
>Ga0256831_1000271_pt1 | contig 27798 bp, 28 predicted proteins | sample 132544metaG_FD_189087 | JGI IMG/M metagenome (GOLD analysis project Ga0256831, IMG submission 189087) | Hydrothermal vent microbial communities from Lau Basin, Pacific Ocean - 132-544 | ecosystem: Environmental > Aquatic > Marine > Hydrothermal vents | place: Pacific Ocean: Lau Basin | collected... | reverse complement strand
ATGTAAAGGACAGCTTACAGAGAGAAAGAGTGATCACGCCTGTAATTATTCGTGAAACTGTGAATAAAAATAACTATGGCTATACTCTGAATGGTTGGCTTTTAACTCTAACTGAAGATATGGGTGAACTAAACAAACATTTGACCTTAGATAAAGTTAAAAGTATGTCTTACCTACCTATATGGGATTACCCTATTACCACTGAAATGGGTAACCATAACTACGGTGTGGGTGTAGATGTGCCTATCGGAGCAGACAGAGATTTAACTATTATTAATTCAGAGTCTGATGACTACACTAGTCGTTGGGCTGAATACGGATTAATTACCATTAATGGACGAGTAGTTAGAACCAAGTTAATCGGTGAACGGCTATTTGCATTAAATGCAAGAAGACACATTCTGCACTATTCTGATTCCCCATTTCAAATAGGCGTGATGGATTTTAGTGAGATTGGTAAGTTAACTTGGGAAACCATATCCAGTGAAGGCTCTATCTATAATACAACAGTGATTGATGGTAACATTGTAGGCTTGCCTGCAGTGGCAAACGGCAGTGATGAGGTAGTAGAACCCAATACCTTAGATTTTACTTATATTGGACAGGAAGCTGATGAGGATTTAGCAATAACTGATTTAGTCAACCCTGGTATTTCTAAGATTACCAATGTATTGGTCACTGCGGATGACAATAAACACAGACGTACTCAAGTCGTGGTTAAAACTTTCACCGATCTATCTAATAAATCTGTAATATTAATATTAGATGGTTACCCTCACATACTGGACGACAGTATTAAAGTTATCGATGCTAATACCGTATTGTTAAACATAGATCGTAAGCTGGTAGCTAGAAGAATGTTAAAAGACGGTTATCCCTTCTGGCCTGGTGCGGACGGTGTGAATGTGCGTAACACTGGAATTGATGTAGACAACTTGGACATCGTCGAATATTTAGCCGCTGGTACTTCTGCTATAGTAATAGTGGATAATGCTGATTTAAATATCCATAAACGAGTAGCTGGTAGGACAGATATTGTAGGCACTTATACATACCCCTATTACCCTAAAGGAATACTACAGTTAGAAAATGGAGATGTAGCGGATTACATCATAGATGGGGAAAATGGTTTATACGTCTCTATGGCCATATACGGTGGTTTAAGAGAGGTATTTATGGATGAGTCGGTTGACCCCAATCGTAGGTTAACGCAGTCATTGACCTCTAGGCAAACACAAAAACCTGAAGCAATGGAAGCATTTCACATTGATTTATATAGTACTATTGAAGAAACGGCATAGGTTATACACTCCTATAGGCACTAGCCTATAGGAGTGTATATTGCTTGGTCAAAAGGTTATTGCTTCCTTTATCAATTAAAGGTATAGACTTTACCTGTATCGACACCGGCGGGTGTATCAGCGTTATACGAACTAACATAAGCTAATCCACCATCTGATACCAGTCCGATACTAGAGCCAAACCGATCACCGGCCGCTAGGTCGGCTGGTATGAAATTACTGTGGTGTGTAAATCCACCCAAACCATCCCCGTTATAGACGTAGCATATACCAGCATCTACACCAGCAGCATTGTCGTCTAAATATGCACCCACTATAAGCAATTTACCGTCTAATGATACAGCAACCGATGAACATAACTGATCGGCCGTTATCACTCCTCCGGGGTTTGACAATAACCTACGATTAGATAATACACCGGTAGCGTCCATGTCATAGACATATATTCTAGACGGCTGTGTAGAGTTACCTGTGCCATAACATCCAACAATCAGTAGATTACCAGTGTCAGGTTCTGCTATCGCTAATGACATCCCAAAACCACCAAAAGAATAACTTCCATTTACCGTACTCATTAGAGTTTTATTACCACTGGAATCAACAGCATATACATATACAGCGCCTTCGTTTTGCAATGGGTTAACATCTACTCCAAAAGCACTAACCACTGCAATAGAGCCATCTGTGTTTAACGCTACAGAAATCCCATATCGATCATAACTGGCAACGTTTTCTGACGGCCATGTAGTTATATACGAAAATGTATTGCTGCTGATGTCGTATAAATGAACTTCACCGGCCTCAGTACCGTTTGCTGTACTCGCTAAATCATCCCCCATTAGCAGTTTATTGCCATCTTTTGACATGGCTAGCCTACGCCCTATTTTATCACCATTACCGGTTGATACCGTATCCACTAAGCTCCATGTACCGTTGGAGACCGTATACAGTTTTACAGAATCAGACCCCTGTGTATAAATGGCTAACTTTGACCCGTCTCCGTTAACCGTCAATGCAAATCCATATCTATCATTATCCACAGCACCGACATCGTATTTCATATCTACTTCCACGCCTCTAAACACTGGGCCAGTGGTAAAAGTGCTCACCGGACTCCATTCTGAAGCGGCCCCGTCTTGAGACACATATTTTACACGTATGTAGAGTAAAGTGTCATAGGGTAACTCTACACCTAATACTTGTAAATCAATAGCAGTTAAATTTACAGTATCCTGATTGGATTTCCATACGGTAGTAGAGAAATCGGGTACAGTAGAGATTTCCCAATAAGAAGCGTCGTGGGTTTCAGGCGTCATGTCTGGTTTTACACCAACAAAAGCAGAGGCCGTAATGGTTAAGTCATTGGCTGTGTTCGTCTCACCGTTAATGGGTGTGACGATTTCTGGTTTAGCAATCCCACCGATTAAATCATTAAACGCAGGTACTCCACCTGGAGTAGTTCCGTCTCCGATACGGAGTATTTTATTATTTTGATCTCTAGAGTCGATAAAGATTTCTCTCGCCTCTGCAATATAACTGTCAATGGTATTGTCGGTAAAAGCCTTTAATTGTACTGGATTAGTAATGAGTTTTGTAGTCATGTGAAGTGGTCCTATAAATTATAAATGGTTTTGTATCTAGTTTGCTACTGTAGGCTAATTAAAGCATTTTCTAATAGCTGTATCTTAGCATCCTTTTCAGCAATCAGATCGGTTAGGTGCTGTATCTGCGCATACGGGGTACTTCTGGCACTGATAGCATCAGTTCGGTTTTGTTCTAAAATCAAATGCTCGTTAACGGTTACAGGTTCAGTCACCGAGACCCGGTGTTGTAACACTACCGGTGATATCCCTATTACATCAGACAATACATCACTTACTTGCCCCAGTGCAGAGTCCAATGTTAGATCATCAGGTAATGGCCCTAAGTCAGCGGATAAAATAATTCTACTATACGGAATGGTAGCCACGCTAGGCATGGCAGTAATATAACTATCGGGCAGTTGATATACACTGTTGTCAACGGTGTTAGTCAGTGAAACAATGCTCACGTTATTGTTTAGATCCGTCGTATAAACAGTACTGTCCAATCCATTATCCGCATAGAGGTCAGTGTATACATCTACGCCTTCATAGACCAATGTTTGAATGTCAATAATACCGGTACACTGGTATTCGACACCATTAGACAGAGTAAAGGGATCGGCAACAATGTAAATACCCTTTGCATTAAGCAATGGCTTCATTTAAATCTCCCTAGGTTAAATAACTGGCACTGGTCATAACACGGTGTTTGATGCCGTTTACGGTGTATATTAGGTACGTACGGCCTTCAATAATCTCTCTTTGGGTACCGGCTGGTAAAGTCTGTGTACCGGTATCCTCTTCAGCTAACCTTACAGCTGCTTCAATAGCCGCCATAGCGTCTCTGGTATTAGCCGATATCCGATTAATGTTAATGTCGTTAATAGGAATGATGGCATAGTCTGGATAGATATCTGTGAAAGCATCCAGGGTAGCATTAGATCCATCTGGAAAAACAACCATAGACAAAGACTTATACCCGATGGTCAGTGCTAGAATCTTATCTGCCAAATCATCCGTAATGCTGTTAGTAAAACGTTTCGCTACCGCCGCATCAATATCGGCCTTACCAAAAACTGGAGAATGTACGTATTGTACACTGCCAGATGACCGTAAAGCTATTTTATCCCATAACGGAATAAAGGTTAAACTAATACTAATGATTAGATCTGGAAAGGTATCTGCCCATTGTTCTGGTATCTGTCCAGTTTCATCCAGTAAATACTGACGGATGGCTTCTATTTGGTTTTCATAGACCAAACCTTTAGGACCGAATGTTACCAGTACCCATGTTAAGGCTAGAGTATTCCCAGTATCACTGTCTACCCAATTAAGTTCCAATGTTGCAATCTTAGTAGCCGGATCACTACCTCTAGCAGCTTCTTGTGCAGCTATCTGTTCCGGCACACCATAAGCAGTAACTAAATCCAAAACCGTAGTGTAGTCGTTCTGTAAATCCGCTACATTAGGGATAGGGGGCACTACACGAATTTCGTATTCATCATACTCATCTCTGAACACTGCATCGGCTAGCCAGATGGTAGAGATAATCGGTTCGCCTGAAATATTAGTTTCATAGCTAAAGCTACCAGGATATGTCTTACCAGAATAAGAGACCAACGGACCCATACTGATCAGGGTTAACTCCGGATGTCTACTGGCCAGCTGATCTTCGAACGGAATAGCACTGGTGAAATTAGTAACTATGTCTTCCATTAACCCCAGTAAGTGTCCGTCAACATTAATGGGTAGGGAAACATCAACATTAGCTTCCTGACAACTGAAAATGGTTACAGATACTGATTCATATAAAGGATCAGCAATTTCTGTTTTACGGGTAGAGAAAGTACGGCTGTATGGGGATAACTCGCCCAGTGGTGCAGTATTCCCTAATGTACCATCCAGCATGGTGTTAATGGTACAAAAACTTTTTATCACGTGTGACATTATTAAATCCTTGGATTATTCCCTATACGGGACAGTAGAAGTTATAGGATTTTAACCCCTGCGTACAAGCCACTACTAGCTATGCAGATGCAAAGCATTGATGGTCGCTGAACGCAGTCTTTGGCTTAATGAACGGGCTATTCCTTTAACCACGGCGTAGGATATATCTGGATGCGACTCATGCATCAGATCAAACTGATCTTTTCTTAACACCACTACATGTGAGTGTGAGGTTGCCCTAACCGATGCACTTCTGGGCTCACCGTCAATCACAGCAATCTCCCCTAATACATCACCCTCTGTTAATGTAGCCACTTCTATTGATTTCCCCTCTCCTTCCTTTAATACGGATAACTTTCCTGATACCACAAAACAAAGAAAATCACCCACATCTCCTTCTTTAAAAAGATATTGATCGTTTTCTACTGCTTTTAAAAATAGATAATGGGTTAATTCCCGTAGCTGTTCATTGGACAAATCACTAAATACTGTAATGTTTTTCATTAAAACAATTAATTTTTCATTAGACAACATAACAGGATACCTTGTAATTGAATAGACACACGATTTTAAAACTTAAAATAGGAGTAGTAATTATGCCTGTACATAAAGGAAAAGACAGTAGAGGGGAATACTGGCAATGGGGTGAGCACGGGCACCGTTATTATGGGCCAGAAGGAAGGGCTAAGGCTGAACGGCAAGCAAGAGCCGCATATGCCAATGGGTTTAGGGAAAAGAAAAAGAAAATCGGTGGTAAAAAATAATCTACTATTTGGATAAAACATGATTAAACTTATCTCAATGCAACAAGATGTTAGTTACTACGGCATGGCACTAGCTGCATCTGATACCGGTTTATTGGCCATAGCGTATTCTAAAACAGGACTAAACTATGGAGTTGATATTTATAAGTGCACTAAGTATACGTGTATTCTTATGAATAAAATTACTATAGAAGGGGTGTCGAGGACACCGTACCACTTACACCTAGCACTATCTTCTGATGGGAGGTATCTGTATTGCGGAACTTCGAGTAAGGATTCTAAATTAATCTTATTTAACTTAAATACAGATGGAGAGGTAATAAACAAGCAAGACCTTTCAAATATAAAGGGGTTTATCAACGATACACCTATTACAGCCATTGCCATCACTCCTAATATGTCACAAATTGCTTTTGGCTTTAACATGGAAAAGGTTGGAATTTACAATATAAATGAAAATGGGTTACTAACCGACAAGGGTGTAGTGTTATATGAAAGGCATAGAAATGATTTCTTCGGTGCATCTTTAGCTTTTATCGACAATGAAACATTATTAGTCGGTAACCCATCATTGAGCTTTGAGCGGGAACCTGCATATCTGTACCGGTACACTAAAATAAATGGTCGATTTGAATTAACCGGTACACTAGAAGATAGTTCACCGGAACACGATATGTTTGGTGTATCCTTAACAAGGTGCGGTATTAATGGGCAATATGTTTTAGGTATGGCCGATGTTTCGAAAGAAACAGGACCACATGTATATGCTAAAGAAGATACGTTACTTAAAACATTAAACCTTCCTACAGCACAAGGCACTGTGAAGGATAGTTGTTACGGTATTAGTCTAGCATGTGGCTTATCTAGCAACCCATTTTTAGCAATAGGTGATATGTGTAGGCTAGGGGAAAATGGAGAGTCCGGTAGCGTCTATGTACTGACCGAGGGTTTTAGTTAATAATTCAGATATATATTACCCATTTGAACTATTTTAACTAGGAGAATCTAATGATTAAACTTATAAATAAAAATAACTCTATCGAATACTTCGGTCAAGCACTAGCAGTCTCAAACACCGGAGTATTAGCAGTAGCGTACAGTATAAACAGGACCCATACAGGTATAGACGTCTATAAGGTTGTGGAGGATAAGATTACACAGGTGTCCGGGGTGGAGTTAGTAGATATTTCACCACTGCCCTACAGTATGTCCTTGGCTTTATCTAAAGATGGACGTTATCTATTTTGCGGTACTGCCGGTAGAGTAGTCTCATTAACAATTTATCGCTTAAACGACTCTGGTGTAGTTGTGGGTAAAAGAGAAGTAATGCGTAAACAGCAGCCAAGTGAAAATCCGAATATTACAGCTCTGGCCTTATCACCTAACTATAAACAACTGGCTATTGGCTTAGCTAACGACACGATTGATCTATATGACATTGGAAAAGACAATGCTTTGGTTAAGAGTGAAACCATTACTGATGTACCGGGGGTAAGGTCCTTAGCCTTTACGGATAATAATGTTTTATTGGCTGGTTCCCCTTCCATGGATGATGGAGCGGGGCCTATTTATCTGTATAAGTTTATTAAAGGTGAAGAAGGGTTTGTGTTGTGTAAAACCTTACAGGACGATACCCCCGCACATGACATGTACGGTATGAGTCTAGCAGGCTCTGAAGACGGTAGTTATATTTTAGGAATGGATAATTCTAAAGATATGAAAGGGCCGTTGGTATATGCTAGTGATGATAGACCTATTCGGTCCTTAGAAACACCTCAGGTAGAAAATACCTGTGAACTGACTGACCAGTGTTACGGATTTGCACTGGGTTATGATACAAGCATGTACCCATACATTGCAGTATCCGATATTTGCAGCGACGCTGTAGACAGTCAGGGCGGGACGGTGTATATTTTACCAGTAAAAGCCTAAAGGTAATGTATGAGTGTATTCCGATTACGGAATACACTCACTATATGCTGTAGTGGTATATTTTTTTCAATCCATGCATGTAACTTATACTAACTGACAAAATATCCCCATTAGCATTTAACCATATTTGTTCACCAAAAGCTTCACAACCATCTGGTTTTCTTACCACAGCTATTGGTATAATACGAAACTTAGTATCAATTCTAGTTACCATAACAGTTTCATTATTATTTACCGATCCCAATACAGCCATTCTTTTACCATTACCCGATAAAGCAATATTCTTTCCCCATTCATGCCATCCTAGCTTTACAGAATGCCCATCACCGCATGGGTAGAACTCACCATTTCCAAATTGTTGATAAAGAATAATCTCTCCTGAGGTATCCTTATTTCCATCCGGTTTACTATAAGGAGCTGAAACAGCCAGTAAACTGGTGTACACACCTATACTTACTGCATGGCCAAAACGAACACCTTCCATTCCAATAGGATGCTCCAAACACTGTACAGGTATATAGGTATTGTCCATAAATCGTTCTACCTGCACAAACTCTTTGTCTATGGGGCTCTTAGGTATCCCTATAACCTTATACTCTCCGGATAGAGTGGTGGCAACGTTGAATAGTTGACATAGGTCATTCACCGCTATAAGCTCAACTTCTTTTAACACGACGGTATTCCTCTATTGTTGTTACACGGCATAATAGTCCTACCCCTAGCCAATGACCAGGGGTAGGACTAGAAATGGCTTATAGACTCTTAGCGACGTCCTCAACCTTTTGTTTGTAGCTTTCAGCACCAGCTTCTACATCAGAGCTAACCTTGTCATAGAAAGCAGGTAAAGCTTCAGGACGGAAACCTTTCTGATTCAGATCATCCAGATACTTCTGTGCCAGGTCAATTACAGCTTTACCAATCTGAGTGGTGGCTGTAAATTCGATGGTGTGCTCAACCGTAGCATTGGCTTCACCAATGACACGTTCACCTGCATCATCACCTGAAGTCTTTGGCTGCATGTTAGCACATAACCAAGCAGAAGTTACCCGAGTCAGATCTTTACTGGGTTCAAAGAATAACACTGACATAGAAACGGCATCAGGTAAGAACTCAGGAGAACCTTCACTGATGTATTTTTCCTTGGTGATTAAACCAGGGTGTCCGGTTTCTGGATCAGCCAGTAATTCAGTAATCCATTGGGTAAAGAAGTTGAAAATGGCCTTACCTTCTTTTTCAGGCAATACAAAAGAAGGGGTAGAGGGGGTACGCACTACCTGTGTCATAGTGTGGTGCATTTCACCTGCATTACTGACTTTACTTTCACTAAAGGTAACATCCAGTTTAGAGGATAAGCCGGTAACAGAAGTCGGTAATAGTTCTACAATGGCTTTTAACATTGCAATCCGTTCTTCACCGTTATCCATGTATTGCATAAAGCGAGGAGCTTCAATTAATACCGCAATTAATTTTTGACGCACGTAAGTGGCGCTGCTGGTCCACTTCTTAGGATCGGTTAATGGTCCTTGTTGACCACCCTCCGCTAAATTCAGTGCTCGTGTTGTGCCGATGTTTAAACTGTTTTCGGCTTCTACAAGTACGTTTGACATACTCAAATCTCCTGTTTAAATATTAGCCGTATAATGGTTAAATCATACGGCCATATTCTTATTGATTGGGTTAATGTAACTACGAGTTCAAACTTATAGTAAGTCTGAAGAACGACGTGTGATTACATTAATAACGCCGACAGTACGCATGTTGTTCATGTATACGGCCACATCCATTGTCCAACTATAACCACGTGCTTCATCGGCTGCAGTAAAGTAAGTATTGGGCACGATGGTTACACGGTTGTCATAACGACCTTCCACCAAGCTGAGTAATTCAGCGTTACAGCGATCAATGAACTGTGCATTGGTCAGTGTGGTATTACCGGTCATACGACGCCAGACTTCAACGGACATTTTGATCACGTCAACCGCAATTAACATGTTGATGTCATTGTTTAAAACAGACGTATCATCATCGTAGATGGTTTGGATGGCAGGGAAAAACAGTTGACTGCGGTCAGCATGCTGTGCCCAGTTCAAACCCACTTCCCAATCAGCGTTACGTACCAGCTCAGGTTTCCATGGATGAGTAACGTTAATCATGGTGTTAATACGATTAGTCGGTGCTACATCATAAGCAAACTGATTCTTGTATTTGCCTTCAGCCGCGCCCATGTATTTAGAACGTTTTTCAATCAAATCCATAATCAGTGGTACGCGATTACGATATTTGCTGTATAAACGATCACCCACCTGACCCATTACCGTACAACGAGCCACTGGCGTGCCCCATAGAGTGGATTCTGGCATCAGACGTGCATAGGCGCGTAAGGCGGTCATGATAGACGTTTCATCAGAGATGCTGTTGTCAGATTCCAGTACGTTTTGAGTACAAATGCCCACAGAGATATCACGACGATAACCCATGGTAGCAATAATTGCTTTCTTGGTATCCAAAGAGAAACCAGTGTCATAGACAATGGAGAAAGGATAGCGTGCATCATCCACCAATGGGTATTCGATGTTTTCCCAGTTTGTACGGCACTCAGTAGCCACTGCTGCATCTAAAGCCAGCTCGCCTACGGTACCATCAGAACCACCCACTGCATAATGCGTAGTGGCTTCATCCAGTGTTAAGGAACTAGGATCGATAATGAAGCTGTATGCGTCATTACCTTTATAATCCAGAGCATTGAAGAAGTTTAGCATCCACTTGTCTTCAACAACAACGCCGCTAACGGCTGTTTCAGAAGCAAACAGCAGGTCCAGTACGGTTTCAATGTTGTTTTCATAAACGTACATTTCTTCAAATGGACCATAGTTAGGAACCAGGCCGGTGTTAGGATCAATAGATTGATACTCTTCAATCAGTCGACTGACTGACAGGTCTTTGTCCACTTTAGGATTAACTGTATCAGGTTTAAAAGCAAAATCAATAAACTGTTCTGCAAAATTAGACTGTTGTACTACGGGAATGGAGAACTCATCTTCACGCTCTACAAACTGTGCACGGTAAATCATAGCCCGTTCACTTTCAATCACTGATGTATCAGTAGGGTTAGAAGTGTTAGGACCAGGGAACGATAAACGAATACCAACGTTATTGCCGAATTCACCATACTGAGCACGGAATGCCATTATGGGGTAACGCTGAGAGACTTCACCCGCACGACCGGCTAAAGTACCCGCAGTAGAAACTTCACCGCGTAGGTTGGTAATATCGGATAAAGGTGCAATAGACCATGCGATACGGAAACCGTCTACAGTGTTGGCATTGGTAATTTTATCGCCGTTTACATCCCGTAATGGAGTACCGGAAGAATCACGGTCATATTGAGGAATGTCATCTGCAACAATTTCCAGGAACAGTACCATAGAAGCTTGAGCAGCGCCGGCGCCTAAAACGCGTTTAACCATAACCAGATTGCCATTGCCATTACAAATGTTTACAGCCAGGGTCTGATGTGAGAAATATTTAGAACGTTCTTCAAAACTTTTACTGCCGTACATGTTTAACATGTCGTTACCACCCACTAACTGTGGGTCGATGGGACCTCTTTCAGTGTGTAAGTAGGCTAAAGGCAGGTGCTGTGGTACAGCTTCCTTTACCAATGGTAAAGCACGCCCTGACTCGTCCTTGATTCCTGTGACGATAGCCTTTGGCGCAGCATTTTTAATACTAACCATTATAGTTACTCCGAAGTAATCTTAAAAAATAACTGACATATAAATGTCAATACTCAAATATATATTTGCTCTTTAAAAGAGCCTGTATCAATACACAGGATATTGATTTTTAAATAACACCACTCTATATATAAAAGTGCAAATCCTTTGTATGAACAATCGAATTTAGTAATACTGCAGTATGTAGTGTTATGTCAATCACTAGAGGCCATGAATTATGACCAGGAAATATTTACAAGAACCGTTATTGTGGAAACGGGGATATACAAACGGAATTGACAGTTATACAGGCCCAGATGGAGAAGTCACTTTGGATTATCGAAATGGTAAAATAGCCATGCGGGTCCATGACAATGTAACGGTAGGTGGGGTTTTACAGGAAAATGCGATCAGTACAGGGATTCTACAACCTAGTATCACCAGCCCTATTACCGGTACTACTGGCCTATCAATAAACCCTACCTTTACTAGCAGTGCCTTTTTAGGCATAGCTGCAGACAAAAGTAAAGATACCCATGCCTCTAGTGATTGGGAAGTAGCCACTGATGCTGGATTTACCAACGTAATATTTTCTTCTATAAGTGATGCGGTAAACTTAACTCAACTGGACATGTCTACGGTAGTAGATGAATTACCATATGGTACACAGTTATACGTGCGTGTACGCTATAATGGGAACAGTGGTGCAGTTAGTCCATGGAGTCCTATGATTACATTTACAACGGTAAACGCGCTTAATGGAACAGAAATAGGTACAGTAATAGCTGCTGACGGCCTTGCATATGACTACGGTGCGGCCAGTGTGTCAATTTCACCCGATGGTGCAATGGCCATTGTTTCAGCACATGGAGCCACAGCCAATAGCGTTACGGATTCAGGTAAAGTTTACGTTTATGATATTGACCCGATAACGGGTATTTGGACTGAACAGCAACAGATTACTGCTAATACACCGGCAAATACTGATTATTTTGGTACAGGACTAGTACTCTCTGCTGATAAGACTATGGCTTTGATTGGGGCCTATGCCCATAATAGCTATAATGGAAAAGTTTACGTCTATGACATTGATCCAATCACTAATATATGGACATTTCAACAGCAGATAGTAGCCAGTGATACGGCGGCTGGTAACAGTTTTGGTATATCAGTAGCACTATCTGTTGATAAAACCATGGCTTTAATAGGGGCACATAGCGCTAACCATACTGGGCTGACCGACGCCGGTAAGGTTTATGTCTATGACATTGACCCCGTTACCAATACTTGGACTGAACAGCAGCAAGTGGCCGCTAACGCCCCTGCCTCCGGTGATAAGTTTGGAATTGCTCTTGATTTATCACAAGATAAGACCACCGTACTGGTCGGTGCTGATGGTAAGAATAATGGTGCCTTTACCAACAACGGAAGTGTTTACGTTTATGACATTGATCCCGTTACCAATACTTGGACTGAGCAGCAACAGATAGTAGCCAGTGATATGGAAACTGAAGGGAAGTTTGGGAGTGCTGTAGCGCTCTCTGCTGATAAGACTATGGCTTTGATTGGAGCACATGGCGCTACAGTGTTAGGGGTAACCGGTGCCGGTAAGGTATACATATATGACATTGATACAGCTACCAATGCATGGGTTGAGCGTCAGCAAATAGCAGCTAGCGATCCACAAACTAACGCCTTTTTTGGTGACGCCATATCCATGCTACCCGATAAAACATTGGCTGTTATAGGGGCTTCATTTTATGACGTTGGTCAGAATTCAGATGTAGGCAAGCTTTATATTTTTGATTAAACCTAAAACTGCAAAGACAACAGTATCAAACTTATACAAATTGGAGACATCATTATGTCTAGAAGAGTAACCTTTTCCTGCTCAGTACCTACTATAGCGGGAAAGAAAAAGAAATTAAAAGTCGATGAAAACGGCTATTACGAATGTGCTTTAGGAGCGTTCAATATTTACAACAGTGAAGGTAAGTATTACCCTTTACTGGAATCCGTTTCTGATATGTTTAAACCAGGCGGTGCTTTCCGTCGCCGTTTAGACACTGGACAGTGTCGTGGTGAGGTCGATCACCCTGAACTGAAACCCGGCTGGTCGCTTATGACATGGATCAAACGACTGTTAAAAATTGACCCTGCTAGAGTGTCCCATCACATCTCCACAGTAGCGTTAGAAGAAAGAAAAGACGAAAATGGCAACAACATTGTTTTAGTAACCGGTTTAGTTAAGCCATCAGGTCCATATGCGGATGCTTTAAAATCTAGTTTGGAAAACACTGAGGAAAATGCAGCCTTTTCCATTCGTTCATTGGCGGAAGATGTACCTAAACAGGGTAGGATTGAAAAACATATATCCGACATTATAACCTACGACTGGGTAAATGAACCGGGTATTGCGGTAGCCACTAAGTACAACACACCCACATTGGAAGAGCTTACTGAAGAAATAACTATCTCAGAAGCACAACTGCGTGCTATTGCCAGCGGTAACCTGCCAGGAGTAGGGGCCGAATCCGCTAGTGAGGCTACTCGTATTCTAACCAATTTAGGGTGGGAAAAGGTAGAGTTATTTAAACCTACTGAAGTGATTAAACCCAAATACCTGGAATGGTAATTTATTAAAGCATTAAACTTAAAATAGGGCGTTTAAATATGGCTACACGTACAATGACCGGTGCACTGTTATGGAAAAGGGGCACAGACAATGCACTTGACACATATGTCGGTGAAGATAATGAGTTAGTAATGGATTACCGTGATGCGGCTAATCCTAAAATGACCATACATGATGGTTTAACCCCTGGTGGAGCATCTGTAGGCGGTGGTGTAACTAGCGGTATAGTTACTCCGTCTATAACGGCTCCATTAGACGGGGCAGTGGATCTAAATAAAGATCCAGTGATAAGCACTTCTGCTTTTACCGGTGTAGGAGACGACGGCAGTGTACTGGTGCACGGAAGCACAGACTGGGAATTTGCTGCAGATAGTAACTTCACACTACCTATTTTTAGCAGTTTAGCCGATACTGCACATCTTACCCAGTTAGACCTTGCAAGTATAGGTGAGGTGTTTCCATATAACACTACAGTCTATGCACGTGTACGGTTTAACAGCAGTACAGCGGTGGCCAGTAATTGGTCTAACACAATCAGCTTTACTACAAGACCGTATCCGGTTACCGAGGTACAACAGGTTACCTCTTCCAATGTAATTGGTGGTGATGCATTTGGTAGTGCAGTGGCTATTAGTGCCAATGGTCAAGTCCTAGCCGTAGGTGCACACCGCGATGACAATGCACGGGGTACAGACGCCGGAATAGTTTACTTATTCAAACTGGTTAATGGGGTCTATCAGGAATTTGCTTCAGTGTATCCTAGTGACATAGGTGGCAGTTATTTATTTGGACGAGGTGTATCCTTATCTGCTGATGGTAGTTTGATGCTGGCTGGATGTGGACGTTATGCTACACCTGAGTTTAAAGGCAGTGCTTATTTATATACCGTGGATGCCTCTACCGATACCGTTACACAGGTTCAGAAAATACAACCTAGTGGTGTAAGTATAACCGATGGCTATGGCTCTAAGGTTTATCTGTCCGGTGATGGCACTAAGGCCATCATAGGTGCTTTCTTGGACGACAATGGCGGGCTCTATGAAACCGGGGCCATATACCTTTATGATGTTGTTAACAATGCACTGGTTAATGAAGTTAAAATGACTTCACCTGATAGGGCACAGTATGACCGTTACGGATATGGAGTGGCATTAAGCAACGATGCCAGTTTAATGGCGGTAGGGGCCTATCTAGACGATAATAGCAACGGTACTAATGCCGGTGCAGTTTATGTCTATAAACTTAACGGTACAGGCACCTATGACCATATACAGAAGCTATCTGTTTCAGACGGTTACGCCGGTCAGACAATGGGTGCTAGTTTGGCCTTTGCACAAGGTAACACGTTCTTATATATAGGAACACAGTCTGATGACAATGCTAACGGCACTAACGCCGGGGCGTTTTATGTCTTCAAGAACGACGGTACAGACACCTTCATTGAAATCGCTAAGGTTTTGGCTTCCGATGGCGCGGCGAATGATTACTTTGCAGACGGATTAGACGCCTCTGAGGACGGCGGCTATATCGCTTCAGGATCAGGTTATGCCGATGCCAACGGTACTACAGACTTAGGAAAGGTCTATATCTATAACTGATCCATTTAAACAGTAATGTAAGACATCTTTATCGAAGGGGTATAGATGTCCTTTAGGAGATAAAATAATGGGAACACAAACCATCACCAGCCCTGTATCCATACAAGTATTTACGGACAATACCATTGATTCCTACATAGCAGACGACCGTGAGCTGTTTATTGACAAACGCAACGGTAGTCCCATTATGCGTGTGGGAGACGGGGTAACTCCTGGAGGCCAACCTGCTTTTCCTGACGTGGTAGGGGGGATAGCCACACCCACCATACTAACTCCTGCTGATGGCAGTACTGGAATTGTTACTGCTCCTGTTATCACCGCTGACTCTATGTTAGGTATTAAACCTGACGGCACAGCTGAAACCCATGACGGGACTTATTGGGAAATCAGTACTGTAGCCAACTTCGGCTCCATATACTGGCAGTCTAATTTAGATACTAATAACTTGACCTCTATTGATTTATCTGCCGCCGGTATAACACTGGATAAGTCTACCGTATATTACGTCAGGGTACGTTATGTGAGTGCTTCCGGCACCAGCAGTGAATGGAGTCCTATAACCAGCTTTACAACCGAATTAGGTTTTAATGGAATAGAGCTTACACAGATATTTCCAGGGGATCCCCAAACGAGTGGTTTTTTTGGCCACCGAGTTACTATTTCATCGGATGGTACACTAGCTTTAGTGGGTTCTTTTGGCTATGATCATTCTGGTCTAAATAATGCAGGTAAGGTTTATGTCTATGACATCGATCCTGTTACCGGTATCTGGACTGAACAACGGCAAATCACCGCCAGTGATGCACAGGCCGGTGCCGGTTTCGGTATGTCAGTCTGTATATCCGATGATAAGTATATAGCAGTAGTCGGTGCCGCCGGGCATACTACATCTTCATACACTGCATCTGGTAAAGTCTACGTTTATGACATTGATCCTACCACAGGAGCTTGGACTGAGCAAAGACAGATCACCGCTAGTGATATCCAAGCACAAGCTTACTTTGGGATATCTGCTACTATCTCTAATGATAAGAGCATGGTTTTAATTGGATCCCACACGTACAATCATTCAGGTTTAACTGATGCCGGTAAAGTCTACGTTTATGGCATAGACCCTGTTACCGGTTACTGGACTGAACAACAACAGATCACTGCCAGTGATGCACAAGTTAACGGGAATTTTGGAGCAAGTGTATGCTTATCATCTGATAAAACTTTAGCCATTATAGGCAGCATTGGATTCAATACTTCAGGTCTTACAGAAGCCGGTAAAGTTTATGTCTACAATATAAACACCACCACCAATGCATGGACTATAGCGCAAATGGAGGGATCTTCTAGTCCGCAAATAAACGGGCGCTTTGGCATGTCTATATCCGTATCCGATGACAAATCCCTTATTGCCATCGGTGCAGAGAAACATGATGTTACGGGCACCAGCAATGCTGGTCTTGTCTACATCTATGATGCTGATCCTTTAAATCCTGCCGCAGCGTGGAGTGAGCGACTACAGTTAGCGGCCTCTGACCCTCAGGTGAATGGTGGATTTGGATATTCGCTGTCATTTTTACCTGATAAATCCAAGCTACTGGTAGGGTCAGGTATATACGACTACAGTGGTTTAGTGGATGCTGGTAAGGTTTATGTTTTTAAATAGGACAGGGCTAAGTCCAAGATAAACATTGTAAATACACTCCATATTGTACAACTATAAAACGAGGCATATACCGATGGATTTTTCAATTGTTTTTAAAGTGCTACTAGCGGCTTCTTTAGTAATCAGTTCAGCGCTTATTCTATTTCACCGTGGTATCGATAGATTGATACACACCGCTACCCTCAGGTTACTGGGAGTAGAGAAGGGTAAAGATGGGCGTTATCGTTACAGCAAAAATGGGCATTTTGCTTCCGGTGAGTCAGTAGAACGATCGACGGTTTTAACCTATCGAATATTCTGGCATTTAGTGGCACCTGCCATTGCTTTTATGCCGGTAGGCTATGTTATATATGTTAGTTTTTTAAATTAGAGCGAGGTGTATCGTGTTTGGGTTAATAATAGCGGTATTTGCCGTTTCTCTTTGGACTGTTTTAATACTTAATGCCTTCCTATACCATGATAAAATTATTCAATGGTGTAGAGAGCGCATGGGTATCAAACGTATAAGCAACTGCCATTGGATTAAAGAAGACGGCAAATACTTATTAGACGTCTATGACATGGAACGTTGTGATAAAGCTGCTTTTACTATCTATTGCATGATATTCCTACCCATCATCTCCATCTCCATATCAGCATTGTCATACTACGTGCTATTTAAACTCCTTCCTTAAGTATTCAAATCCACACTGTCCAGTAATTCCATGTATCTATGAATTACTGGATGACCTACCTATGCGTATCTCTAAACTCTATCTCAAAAACTATAAACGTCTAGCCTTATCAGACATCAAAGAAATTACCATTGACTGCACTTCACCCTTAACATTAATTTTGGGTACTAACGGTTGCGGCAAATCCAGTCTGTTAAAAGAACTCTCTCCCTTACCCCCTACCCCTGCTGATTTCTATAAAGGCGGGATTAAACATGTCGAATTGGAACATAACGGCCATCAGTATATTTTAAAGTCGTTTATTGGTAAAGTAACCAAACATTCTTTTATTAAAGACGGTGAAGAACTCAATACCGGTCATACCGGAATGGTGCAAAAAGAACTGGTAGAAAATGAGTTGGATTACGTTGCACTCTATCATCGACTACTTACCGGCGGGTTTCACTTTACCGATGCCAGTAGCAACCAACGTAGGGAGCTATTAACCTCTGTATCAGCATTAAATCTAGATTATGCACACAAGATGTATGACAAGCTAAAAAGTACCTTACGTGATCGCATAGGGGCTGTAAAACATATCTATGAAAAGAAAGCAGGGATAGAGAGTCAATTAAGTGCCATGGGTGAAACTGAAGGCATGGTAAAGGATGCAGAACATATCCATGTACAATTAAAAGCATTAATACCACACACCACCGGTACTGCCGAACCCATAGAAGCTTTAGAAAGTCAGTACAAGGACGCATTATCCTACCTAGACCAGTATATTGAGCGGTATAAAAACAGACAAGAATACATTAATGGTTCAGGCTATTCTAGTTATAATGCCCTGCATAAGGCCATACAAGACGTTGACAGAGATAATGCTGTAATTAAAGATACTGTTGCCCGTAATTTAAAGGAACTAGAAGAGGTATCACACCTAGCTAATGTTCTAGAAGACGATAAAGATGGGCATGTAAAGTTAACGCAACGTTTACAGGAATTGGATAATAACCTAGAACAGATTGAACTGCCTGGTATTCTGCCTTATACACTAGAGCTGGAACATGTAGTCAAAGCCATTGATACGGCCAGCACTGCTCTGTATCGACTATCCAGGGAACAGGATTATTCAAACCTACCCACTACTAAAGAAGAGTATGTTAAAAACGAACAGCAATTGTCAGTGTTATTAAAACAAAGAAGAGAAGTAGAGGCCGGAATCAATAAGCTAACAGACCATATCAGCCATTTAGAAAACGTATTATCTACTGCTTTAACCTGTCCTAAGTGTAAAACTAAGGTAGCCATGGGAGAAATGGCTACAGAAGAGGAATTAAAAGCATTGCACGAAAGGATACAGAGAGGACAAACGTTATATCAGTCTGTTGATAATGAAATCAAACAATTGGAAGACACTCTAAATAAACAAAAGGGGTATTTGGATTACATTGATCAATACCGTCAGATATTAAACCGTTATCCTGAGTTGTTAGGTTTGTGGGATACCTTTCCTTCCATTGAATATATGGCCAGTCACACCACCATGGTAGGGGATGCCTTATCTAAGGAAAGAGATAGCATACAGCAACACATTAGACAGGCAGAATGGCTTAAGGAAAAACAAAAGATTGAAGAAACACTCTCCCTACATGAATTAGCAGGAAAGGTTAATGCGGGAGAAAAGAAGAAACAATTGGAGTTAGAATTAGAGAATCTCTATAAAAAACAGGCTTTGTTAGAAAAGGAGATGGCTGCACTAGAACGAATAGATAAAGCTTATAGCGCCCTATTAGAAGCAGATGGTTATCTAGACGACGCACTGTCTAAGCTCCAGCAGATGCAGTTAGAGTTGGCACAGAACACCGTTTACCATTATGTCAATGCAGAAGTCTCTAAACTGCAATCTCGTCTAGGAGAAATACAAACAGTACTGGATAAAAAGAAACATTTAGAAGAACAGCTGGGAGATTATCAGAAAGATATCACTCAATTAGAATCTGAGAAACGAGCATTGGGTATATTGGTTAGTAATCTATCCCCTAAAGAAGGTTTGATTGCTGACCAAATGTCAGGCTTTGTTAATCACTTTATTGATGGGGTGAATAAGGTCATTGAAGAAGTATGGGAATATCCTTTACAAGTAGGGTATTGTGGTTTAGAAGATAAAGGTTTGGATTATCGTTTTCCTCTACAAGTAGCGGATGAAACCATACCTGAAATCAATCTTTCCTCTCAAGGACAAAGAGACATTATTAACTTTGCCTTTACCGTAGTTTTGGTAGACCATCTAGGCTTATCTGACTATCCTTTGTATCTGGATGAGTTGGGTGCTTCTTTTGATGATGTGCATCGATCCAACTTATTGAACTACATTAAACGATTAGTAGAAACCAACTATTGCAGTCAAATGTTTATGGTCAATCACTATAGTTCAGTTTATGGAGGTATTAACAACATGGACACCGTTGTACTGTCCAGTGATAATATCGTGGTACCTGAACGCTATAATGACTCAGTATGTATCAGTAATTAAAAGGAGGCAAATAGATTGACCATTGATTTTAATCAATATGTATATCTAATACTTATCTGTTACCTATCTTACTTTGTAGAGTTCGGTAGCTGGTACTATTGGATATGCAGACATAATAATGAATATGAAGCTATACTTTTGAATGTTTTACCCACCATCATTGTACGGTTGTTTATATACAGCTATGTATACACCCGTATGATGCTGTGTATCGACCCTCAGTTTCTTAAAACATTTCTGGTGGTTCTAGCGATAATAATCCAATCGCTGCTTATACCTCCTATTTATAAGGTGTTGTGGAAACGTATACACATGAGCGTAGCTTACATATTTTTAGTTTTATTAACTGTTTTTATTTATTGGATGTTGATTGAAGGAGAGTACCTTGGATATTGCAATTGAAGACGCTATGGTGTTATCGGTTATAGCGATGGAGTGTATTAGTTGGTTTGCCACGGCTAAAGTTTTAAAAATACCCATAAACAGCGCACTTCTAACCCATGTCAGTATATTGGTGGTAATTCGGTTATGTGTATACTGGGTGATACTCCATGCCATTAATGCAGTGAATGCAGTGAACCCGATTGACGCTGTGGTTACAGTCTATACCTATATTGGCATTGTTATGCAGTCGTTATTTACTCCACATGCCGTATTAAGAGAGCATGTAAATACGTCAATCAAACGCAGTTACTACGGTGTTTACATACTCAGTATTAGTTTTATCTATACCGGTTACTTAACCCAAAACATATACACCGGTGGCGGTGGACACGGGGTGTTAAACCTAACACTTATGTTAATCGTCGGTATGTTATTTTCCATGTATAAAGATGAAATACTGCAATGGCAAAGACGTATGGTGCATAAAGAATAACAAACGTGTCTTACCCTACTCTATCCAATTTAATTGGATAGAGTAGGGATATATGCTGTAAGTAATTTTAAAAGGTAAGATTTATGTAAACTATATAGAGAAACAGATATAACTTATTACATAGTGCATGTCGGTCCTTATAATTAACAAATAAACATGCGTATCACGCTATATGGCTTAAACCTAAAATTTAGGTAACTTTATGAAATCCTTAATTCAGATATTAAAATACTTTTACAAAGCTCGTAAAACACAGTGTAGTAATAAAGAACTAGAATTCATTGGGTACACGGATATAACGGGTTTATCAATGTATCACTCTATACCGTATGTATTCCAGCACATAGGAACCGCTGATTTTACCATGCCCTTTTATATAGACGGGTATCCGTGTGTGGTATATGGGAACAATTCCATGCATTTGCCCATATCCATTGCCATAGCAGAGGCTATACATTTCTATGACGGTGCGGCTGTATTTTACTATGCTTCTATTATCAATAGATTAAAACTATTAAACGGTAAAGATCCTATCTTTAACGACAGGTATTGTAAGGCAGTGTTATTAGCAGCATATAACTTTGATATTACTGCCGTTTACCAATATTTACGACAGGCAATTGACACTAGAGCAGTAAATGCGGAGATAGCCAGTATTGCCATGACATATCTTAATAAAAATTATATAGAAAAAGACGTTTGTCCATGGAAAAATGATAAAGCTGCATAATTAAAAGAACACGTATGTAGATAAAAGTTATATTTAATACAACGGTCTATACCCCTACCCTACCCGTTTATTTGGGTAGGGTAGGGATACAAGCTGTAATGCGGCTTTAAAGGATAAGGTGAGACCAAACCGTATAGGGCGATACGGATTCAATCTCACCTTTTATCCAATGCAACGTGCATATAGGGCAATAGGCACATCACATTACTACTGGATACAGTGCTGGGCTAAAGCACTCTACCCCATCAGACAACAATTACGAGGCATGTCTGTTTATCTGACAAGGTATCTATACGGCTATTATCTTTTTAAATTTATTTCATCATGGGTCTTCTCCCAAGGATACCCCTTCCTTCAGGGAGGGGAGCGTCAAATATCTATTAGCGTCGACGTTAGTTTCAAGTATATATTACATTAATGAATAGGTTATGTTAACTTATTTAATTCTTTTTAACCATTCTAGGAGAAACTCAATGGAAAACTTTATCATAGCTTTTTTAGTCGTAATCATTACCCGTTTAAGTTGGATGTTTGCCAGTAAAAAGACAGGACTGGATTACAACAAAACATTGGCTTACAGCGTACCCGTCATCCTTTTTATCGGGTTCTTTATCCTGTCAGAAATAGTAATGGGGCTCAATACCCCTGATGCTGCCAAAGGTATCGGCATCTTATCACTGTTAATTGGACTATACACATTGGCTTTAATCATACCGCAAATAGCACTGCGTAAATATTTTGAAAGTGGTGTATACCAAACTGTCTTCATTGCTACTGTAGTGATAGTCTACTTAGGCTACGTACTGGCTGTACAGGATATAACACTCTCAGTGATTCTCGTTACCTCAATAGCGGGTACTGCACTGGTACGCAGAAACGCATTATTCAATGCATTAAGAAAACTCAGTGTAAACCATACCGGCACTACAGCCTGATGGTTAAAGTTATAAAGGTGACCTCATTTTACGGGGTCATCTTTTTTTTTACATCTGCTATTTCTTCAAGTATATATTACATTAATGAGTTAACATTAACTGTATTAAACTAGGAGAATTAACCATGTATACTCAATCTGAAATAGAAGCTGTATTAGCCAGCGTTGCCAATCAAGACGTTCCGGTATTGCCTGATGACGTCACCATCTCACACAAATACAATATGGTGGCCTATCATTCTGACGGTGACACTGTCGTGTCCCATTATAATGGCCTGGATAACACCATTGATTATGATGTCCGTAGACTTGAAGGACTTATCTATCCCTGTACAGTCAACGACCGTTACATTATAGAAGTGTTCGACGATACGATCATAGTCAGAGAAATTAAGTTCGGTGCTACTGTAGTCGTAGGGTCTTTTTATAATGATGGTAGTGTCACTGCAGCCAATGATATTTTAGTAAATCAACTATCCAGGAAAGAAGGGGTAAGTTACTTCAATCTCTATATCGGTATACACATTGAAGGATGGAAACATCAACCTTCCAAGACTATTACTGGATTACCTGGTAAAATGGTCTTATCCGAAGACGGTCTCTATTTAGCCGTGTTAAGTACTGACATGGGTATTGTCAATGTATATAAAACCACCGGTGTCAATCCCAATGCAGTTGCATCGGTTCAAGCGTCTAAAAACAGTACCATCAGTTTTGCAAATACTAATGACGTACTACATATAGCGGATACTGTTGACGGTAAACAACAGGTAGCTGTAGTACGCCTTTCTCAATAATTCCCTTTCCCTTAACACTGATTAACGTAGTTTACCCCTTTCACGTTAATCAGTTTTTTTTTGTTTAAAAAAGATATTATTAACAATAGTAGTTAATTTTAAATAACTAAAAAATGCCAGTCACACTGTGTTAGGTTTAGGCACTACACTGTTCTGTGCGTATATTACATTTCCATTTACTTCGCTTATAATCATCAGATACTCACAGAGAGAGATTCCCTCCCGCTCCCGCTACCGAATTTCATTCCGGGAGCGGGAGGGAATCGTTATTCTATTTTCAAGTTCAGACGATGTTGTAACGCAGTGGAAACGAGTCGTCTGCTATATTCTGTTTATTTTTTTTTTATATCTATATACCTAAGCGATGTTTAATACGTCTTTTCTGTATTAAACGAGCAAGTATCTTTTAGCTCCTAATAATTTTTATTTATTATATTTTAGTTGGTCCAGATACTCATGGTAATCTTGAATTGCCATGAGTAGATGTTCCAATATAAGTAGACTATAGTCCTTCTAAAGGAGTAGGTGTCGATACGGGGTATCGACAGCTTATACTCCCCCCTCCTTATAGGTTCCCCCCTCTGTGTATTTTTTTACAAAAAACAGCATAAAACAGCTAAAATCAGGAACCTCTCTCAATGTCTTACAGAATTAATATTTACAATTAATTTTTATTTTACTTATTAGTTTTCCTATAAGGCGATGTAAGCCATTAGATATAATTATTGGGAGTATGTAAAGGTAGGTTTAAGATATTAGCTTACATAAGCTTAGAATCAATATTAGAGCTATCTAAAGACGTCAATTAAAATAATGTACGACTATAATAACGGATAACTAACTAAAGGACGTAAACACATGAATAAGTTAGATGAAATGGAAAAATGGATTAGATTGGATGTTGCGTTGTTTTTATTTATATTGTCAGCTTTGACTATACTAGGAGGGTATGTGCTGGCTATGACACTAGGGTACGGGGTAGAACAGGTAAAGTATCGAGGAATAGTGACCGACAGTACATGCAGTGCTGTGTATGAAAACGGCATGACCGTACATAACTGTACGTTAATGGTAACAGAAGAAAATGGAAACAAACACATAGTAATAGATTTACATGAACGCAACGTAGGTGATGAGGTGATAAATATGTGTTATGTAACATTAACTGGTGGATTAGTTTGTCGACTGCGTAGAGTTAATGACATTGTTAAAATGTAAGGATGGCTTCGATACAATGTAATCAATTAAATAACTGGGAGTCATATACAGTGGTAGAGGTAGAGTCATCGGATAAAATAAAGAAATGTGCTATTAAAGGGTGTAGGGATAAGGTAGCGCGTTTAGGGCTATGTAGCTATCATTATGCGCAGTATCGAGCTATGAGCCAATTAAAAATGAGACAGGGACTAGCCACACAATGGTGTCGCATCCACGGGTGTTTTAAAACCCATACCCATGAGAGTGGACTGTGTACGGTGCATAATAAACAATTAATGCGAATAATTGATGTAATTAACGAAGAAGCGGAGGAAGGTGATTGATATTCTTAAAATTTCTATACAGTAAGATTAAAATCAATACCGTAAAAGTGCTTTGGTTGGTTATTATATTACTGTTAACTTTAAATACTGTATCTTGGTACTATATCTTTGCCCATCGTAACTACATCTTTATTACCTGTGAAGAGAAAGCAAGTATGGAGTACCAAGATTTATTAAAACCTTATTTATCCAAGGATCTGCAATGAGATACCTTATACACCTACCTATTTTACTGCTGTCTGGGTGCATAACTATAACCCAGCAAGACAGTAACCGACCTATAGAGTTAACCATTCATTTAGAGTTGCCAGCCAATGCACATTCAGAACCGCCTGTATATGCAAAACCGACCCCCCTGTCTGTAAGTAAAAGAGAACCTAAAGTCATTGTTAAAACAGTTACCGTTAAAACTAAATGCGATATTATTGATACGGTAATCGATGAAACAGATATTGATTTAAATCAATATAAAGCACTGGAAAGAAAGAATGATTTAATTCGTGATTTATTAAATAAATTATCTATCATTAAAGCTTCTTTGATCACGATTAAAAAGGAATGTTTTAAATAGCATTTCATAGGGCGGTGTGTAGTATGAAAAAAGATAAAAAATTAATAAAAAGAATAGACCAATCATTAACAGCATATGACGCTAAAGAGCATCAGGCTGAAGAATGTGTGGTGTATACGGATGGAGGGGCTAGACCTAATCCAGGGTATTCTGGTTTTGGCATCTATGCTAAGGATTCTAATGGTTGTATTTATAATGCTTGGGGTGGATTATCGTCTAACTCTACAAACTCTAGAGCAGAATTGGCTGCCTATATTTATGCCTTAAAAGCGGCCCTATATTTTAACTGGCGTAACGTTACCTTATTTATTGACAGTAAGTACGTTTTAGAAGGGGCTAAAACCAATCTACAGGCGTGGAAGAAACGGGGCTGGAAAAAGGTTGATGGAAATATTATTGTAAACCTGGACCTATGGGAATGCATCGATGACCTGCATGAAAAAATAAATAAGGCGGGTATTAAATTACGATATCGCTGGGTTAAAGGACATTCCGGTGTGTATGGTAACGAAATGGCCGATAAGAATGCAGAAAAGGGAAGACTCTGTATAGTGGAAGGAAAAGTCTGTAGCACACTGCACATAGAACAGCATGTTGAAAAAACAGTTAAAGCGGTAGCGTCTAAGAAAACAGTGGTAGAAAAGATTAAACCAATTAACCGATTAATCGCCGGTAAACGGTTGTTGTTTGTTACTAACACCGTTAATACCTTACCTGATGACTATCACGTTTATATGTCGACCAGTTTTGAAGATAAGTCAAACTTTAAAGGTAAACTATTGGGCAGACCGGCCAGTGACAACATGTACAATGTATGTTTACTGGAAGAACCTATAGAGCCTTTAGAAACAGTTATTGAATATCAAAACATTATAACACCTGATGACTATGCACAACCGGTTATCGGAATGATGGACAGAATTTCTAAACCCGCTAATTGGGAACTGATTAGTAAAGAAGGGTATAAACCACTGAGTCATAAACGTTTTTCCATCATCTCTCCAGACGGTGAACCGTTAACCCAGTATGTTAGACCGGCTAAAAGAGGCTACATTGCTTTAAACATTCTATCCGTAATGTTAGAGCGTTTAAATCAATATCGTTGCAATAGCCCTGCACCTAATACCGAGTACGTTGATATTACGGAAAACCTATACCGTAAGTCAGGAAAGAAACATATACTGCAACCGGATATTAACGGTAAACAGGCTAAATCCTACACACTGAAAATTCCTCATGGAAAGAAGACCAGTAAGATAACCTTAACCCTAGGTATTGATGTACCTGTCAGAAACAATATGGCTGCCATCGGCAGAGACTATAAGGACATTAAAATACTATTGGTAAAATACGATATCACTAAAACAGCATATCGTTATTGCGTCATATTTCATGTGGACGACGATTACGCTATATACAGCACCAGTGATGCTAATTTAAACATTATCAGGAAGAATTAATGCGATTAAATAAAAAACAGCAATCGGCTATTATTAAAGCTGTACGTAAGTGCCCTACCGAGGTTAAAATAAGAAAAAACATTGCGGTAGGGGATGGTGATGTCCGTATTAACATATGGGTATCGCCAGGTAACACGGAAAGTCTTTTAGTGACCGGGGAATTAAAGGCGTATAACAGAGAGTCTGTGGTAAAGGTTTGCACGGATAAATCTGGTATGGAAGACAAAGTAATCGGACAATTGTTGGATGTTATGTCTAAACAGTTTGATATACGCGGTTACGCTGAAGACCCTATCACACTAGTGATTGAAAAAGATGTAGAACCCTTTGTAGTGCTTTTGCACATAGACTGTTTAACTGGAGAAAACAGCGGTGAGTAATAATAAAGAATTTATTGAACGCATTGAAAAACTGATCACCAAAGCACATAAAGAAGATGCTATTTTTGGTTTTGGTGTGCCGGTACCAGAGGAAGACACCTATATAAAGGTGCAAGTAAGAAAGGCTAAAAGTGCAGACAAAATTAATAAATGGCCCCTGGATATGAGTGGTACGGAACGCGC
>Ga0256831_1000270_pt1 | contig 27833 bp, 26 predicted proteins | sample 132544metaG_FD_189087 | JGI IMG/M metagenome (GOLD analysis project Ga0256831, IMG submission 189087) | Hydrothermal vent microbial communities from Lau Basin, Pacific Ocean - 132-544 | ecosystem: Environmental > Aquatic > Marine > Hydrothermal vents | place: Pacific Ocean: Lau Basin | collected... | reverse complement strand
AAGGCACCTTTACAACCTCGGCTACGAGGTTGAAGTCGTTCTAACGGCACAGCCGGAATCCCTGAAAGGAGACGCAAAGAAGAACTACGAGATAATCTCCAAACTGCCGGTTCCCGTTCACGTAATAGACAGCGAAGAGAGGCTCATAGAGCTCTACGAACTCCTGAAAGAGAGCGAAATAGTAATTGACGCCCTCTTCGGAACAGGCCTAACAAAACCGTTAGAAGGGTTCTACGCCGACGTGGTTGACCTTATCAACAGGTCAAACAGAACCGTAGTTTCAGTTGACATTCCCTCAGGCCTCTCTGCAGATACCGGTAAAGAGATAGGAAAACACGTAGTTGCCGACTTTACAGTAACGTTTGCGTTTCCAAAAATTGCCCACGTCTTTCCCCCTGCCTGTGAAAGCTGCGGAAGGGTTTTCGTAACAGACATCTCAATTCCGGAAGACGTTCCGTTCCTGATAGGCCCCGAAAGGTACCTTCTAACTGCCGACGAGGTTCTCTTCACACTTCCCCCAAGGGAGATAATGGATCACAAGTACACCTTTGGCCACGTTGCAGTTATAGGGGGTTCAACCGGTAAAACGGGAGCTCCCTGCATGGCGGCAGAAGCCGCTTTAAGAACAGGAGCAGGCCTTTCAACAGTAATTGTTCCAGAGTCTCTCAACCAGATATTTGAAACAAAACTTACAGAAGTAATGTCAATTCCCGTAAAAGACGAGGGAAGGGGATACTTCGGAATAGAGGAGCTTGACTCCGTATTAAAAACAGTGGAAAACGGAAAGTTCTCTGCAGTTGTAGTCGGAATGGGTCTTGGAAATCACCCAGACACCTATGAGTTCGTCAGGGAGTTCGTAAAGTCCTGCAACCTCCCTATGGTAATCGACGCAGACGGAATAAACGCCCTGGCAGAGAGCCCGGAAATACTAAAGGCGAAAGAGACTCCCGTAATAATAACTCCCCACGTAGGAGAATTTAGCAGGTTAACAGGAAAAGGAAAGGAAGAGATACTCTCTGCTCCTTACGACTTAGCCGCCGAATTTGCGGAGCACTTTGGAGTAACAGTCGTTCTAAAGAGCGGAAGAACTGTAGTAGCGACGAAAGAAGGAAAAGTTCACGTAAACGTAATCGGAAACCCGGGAATGGCAACGGCCGGAACCGGAGACGTACTGGCAGGAGTGGTGGGAGCTCTCCTGGGAATGGGAATTGAGGAGGGAGACGCCGCCAGATTTGGAGTCTTCCTCCACTCACTGGCAGGAGACATAGCCGCCAGAGAACTGACCCAGGAAGGGATGAAAGCCTGTGACCTCTTAGAAAAACTCCCAGCTGCAATAAAGAGAATAAAAGAGATAGAGAAGAACCCTTCAAAGTCTAACTCTCCGTTTGTAACAGAATTGAGAGAGATAGTGGGTGTATAGGAAACTTGCCGTTGCTCTCCTGCTGCTGATAGGGATATTCATCGTCGGTTACTTCGGTGTCTCCGCCCTCTCCTCCTTGTCGGGGGAGTTTTACCTTAACAACCCGCTCTTCCACGTTCTCATGGCTCTTATACTTATAGTAATTACCGTCCTCTTTATCCTGTTCGTCAGAAACCTGGCGCTCTTCTTCTTTCCCCACTTCAAGACAAACCTGAGGGTAAAGATATTTACGGCCTTCCTCCTCCTCGTACTCGGCCCCGCTCTCTTCTCAATATTCCTGGCCTCCGGAGTCATAAACCAGGGACTTGATAGACTACTGAGAATTCAGGTAAAGAGAATCGTTGAAACCTCATACTATACGACAGAGGGATTCCTAAAATTCATAGAATCCGACCTTGAAAGAAAGGCAAAACAGCTCTCCTACAGGAAGGTTTACCCCTACACCCTGAAAGCCTACGGAATTGACGGCTTTTTCAGAGAAAGGGGAAAGCGAGTAGAAAAAGTAGGAGACTTCCCCCTCTCCAAGAAAGAGATAAGTCAACTGAAAAACCTGAACCACTACGCCTTCTTTGATAAGATCTCAGGTCAGATCGTCGTCTGTAATCGGTTCAACAGCAATATAGTCTGCGTCTCTAAAAAACTTCCCGAAAAGCTAAAGGAAAAGGTCGTTCAGATAGAGGAGCTCCACTCAAACTACCAAACGCTGGTAGCCTTCAAAACCCCGATAAAAGCAGTCTATACCTTTACCTTCGGAATAATGGGAGTTGCCGTTCTGTTCGGAGCTCTCTGGTTCGCCCGCTACTTTGAAAGGAGAATATCAATCCCGATAGAGGCACTCTACAAGGCCACAGAGAGAATCTCCTCAGGAGACCTCTCCGTCAGAATACCGGAAGAGGAGGCAACAGACGAACTCAAACACGTAATCCAGGCCTTCAACTCAATGGTAGCCCAGCTTAAAATCCTCCAGAAAAACCTTGAAGAGAACAGAAAATACCTTGAAGACATACTGAACGCAATCTCACCGGCAATAATAACCTTTGACTTCACAGGAAGGATAATCTCCTGCAACAAAGAGGCAAAAAAGCTCCTAAAACTCTCAGAAGAAGCAAGGGGAAAGTCCATCTGGGAAGTCCTCTCAAAGTATCCGAACTTTAAGAAAGTCGTTGAAGAACTGATAAAAAACGACAGGAGCAGAGGAGAAGTAAGAGAAGAGATAGACGGAAGAGAGAAGTTCTTAACAGTAGAAGTTATTACCTCACCGGAAGTTGGAGACAGAATCCTGATCGTAGAAGACGTTACAGAGCTGATCAGAGCGAAAAAATCGGAAGCTTGGAGAGAAGTTGCCCAGAGAATCGCCCACGAGGTCAAAAACCCGCTAACCCCAATAACCCTCAACGCAGAAAGGATAAAAAGACTCTTCGTAAAAGGAAAGCTTAATGAGGAAAACCTGTCAAGAGCCGTAAACTCAATACTGGAAGAGGTGGAAGTCATAAAACGGCTCATAAACGAGTTCCGGAAATTTGCCAGACTACCCCTTCCGGAGAAAAGACTAACAGACCTCAACAGTCTCATAAAGAGCACACTTGAGCCCTACGAAAACCGAATCAGAGTGAGATTTGAACTTGAAGAAATTCCAAAAGTCCCCGTTGACAGGAGCCTGATCAGAGAAGTCCTCATAAACCTGATAGACAACAGCATTGCAGCAGGAGCAACGGAGGTAAAAGTTTCAACCACAGAGAAAGACGGCAGAGTGTTCATAGTCTTCAGAGACAACGGACCGGGAATACCGGAAGAGATAGCAGATAAACTCTTCTCCCCCTATGTCTCAACAAAAGAAGACGGTTGGGGACTCGGCCTCTCCATCGTCAAAAAGATAGTAGAAGACCACGGCGGTAGAATCTACACAGTGGATAAGAATACATTCGTGGTGGAGCTTCCTCTTTAACCTAAAGTTTAAATCCTTCTTTTCCTCCTGTCTTCCTGTAGGGTTTCTCTACTAACTTTTCCTATTAGATTAAGAAGTTTCTTTATAAAAAGGAATGTACTTTCTTAAAACAGCCTTAATATCGTCAGCACTGCCTTCATCAATTACCCTTCTCAACACATCAAGAAGATTCTTAAGTTCGTTAAGAGACAAGCTTTTCTTAATCCTTGCCTTATAAATCTTTTCATGATAAGTCCTATCTGTTCCTTCTTCAGCAGTTAACAACTCTTCAAAAAGTTTTTCTCCAGGTCTTAAACCGGTAAACACGATATCTATATCCTTATAAGGTTCTAATCCTTGAAGTTTAATAAGTTCTTCAGCTAGTTTTACAATTTTAACAGGCTCTCCCATATCAAGAACAAAAACTTCCCCTCCTTCACCCATAGCAGCTGCTTGAAAAACAAGTAAAACAGCCTCTGGAATAGTCATAAAATATCTTTTCATCTCAGGATGAGTAACTGTTACGGGACCTCCTTTCTTGATCTGCTCCAGAAAAATGGGAACGACACTTCCTCTACTACCAAGGACGTTCCCAAATCTAACAGATATGAATTTTGTTTTACCTAGATCGTTCAATACTCTACATATAATTTCAGCCAAACGTTTAGTTGCTCCCATAACACTTGTAGGATTCACTGCTTTATCCGTAGATATATTTACAAACTTATCAACTCCATTATTAATAGAAGCAATAGCTACATTATATGTTCCAAAAACATTTGTCTTAACAGACTCTTCTGGAAAAAATTCCATTAGTGGAACATGTTTGTAAGCAGCCGCATGGAAAACTATGTTTGGTTTAAACCTACTAAAAACTTCGTTGACCTTTTTCTCATCTCTTACATCTCCCACAACAGGAACAAATTTTATTTTTTTGTTTTTTAAAGAATCCTTAAGCTCAAGTTGTAAGTTATGGAGCTCTGTTTCATCTATCTCAAAAGCTACAATTTCAGCTGGGTCAAACTTTACTAGCTGCCTTACAATTTCAGAACCAATGGAACCCGCCGCACCAGTTACTAATATTTTCTTCTCAGACAAAAACTCTCTAAGTTTTCTTAAATCCACCTTAACTTCTTCCCTAAATAGCAAATCTTCGATAGATATATCCCTTATGTCTTTAACACTTACAACAGAAGAAGGAAGCTTGGAGAGACTAGGAACTATCTTTACATTTTTAATCCCATTACTCTTTAACAAGTTAAAGATTTCACTTATCTTCTTATGAGAAAGAGAAGGTATAGCTATAATAGCTATATCTATCTTTTTTCTCTTTACAATTTTAGGAATATCCGAAATTTTACCCTCTACGGGAACTCCGTGAACAAGAGTTCCTACTTTATTAACATCGTCATCAACAATAGTAACAGGACAGAATTTTTTATCTCTTTTAAGCTCTCTAACTATCCTCTCTCCTGTGTTCCCAGCTCCAACAATAAGAACAGATGGTAAATTACTACTTTTTCTCAACATTTCATTGTAAAATCTCTTTAGAACCCTGATTAGAGAAAAAGCCAGAGTAGAGATAAAAAAATCAGCAACCAGAATTTTTCCAGACGAGAACCTAAGTAGAAAGAGTGAAACAAAGAAAAATAGAAACTCAGAAATAAAATTACCAATTACTATATTAAAGAAGTTCTCAAGTCCAACAAATCTCCAAGGAGTCTTATAGACTCCAAGAAAAGAAAAAATAACGATTCTGGATAAAGAAAGAAGGAATCCTGATTTCAAAAGCTCTTTCATTTCTAAGGATAAACCAACCAGAAAACTTGCTAGGTAAAAGCTTAAGAAGGAAAGAAGTATATCTGCTAAAACGAAAAAAGCTATTCTTTTCTTCTTCGTAGGTGTTACTAGCTTTAGCAAATTTTTCATTTAATAATTCTCCTCAATGTTCTAAGTATAAGAATAAAATCCGTTAGGAAACTTACTCTTTCAATATACTTCTTGTAGTAGTTTATTTTCTGTGGTAGAATCTTGCTAGTATATACTTTCTCTGGGTCACTAACACCCCTCAGAAGCTCATTTTCATCTTTATACTCAATAGAAGCAAAATCTGTTATACCTGGTTTCACTTTTAAAATCTCATCATAGTCTTGCTTAAACAATTTGGCGTACTTTGGAACCTCTGGCCGTGGGCCAACTAAACTCATTTCACCCTTAATAACATTTATCAGCTGAGGTAGTTCATCAATCTTATATTTTCTCAAGAAACGCCCTATTCTGGTAATTCTCGGATCATCCCCCGTTGTTACCTGAGCCCCCAATTTTTCTGCATCTTCAACCATAGTCCTGAACTTATAAATCCTAAAAGTCTTCCAGTTTTGCCCTACCCGTTCCTGACGAAAAAAAACACTTCCTCCATCTTCTATCTTTATAAGAACAGCAATAACAATAAAGGCAGGAAAAAGAAAGAGCAACCCCAAACCTGCAACTATAGTATCAAAAACCCTTTTAAAATATCTAACATATAAACTATCTTCTCGCATCTTTAAGGATCTCTACGACATTTTCAATGACATAATTAACTTCTTCATCTGTCATACCCGGAAAAATAGGAAGGGAAACTACTCTTTCAAAAACCCATTCACTGTTTGGAAATTCCTCAATTCTATAACCAAGTCTCCTGTAGTAAGAAAACCTGTATAGAGGAATAAAGTGAACACTGGTTCCTATTCCTCTTTCTTTCAACTTCTCTATAAACTCACTCCTAGAAATATCTAAAGCCTCAAGATTAAGTTTCAAAGGATATAAATGCCATGAAGTCTTCCTATCTTCCTTTACTTTATAGAGAATAACCTCTTCTAAATCCTTAAATGCATCGTTGTATTTTTCAGCTATCTCTTTTCTCTCTCTCCACATCCATTCTAATTTCCTAAGCTGAGCCAAACCAAGAGCCGCATTTATATCTGTCATATTATATTTATAACCATTTTCTAAAACATCATATTCCCATGTTCCTTCTTTACTATACCTTTTCCAGGCATCTTTACTTATGCCATGAAGTCTTAAAACTCTTATTCTTTCTGCCCACTCATTACTTTCCGTAGTTACCATTCCTCCTTCGCCTGTTGTAAGAGTTTTTGTAGCATAAAAACTAAAACAAGTTAAGTCCCCGATAGTCCCCACCTTTTTTCCTTTATACCATGCAGGAAGAGCATGAGCTGCGTCTTCTATGACAAACAAATCATACTTCTCAGCTAATTCAAGGATTTCATCCATATCAGCAGGCTGACCAGAAAAATGAACCGGAATAATCGCTTTAGTTTTCTCCGATATTTTCTCTTCTATCTTAGAAACGTCAATAAGATGAGTCTCAGGATCTATATCCACCAAAATAGGTTTGGCATTAAAATAATTCACAACTTCTGCCGTGGCCACAAAAGTAGTAGAAGGAACAATAACCTCATCTCCTTCCTTTAAACCAATAACCCTCAAAGCAAGATGAAGAGCAGCAGTACATGAGTTAACAGCAATAGAATTTTTAATTCCAATATACTTACCAAACTGCTCCTCAAATTCAATAGTTTTCCTTCCCATTGTAATCCAACCATTCCGCAAACAGTCTTGTACCTCTGCTATTTCATCGTTTGACATATAAGGCCTATGGAAGGGAACTTCCATCTATTCCTCCAGTTTTTTAGTAGGTACCCGGCATCCTTATTTTCTTTAAGAAAGAAATAAATTCTATCAACGTAATTCGGTTGTGTCAATAATTTTGTGTAAACCATTAGGAGTACCTCCTGAGGAACATTTCCTGAATCTCCTCTCTGGATTCCACAAAACCGTTCACTACCCTGTTAGACCACTTATCGTTAAGCATTGCCACTCTTAAGTAAACAAACTTTTCAACAGAACCAACAGACGGTAATGCTCCTATGACTTTAACCCTCTTTCTTATCTCCTTTATCGTTCTCTCTATCAGGTTCGTTGTATATATCACTCTCTGGACAGACTCAGGATACTTGAAAAACGTAAGGAGCTTGTAAAGTTCCTGCTCCCAGGATTTCACAACCCTGGGATACTTTGACTCCCATCTTTCCCGAAACTTTTCAAATCCTTTCAGAGCCTCTTCCTCTGTAAAAACTTGGTACACCCTCTTCAAGTCCTTTGCTACTTTCTTCCTGTCCTTAGCCCTCACTTTGTTCAAAGTGTTCCTGACCTTGTGAACGACGCACGACTGGAAGTCAGCCTTCGGAAAGTACTCCCTTATCCTCTCTTCAAGTCCGGTAATTCCGTCTGCTACGAAAAGGAGAACTTCCCTAACTCCCCGCTCGTAGAGCCTCTCTATCATTTCCAGCCAGCTCCCTGCTCCCTCAGACGGGTTGACATCAAAGTCAAGTATCTCCCTGTATCCTTCCTCATCTATGCCGAGAACGAAAAGAACAACTTCTTTCTCAACTGTGTCCCTTCTGACCGATAGCCACATTCCATCAAGCATTATCACTGTATATCTCTTCCTGGGTTTGCGTTGTTTCCATTTGCTTATAATGTTACTCGGGATATTTGGCTCTCAAGGGCTTGAGCTACTGATCTTGCACTCATTCCTGAGGCAAACATTCTAAGGACCAAGTCCTCAAGGCTGACGTCTCCTCTCTTGTATGGCTCTATCAGCTTCGTTCTGAACTTTCCCTCTCTGTCTCTTGGAACTTTTAAGTTTTCAAGATTCCCAAGAGTCGTATCCAGGTTCCTCTCGTAAAACCCGTTCTTCGTTCCTCCGTGTTCTTTGATGAACACGTCTCTTTCGGCCACCATGATGGATTCCAGCGTTTGCTTTACCACTTCTTTAATGAGGTCTGGTAGAATCTTCTGGAGATCCATCCTTACCTCCTAGGGATTTGGGGCTTTGGTGGATTGTTCCCCAGGAGGTCTTACTCCATTTCATAGCCTTACACAAAATATCGTACACTACCTTAAAAGCTGGCAGGACAATTCCATCATCCTGTTTTATACCTAAAGCTTCTAAAATTTAATATAAAACCACTCGTCCCTTCCAAAAAAGAAAGATATTTGACTTATTCTTTAAGTATGCAGCTATTGAAAATCTAAACTTATCTTTAAAGTCTCTTAACATAGATAAAGGTTTCCTTATACATACAAAACTTCCTCTACTAATCTCTTTGCTAATCTTTCATAAGTATGGTTTTTTAAAAGAAAATTATATCCATTTTCCCCAATTTTCCTCCTTTCTTTTTCCGGCATTTTATAGAATTTTAAGATAGCATCTGCAATAGCTTTTGGATTTTCAGCTTCAACATTTATTCCACATTTAGCTTGAGATACTAAATCATTTTTTGTATTAATAGCATGCACTATAGGTTTTTTAGCGTACATATAATCAAAGAGTTTTAATGGAGAAATACCGTATCTATATAACCTACTGTTTCTGGAACCTTTGTAAGTCACATCTGCAAATTTTTTCAAGAAAAATAAAACTTGATTCCTTGAAATGGGATTGATAAAAACTACATTATTTAGATTCCACATCTTTTGAAACCTAATAAGTTTATTTAGTTGATTTCCGCTACCTACTATAAGAAATTTAATATCCTTTCTTTCTTTTAAAAGTTTAGCTGTTTCCATCAATGTATCCAAAGCATTAGATATATTAATGCTTCCTGTATAAGCTACTATAAAATTATTCCGAGGTATTTTCTTTAAAAACCATTCAGGCAAAGATTCTTCTTCATATGAGGATAAAGATATTCCATTCGGTAGAAATACCCATTCCCTGTTAATGTTTTTATCCTTTAAATATTCTCCAAAATTGTTTAAAACAGAAACAAGGATATCAGCCTTGGTTAAAGCAAAATTCTCCAAATATTCTAAAAACTTTACGAATGGATGGGTTTTAGAATATCCTCCCAATTCTATTAATGTCAATGGCCAAATATCTCTAACTTCGAAAATAAGTTTAAGATCGCGAAATTGCTTCTTAAACCAGTAAGCAGGAACAATAGGTAGAAGAAAGGGAGAGGAAACATAAATATAATTTGGTTTAGGAAGTTTCTTAAACTTCATGAAAAGTTTTATTGAAAAGATAAACCACTTGAGAATTCTTTTTTTATCATGTGCATGTGAGTATTTATTAACTTTAATCCAAAAATAGTTTACCCCATTTATTTTCTCTATTCCAGATTCCAGAGGCTGTTTATGTCTTAAATGGGAGTATGAAGCAGTTATTATCCATACATTGTATCCATATTTAATTAATTCTTTTCCAAGATAGTAATGTCTAAATTGCATTCCATGATAAGGGCTACCAGCGTATTCGTTTATAAACCAAATAGTTTTCATACTCATTTAAATCATCCTCGTTATGAGCGTCTACCCCTATTATTCTCAAAACATTATTAACTTTTTCCCACAATGGATTAGGTGGTAGGCTATCTCTTAAATTTTTTTCTATAAAAACATTGTACTTTTCAGCCAATCTTATTAGACTAGATAAAGTCTTGTGATTATTATGCAAAAATCCTTTTTTTTTGAGAAATCTTCCTGGATGAACCCAAACCCATATCTTTTCTTTTTTTTTGGATATAACTTCAAATAATTTACTCACTGAAGATATATATAATTCTAAATCTTTTGGAAAACTATGGCATCCCCAGCCTATTAAGTCAACTTTTTCTAAATCACTTTCATTAATGTCTAAGAAACCACCTGGTAATAGCTTTGTTTCAACTCCTAAAATATATGGTATACCATAGTTTTCAGAATAAAAAGAAACTTCCCGTTCAAAATCTATCAGAGAATATGTGGTCTCTTTTCTTATATGCTCGCAAAATATTAAAACTTCAACCTGATTTCTTTTAGCCCACATAAAATAGTCCTTTATATCTATTTTACCATCTGTATATGTAGTATGAAAGTGAAACAAATATCTTTTATTTTGCAAAATTTTTTTAAATTCTTCCAATGACGGCATTATTCTCACTTATACCTATACCTCCCCAGTATCTCTTAAATTCTGTTCCCCATTTAATTCGAGCTTCGGCTCTTTTTAATATCTCTAAACCTTTCTTCTCATCTATAGCCAACAGAACAGAATAGAAAATTATATTAAAACCTGCAAAAGTAGAAGCTACCATTGTTCCTTGCACTCTCGGATTGCATTCCAAAATCTTTGGGACTCCATTTTTATCTAATTTAAATTGAAATCCGAAACAATATTCCAAATTGAGCAATTTAGCTAATTCGTTGCTTAGATTTATAATCTCATCATTCTTTTCAATTATATTATGAAAACTTATACCACTTCTTATTTTTAATCTTCTTCTTGGAATGGAAATAATTTTGTCCCTCCATCTTAGAACATCTACACTATATTCATCACCTGGTAAAAATTCTTGGACAATGAGTTTTTGTTCAAAATTACCCTTTAAGATTTTCCCTAATTCTTCTAAAGTAATAAACAGCCCATTAGGCTTTTCATCAAAAAACTTCCTTGGGGACAAATGCTCCTTTGTTAGGATTCTTACTCCACGAAGACCATTAGAAAAACAAGGTTTTATAACCACACTATTAGTTGGATAATTAAAATTATAGACTCTGGTTTTTAGCTCTTCCCAAGAAGATACTATTTCAAATTGCGGATGTAGGATATTATTTTCCTTACAAATCCTGAGCAACTTACATTTATTGTTTGCCAAGGAAACGCTCTTATGTTCTGAAACAATAGCCTTTATGCCGTTTTCCTCCAATAAGTTCTTATATTTTGATAAAGTTTCTATTTCTTTTGTAGTTTGAGGAAGAACGACTTTCACTTGATTTTTCTTACATATGCTTAAAAGTTTCTCTATATATCTCCATTCATCTTCAGGTTCAGGAAGAGTATAAAAAGTATCTACGAAATATTTTCCCACAGCCTCACTATCTAAATCTGTGCCTATAATTCTTATTTCAATATTTAAAGGATTATTACTTAAAGAGTACAAAGTTCCAAATGTACCTGGAGCTCCTACACCTGTAACCAATACAACTAGTCTAGTATCCATCTGTAAACCTCCATAGCCTCTGCATATCTTCTCCCTACTTGAAGTCCTCTAACCCTTGCAAGCCCTTTTATAAACTCTGCTTTCATATACTCCCGATGAGACTGAGATTTATATGCTTTTAGTGCCTCAATTTTTTTCTCTAAGTGTCTATCCTCTAAAGAGATGAAAAATACACTTGAGAATTTTATATGATTCCAAGGAAGCTCATAACCCAGTATAGAAGCACTATTTTTAAAAGCTCTCAAAGCTTCCACAGCAACAGTTTGATGATCTTGATGAAGGTCATTTACAGAGGGAATTAATACTATATCTGGTTTAATTTCTCTTTTAATTTTTACCAATTCTTCTAAAATATCCTGTCTCACATAGTTCAACTTTCTTACTTTATAATTAAATATCATCAAATTTGTAGGTGGAATTCCCAAAACTTTAGTTGCTTCCCTAACCTCAATCTCCAAAATATTTTTAGGCAAATAAGACGGAACCGAATCTTCGGCAGTGGAAAAAGCGATGTAATAAATTTCATGTCCCTCTTCAACAAATCTTGCTATACTTCCACCACATCCCAATTCTCCGTCATCAGTATGAGGGGAAATTACGAGAATTACTTTTCCCATTACTACTCCTTACCTCCAATTACTCCTTTGTAAATATCTATAAGTTTAACGGATTCTTTCTCCCAATTATATTTTCTTTCTACCATTTTTCTTCCATTCTTTCCATACTGCTGTGCGATCCGATCATTCTTTAAAAGAAAAGTAATAGCTTTTGCAATTTCCTTTGGATTAGACGTATCAACACATAAGCCACATTTGGATTCATCAATGATCTTTTTGTTCTCTCCAAAATTGTAATTTACAACTGGTATCCCTGCAGCCATATACTCAAAAAGTTTTATCGATAGTCCATATTTATGGTTTGGCGAAAATAAATGAGGAATTACTCCTACCTTGACTTTTCTCAGAATTTTCTTTATCTTCTCTCTGCAAACAAAACCATAAAACTTTACTTTCTTCCATTCTGGCAAACTCATAACTTCCTTCTTCAAGTTCTCACTTTCAAATTCACCCGCTAAATGTAAAGTCGTATCAACATATTCTAAAGCTTTCACCAATTCCACAATTCCTCTTATCCTGGAAATTCTTCCTATATAACATATTTCGTCAAGTCTTTCTTTCCAATTAACAGGTTCATATAACTTAAGCTCGGGATAGTTATTAACGTCGATCACATTATCATTTACTCTAAGAAATCTATTTCTTATATAAGGTGTAGCCGCAACTATAGCATCGAACCTTTTAGCAGCATAATTCTCGTAAGCCTCGAATAACTTAGAAATAAAAGGTCTTACAAATTTACTTAAGTAAGGTTTAGATAAAATCTGCCTTGGAACGTCTTCGTGCACATCATATATCACTTTTTTACCCATGTTTTTAAGCCTTAAACCAAGTGGTATCAATTCGGGATCATGGAAGTGATATAAGTCAGCATTTAATTTAATCGCCTTCTCAAGGGCTAATTTCCTTAGTTTAAGAATTCTATCCTTTCTATTCTCTATTTTTGGTAAAGCGTGTATATTTATTCCTTCTATATTAATATTTTCTCCAGCTTGAGCTATTAAGTGAACGTCATAACCAGCTCTTCTAAGGGAAATACACTCTTTATGAAAAATTCTAACATCATTAAATTTATGTACAGTTGTTATATGGCAGACTCTTTTTGTCATTCGAAACCTCTCTATATTCAATTCTCTTTCTATATATATACAAAATATTTAGAACTAAAAGATAAAAAACTAGCCCGTGAGTTAAAAATACTGTCTTAAGATCTGAGGATAAGTACATAGCAACAACATAAGGAAAAAAAGAGAGAACTATAAATTTATAGTTAAGATACTTTGCCAGAAAATCTAAATAGCTCAGTAAAGTTCCAATTATCATTGCATATATAAACATACCCAAAACTCCAGCATGAGCATATCCAGAACCTATCCAACCTGTGTTAGCTGACATATCAGGACGGCCATAAATAACTTTACCTATTAAATGTGGTACATCCAAGCTATAGGGATAACTCATAAAGTAATGTGTTATTAAAAATCTAGAATCTGAAAACCAAACATACGGATTTTGAGAGAAGAATTGGAAGTAATCAAAATTCAGTTTAGCTGGAACAAAAAGTAATCTTCTGATAAATAAACTTTTAATAATGAAGCCAAGCTGATCGAGATTTACTATATATAAAAACATAAGAAATAGTACAAACATTACAAGAAATACCAAACTTAGATTTCCTGTTATACTAGAAATCAAATAAAGAAAAAATATAATAGGAATTATAAATAGAAAAAACTTGTGGCTAGTTAGGCCGAAAATTACCACATAAATGAGAAATACGACTAAAGTAAATAAAAATTTTCTTAAAAACTTTTTCTCAGTAAAAAGAGAGTATAAATATAGGATTGGGATAAATCCCTTATAAGTCAAATTATACATATAATTTAGAGTTACTGGTATCTTACTAGATATTTCAAGTCTATACTCGTAAACCTTCAATATATTAAGATTGAAATAACTATAGTTCAGAGAAATTAGCCAGACTAGTGAAATCAAAGCTAAAATAACAACTAAATATCTTATCAAAGTAAATGGAACAATATCCAAAACAAGAAAATTACCTAAACCTATGATAATTCTAATAAGAGAAAGACTAAATATTACAAGAAAAATAAAGTAGGAGCTCAAATTCGCCGAAGAATAAATAACTAGCATAGGAATTATAGAGATAAATATCATTATATTTAGCAAATGAAAAGATGGTTTTTCCAATTTAAGTCCATAATTGATAAAAGCACTGTAAAGCAAAAGCCAGAAAGATATTATTACCTTCTCTAAATTTTGATCCCAATAGAAACCTTCATAAGCAAAAATTTTAGAAACATAATTACGATAGTAAAGCATAAGCAAGACATATAATATTAAATACAAGCTAAAAAGAATGCAAATACCTTTAATATTTATCCTTCTTTCCATAATCAAACATTAGCTCCTAAACGCCGAATAACTTCTAACTAATGTTAGAAAAGCCAGAAGGCTCAAAGAAAAAAGCAATGAATACATTAAATAGTAATATTTACATTGAAAAATATAAATGAAGCCAGATAGTACAAATAGCACAAATAAAGAAATAAATACATTTAATGCATTATAAGGTGTAGAATATATCGCATCAATCACACTTCTTAAAACAATATAAATAGAATACGGAACAATAGCTAAAAAAGATAGTCTCATCAAGTCCCAGTAATTGCTATTAAAATCACTTATGAAATAATTTAAAATTAACCTACCAAAACTTAGCCCCATAAAAACAATAGAAATAGAAATTAATACTGCAAAGATTGTTATTTTAATAGTATAGTTCCTGATCATATCTACCTTACCAGTTGAATACAAAAGTCCTAGTTTAGGTAATAATACTATACCAATAACCGAAAAGAAGGACGCCAATAAATTTAACATAGAAATTGAAAAAGAAACAATTCCACCCACCTTAATACCATACATCTGGGTGCTTAAAATAGGAACAGTGGAAAACAACATGGCTAATCCTACATCTCCTATCACTCTACCTAATCCATAAGTAATAAGCATCTTAATATTTCGAACAATGGATATCATTTTCAAATTCTGTATTACTGATTGCTCTAATATCAATTTTATTATAACAATCCCAGATACAAGTATTGTCAAAATACCGGATACTAGAAATACATAGTAAACACTTGATGAAAGAAAAAAAGCTGTTATTGGAATTATAGCCAAATTAACTAACTGTAATATATTTGCCTTCAAAAATTCTAAGTTCCCTCTAAAATAACTAAAAACGGAAGCATGCCATAGCATACCAGAAATTGATACTCCTATAGGAAAGATTAAATGTGCATATTTTTCTGAAGAAAAAAAGAAAAGAGCTAATTTTTCTCTCATTAACATAAGTATAATCATTAATACCAAATTTGAGATAAATATCAAAATTAGCCCGGAAAAGAAAAAATTTCCTTGCTCATAACGATCGTCTTTGTACATGGAAAGGTATCTAGGAATAGCCACACCTAAACCTAACAAAAATATAGAGTACAGGAGGGATATTATTCTCTTACTAAGAGAATATTCGGAAAAGCCTTCCAATCCAAAATATATTACAGCCAGTTTATAACTAAGTAAGCCAAAAACTATTGTTATTACTTTTACCAATAATGAAAAAAGTAAGTCTATCTTCATTTTGAAATCGAATTATATAACTCTTCAACAATCTTAAAAACAAAAGACTCTGTATAAAGAGGTTCTATAGGTAAACTTAAAACACTTTTAGAAACAAGTTCACTTCTTTCAAGATTGCCAAACATCACCATACCATTTCTCCCAAACACTTTCATTTCATGCAAAGGAACGGGATAGTAAACCATTGTCTGAATACCCCTCTCTTTTAAAAACTTTTGTAACTTATCCCGGTCACAACTATCTAACCTTATAGTGTACTGATGGTACACATGAAAAGCTTTATCATGAACAAAAGGAACTTTTATCCACTCTATACCTTTAAAGGCTTTATCGTAAATAGATGCTATTTGCCTCCTTCTATATGTAAACTCATCTATATACTTTAGCTTAGCTAAAAGAACTGCTGCCTGAAGGGTATCAAGCCTTGCATTATATCCTATATAGTCAACGTTATATTTATCCCTACCTCCATGCTTTCTTAACATTAATAAAAGCTCATAAAGCCTCTCATCATTTGTTGTTACCATCCCTCCATCGCCAAAACCACCTAAATTCTTAGATGGAAAGAAGCTAAAACATCCAGTATCTCCGAAACTACCCGTTTGCCTGCCGTCCCATTTTGCTCCAAAACTTTGAGCACAGTCTTCAACAACAAATAGATTGTACTCTCTTGCTATTTTCATAATCTCATCCATGTTACAAGGTTGGCCATAAAGATGAACAGGAATTATCCCCTTTACTCGCTTACCATACTTTTTGACTGCATTCTCTATTTGTTCCGGATCAATATTATAAGTGTTAATATCTATGTCAACAAAGAGTGGAGTCGCACCAGCTCTAAGGATAGCTTCTCCTGTAGCTGTAAAAGTGAAGGAAGTGGTTATAATCAAGTCATCCTTATCAAAAAATTCTTTTTCCTTATTCTGTATTGCTAGAGCTCTTAAAGATAAAACAAGCGCATCTGTTCCCGAAGAAACCCCAACAGCGTATTTCGTTCCAACGTATCTTGCTACTTTTTCTTCTAACTGTTTCACTTCATCACCAAGAATAAAGTCCGACTTTCTTATAACATCGTCCATTCTTTTTTCAATGTCATTAAATTGATAAAGCGTTTCAGCGGTTAAATCCAACATTGGTATATGAGATCTTCTATTCCTTTCAAGATAGGATTCTAAGTTTTCTGGAGATATACCTCTATCCCCCAATAGTTTTAGGAAATTTCTATTACGAGTCAATACTTTAAGGTCAAAGGCTCTTGCCGTTAGATAGATTAACTCGTCTTCTATATCTATATCACAAGTCAACTTACTAACATCAATATAAGATGGTGCCTTAAGAATTTTAACAATATGCGTTTTTATAAATTTATTAAGGATATCGTTCGCAGATACAGGAATACTTTTTCCTCTTAAGTGTCTAGAAAGTATAAATTTTATATTGTGTAACTGAGAGGAAGAAAGGAATATTGGAATACGCCGTTCAACAAATATATTTTCTATTCTCTCTATGTAAGGATTTTTGTCCTTTCTCAATAAAAGCAGATCTAAAACTATATTATTATCCCATAATATTCTATAATCCATATTTATCTCTGAGAGCATCTTCTAAAGCCTCCTCATCAGATAAATTTGAAACATTTTCTTTTCCATCATAAATTTTATATAAAAAGCTAAGAAACTCAGTACCTTTAGAACCAAGGGCTGTCTCCTTAAAATGCCCATCATTTCCCTTCTGAAAAATCGGTTCATTTAATTCCTTGATTTGAACTCCTTCTTCCTTGAAAAGAGAAATAATAGTTAGTATTTTCTTAGCAAGTTTAGGATCGTTTATCTCTATTACAATTTTCATATCTTCCTCATTATATCTTTTCTTCTATAACGGTAAACTTTTCTCCGTCCAAAATGTACCTACTTCCGCAGTAACTACATTTCAACTCCAATTTTTCTTTGCTGACCGTTTTTCTAGTTAGAACAACACCACATTTACAAACCCAACCACTATGTTTGGCTGGAATCCCTAAATACAATGCGTAGTCCGGAACATCGGAAGTCACAACTGCTCCAGCGCCTATAAGTGCATAACGACCAATAGTATGTCCACAAACAATCGTAGCATTTGCACCTATCGTCGCTCCCACTTTCACAAGTGTCTTCCTAAATTCGTGCTTTCTTTCTACAAAAGCTCGAGGAGTTAAAACATTTGTAAAAACCATAGAAGGGCCACAAAAAACAAAGTCTTCTAATTCGACTCCTTTATAGATGGAAACATTATTTTGAATTTTACAGCTATTTCCTATTTTTACATCTGGGCCAATCATACAATTTTGACCTACTACACATTTTTTTCCGATTTTTGTATTCTTCAGAATATGGCAAAAATGCCATATTTTTGTCCCTTCTCCAATCTCGACAGGTTCATCAATATATGAAGAGGGATGCACAAAGTAACTTTTCTTAACTTCCATTAAATTTCTCCTCTGCAAGAGGATGAGTCCTTTCATTAAATCCTATAGGTTGGGCATTTCTCAACATGTAAACAAGTTCAATAGAAGGTCTAGCATCCTCTATACCAAATCCTTCTCCTCGTAGTATTTTCTGATAAACAACTGTATGAAGATCTGTAAAACCTCCGGAAAATTCTATCTCCTTTCCTTCTAAAGTTATTGACCTATAAGTTCTTTTACCCTCTCTAACAGCAACTTCTGGAAGATCTTTAGAGTCTACTGAAAGAAACCATCTTACTTCTGCCTTTTCAAGTTCTAAGTAACCTGCCATTTTTTTAAGAGGTTCTGAGTAATGCACTTCGTAATGTTTAACATTTCCAAATATCCATATTAACATGTCAAAAAAATGAATTCCTATGTTAGTTGCAACTCCCCCAGACTTATTTATATCTCCCTTCCAAGAAACAAAATACCACTTTCCTCTTGAAGTTATGTAAGAGAGATCGATTTTATACTTGGATCCCTTTTTTTTGTATTCACGTTCTACTATATTCTTTAGTTTAACAATTTCAGGATGGACTCTTAACTGTAAAATATTATACACTTTTTTACCCGTCTCTCTTTCTACTTCTTGAAGTGCATCAAGATTCCACGGGTTAAGAACAAGTGGTTTTTCACAGATAGCATCTGCCTCGTTTCGCAAGGCAAATCTTATATGAGCATCATGCAAGTAGTTTGGAGAACATATGGACACATAATCTATTCCTTCTCCTTTTCTTCTAAGTTTATCGATGTGTCTATCAAATCTTTCAAATTCTGTAAAAAAATCAGCGTCTGGGAAATAACTATCTATAATTCCAACACTATCGCACTTATCAAGTGCAGCTGTAAGCGTATTTCCCGTATCTTTTATAGCCTTCATATGTCTTGGAGCTATATAACCAGCAGCTCCAATTAAGGCAAATCTCTTCATCTATAACCTCCAATAAAGAAATCCTGCCCTTTCTGCAGATTTACGGTCATATAAACCCTTAACATCTATCAAAACGGCTTCCTCATTATCGTTTGTTAAATCTCTAAGTTCTCTAGGTGTTAATTCTCTAAAAAACTTATGCTTGACAGCCACGACTATACCATCATATAGATTCTTTGAATTTAAATCTCTTATTAAATCAATACCATACTCTTCTTTAACCTCATCAGGATATGCATATGGATCATAAACAAAAACCTCTATCCCATACTCCTTTAATTCTTGATAAATATCCATTACGCGAGTATTCCTGATATCAGAAATATTTTCCTTGAAAGTAAAACCAAGTATGAGAATTTTACTCCCTTTTACCGCTTTCCCAGCTTTTATTAGTAACTTTACCGTATTTTCCGCTACAAACTTTCCCATATAATCGTTGATTCTTCTTCCTGCCAATATTACTTCAGGATGATATCCTAGTTCTTGAGCTTTAAAAGTAAGGTAATAAGGGTCTACGCCTATGCAGTGTCCTCCTACCAGGCCAGGCTCAAATTTGAGAAAATTCCATTTAGTAGCAGCTGCTTCTATTACTTCTTTCGTATCAATCCCAAGTTTGTGGAAGATGATGGCAAGTTCATTCATAAGTGCTATGTTAAGGTCCCTCTGTGTATTCTCTATTACTTTTGCCGCTTCAGCAGTTTTAATATTCGGTGCTTTATGAATTCCTGCCGTTATTACAGAACCATAAATCCCAGCCAAGTAATCCGTAATTTCAGGAGTATCTCCAGCAACAACTTTGACTATTTTGTCTATGGTATGTTCTTTATCTCCAGGATTAACTCTTTCTGGAGAGTAACCTACATGAAAATCTAGTTTCCACTTTAATCCACTTTCCTGTTCAAGTATAGGAACACAAATCTCTTCTGTAACCCCTGGATAAACAGTGGATTCATAAACAACTATACTCCCCTTTTTCATGTATCTACCAACCGTTCTGGTAGCTGCTTTCACCGGCCTAAGATCTGGTATTTTATGTTCATCAATAGGTGTAGGAACTGTTACTATTATAAGGTCAGCCGTAGATATAAGTTCAGGTTTATCTGTAAAAAGAATATCTGACGAAACCAGTTCTTCAGAATTAACCTCTCCTGTCCGGTCTATTCCAGAAGATAACTCTTCAACTCTTTTAGAGTTAATATCAAATCCAATAACTTTGAACTTTTTTGACAGTAAAACTGCTAATGGAAGACCTACATAACCTAAACCAACAACACATATCGTTGGACTGGAATCAATCATTACCCTCCCCCTTATTATTTAATAAGCTCGCCGATCTTGAAGATCGGTAGGTACATTGCGATTATGATTACGCCAATTATAGAACCGATGAAGACTATCATCAAGGGTTCTATGAGGGAAGTGAGACCATCAACGGTGCGATCTACTTCTTCTTCGTAGAAGTCTGCTACTTTTGCCATCATTTCGTCTAAGTTACCGGCTTCCTCGCCGATGGCGGCCATGTTGACAACCATAGGTGGGAATAGCGAGATTCTTGACATAGCAAGAGAAAGGCTTACGCCTCTTTCTACTTGTTCCCTAACTTTTTCGATAGCTTCCCTTACAACTTCGTTATTTGAAGTTTCAGCAGATATTCTTAACGCCTCCAAGATGTTTATTCCGCTCGAAAGCATTGAAGAGAAAGTCCTTGCGAAGTTAGCAATACTCGATTTAAGAATAAGGTCTCCAAAGATGGGAAGTTTTAGTAAAAGGAGATCTGTTAGGTATTTGAACCGCCTTGAAATTCGGCGAAGTTGGACAAAGAGAACTATGAATAGAACTATTCCAAGGACAAACCAGCCGATATAATCTCTAAGCCACTCACTTGCTCTTATAACCATTTGCGTTAGCGCAGGCAACGAACCACCAAGATCGGCGTAGAGTTGTTGGAAAGTAGGAATTACGAATATCAAGATTCCAGTAACTATGATAGTCGCAATAACTAAAACAAAAACCGGATAAAAGAGAGCACTTTTTACTTTTCCTCTGAGTTTATCTATCTTCTCAAGATGATCTGCTAAGCGTTTTAAGGTCTCCTCTAAGGTTCCTGCTTCTTCAGCGGCTCTTATCATTGAGATGTAAAGGTCTCCGAAAACGTCTCTGTACTTGGACAAAGCCGTAGAGAATTTACCACCCTCTTCTATGTAGGTGGCAATATCATCGATTATCTGTTTGAGTCTTTTGTTAGAAACTTGGTACTTTATAACTCTAAGGGCCTGAACTAGAGGGATTCCGGCGTGAACCATGGCGTAGAGTTGCCGAGTAAATATAAGAATGTCTCGAAGAGTTACCCTGTTGAGGAAAGGAATATCGATGCTTTTCTTAAGTAGGGATCTATCTTCAGAGAGTTTTTCTACTACGACAATACCGCGGCTTAGAAGAACTTCTTTCGCAGCGTCGATACTGTCTGCCTCTATAAGTCCTCTCTTTCTTCTGTTGAGAACGTCTCTACCTACGTACCTGTAAACAGCCATCAGCGCCCTTTAGAAAGTGATTTTATTAAGGATTCTAATTCTTTGTGGTCAGGAGAGATCTTTTTGGCCTCTTCAAGATCTATGAGATCGTTTACGTAGAGCTCCGCCAAATGTTGGTTGAGAGTTATCATACCTGTTGCGGCCTGACCTGTCTGCATCATTGAGTAGATCTGGTGAAGTTTGTTTTCTCTTATCAGGTTTCTGATTGCCGGCGTCGGTATGAATACTTCTACTGCTGCTATTCTACCTTTTCCATCTTTACGCTTAAGTAGTTTCTGAGCTACTGCACCTACGAGGACAAAAGAAAGCTGGGTTCTAATTTGAGCTTGCTTTTCGGCAGGAAAGACGTCTACTATACGATTTATCGTTTCTATAGTTGAGTTGGTGTGGAGAGTTGAGAAAACGAGATGACCGGTTTCTGCTGCAGTGAGAGCAGCTTCTATGGTTTCAGGATCCCTCATTTCTCCAACCAGTATGACATCGGGGTCTTCACGAAGTGCAGCACGGAGAGCTCTCGCAAAGCTCTTTGTGTCAGTCCCAAGCTCTCTTTGAGTTACTAGAGACTTATTGTGTTCATAAACAAATTCAATTGGATCTTCAATCGTTATGATGTGGTAGGAATAAGTGTCGTTAATGATCTTAAGAAGCGAAGCAAGAGTTGTTGACTTACCTGAGCCTGTAGGACCTGTTACTAAAACGAGACCTTTATCCTTGTGGGCAAAACTCTCTATAACCTTTGGAAGACCTAGTTTGTCAAAACTTGGAATCTCAAAAGGAATAAGTCTAAAAGCTGCAGCTAAAGACTGCCTTTGAAAGTAGGCGTTCCCTCTGAAACGGGCTACTCCCTTTATCCCGAAAGAAAAGTCAAGTTCCCAGTCTTCCTCCAATCGTTTCTTTTGGATGTCTGTAAGTACACTGTAGATAAGCCTCTTTGTGTCTGCCGGAGTAAGGATACCGTATTCGTTAAGTGGAACGAGGTCTCCCATTATTCTTATACGGGGAGGACTGCCAGGAGCTATGTGAAGATCTGAACCCTTTTTCTCTAAAACCTTTTTCAGAAGGTCTAACATAGTCACGCTACTCTGCATTTTCACCCCCGGCTGATTATAGCAAAACAGCCAAGAAGACAAGGCCTACAATAATTCTGTAGATTCCAAAGGGTATAAAACTGTGGTGCTTAATGTAGTTGAGCAACCACTTAACCGCAAAGAATGCCGAAACAAAGGCCGTAACGGAACCTACAAGAAGAAGTATAACGTTCTCTGAGCTGAAAGAGTTAAAGTTTTTCATAAGTTCAAATCCTGTTGCAGCAAACATTGTGGGAATTGCTAGAAGGAAGGAAAACTCGGTTGCAGCCGGCCTTTTCATTCCTAAAAGCATGCCTCCGATTATGGTAGCCCCTGAACGGGAGGTTCCCGGTATCATGGCAAGGGACTGAAAAAGACCTATGCCAACGGCTTTCAGGTAGCTTATTTCTTCGGGTTTTTCTATGTGGTGCTCTTTTTCGCTGTGAAGGAGCTCCACCAGTATAAAGACGATTCCCCAGAGTATCAGCATAAGGGAAACCACTTTTACGCTGAAGAGTTTTTCTACGTAGTGGTGTAGAGCAAGACCGAGAATGCCTGTAGGTATGAAGGCTGCGATTAGTTTCTTCCAGAGCTCCAAACTCTTTATTAACCTGTCTTTGTAGATGAAGACTACCGCCAGTATGGCTCCAAGCTGTATGGCTATTTCAAAGGTCTTTTCAAAGGGCGTCTGTTTCAGGCAGAGAAGGTGGGAGGTAAGTATAAGGTGGCCTGTTGACGAAACAGGCAGGAATTCGGTCAGACCTTCAACTATTCCCATTACGATTGAATCTAAAAAGGTCAAGGCTGTTCCTCCTTAAGGTGGTCGTAACCTTTTTTGGGGAGGAGTTTTCCGTTCCCGTAGACTCCGCTCCCTTCGCAGACGGTTCCTATAGCTTTAAATCCGAGCTGCTGGAGCTCCCTCCCTTTTTCTTCCGGAGCTGTAATTATAAGCTCGTAGTCCTCTCCTCCAAAGAGGGCGAAGGAGAGAGCTCCCTCCTTTCCACAGTAGGAGATGAGGTTTTCTGAGAGGGGAACCTTTTCAAGGTCTATCTCTATCCTGACTCCTGAAGCCTCTGAAATGGTGTAGAGGTTGAAGACAAGTCCGTCGCTTACGTCTGTCCCACACTTTACGCCAAGGCTAAGGGCAGCCTGTCCCTCTTTCAGCCTTGCCGTAGGGCTAAGGAACCTCTCAACAAGGTATCGGTCTGTAACTTTTCCTTTGAGAAGCTGGTCAAGTCCTCCTTTTGCGTCTCCGAAGGTTCCCGTAACGAAAACGAGGTCTTGGGGCTTTGCTCTACTCCTTACCATGAAGTTTGAAGGTGCTTTACCTACGAGGGAGAAGTCAAAGAAAAGGTTTTCACTTCTAACGGTGTCTCCACCAACTAGGGAGAGGTTGTAGTCTTTAAGGGCTGAGTTGATTCCCCTGTAGAACTCGTCTATCTCTTCTTCTTTGAGGCTACTGTTTACACCGATAGTTATAAGGGAGAAGAGGGGAGCTCCCCCCATTGAAGCAATATCACTTACCGAAACCGTAACGAGTTTCCTCCCAAGGAGGAAGAAGAGCTCCTCTACCAGCTCTCTCCAATCGGTCAGAAAGTGGGTCTTTTCTACTAAAGCGTCGCAGGTTAAAAGGAGTTTGCCGCCTTCTATTGAAACGACGGCCGTGTCGTCTCCTATACCGAGTTCCACAGAGGGTCCCTGTCTTACAAAGCGGGAAATTTTCCTGATTAACTCAAACTCACCTAAGCTCATCTATCCTCTCAGGTTTTAAGTAGCAGATACCGTTCCTCTCAGATACAACACCTTCTACTCTTACCTTTTTCCCTCTATCTGTAAGGGGGTCAAGGCCTCCCGTTCCTGAAAGGTAGATACAGCCTGTTGAGTCTACTAAACAAACGTCAGACCTTGTTACACCGGGATTCCTGCACACCGCGGGGCAGTTCCAGCCTCTGTAAGTCCCCTCAACGACCACCGTTTTCCCTAAAAGAGAAGGGCAGTTTTTGAGGAGCTCCCCCGTGGTTATAAGGCGAAAGTTAGTCTCTCCGTTTACTCTAACGGTTCCACAGGAGGAGAAAAATAGAAGCAGTAATAGAAGAGCCAGCCGCGTCATAGTTCACTCCAGAGAAAGGTATCCCTTCAGGAAGTTATCCCAGTAGGTTCCTGCAGCGAAAGGATTGTAGTAACCGGTAACTTCCTCTCCGTTAAAGATACAGGTTCCGGGAGTTTCCATGGTGTAGCAGGAGAAACCAGAGTTGTCTGCCTCTGTCCAGTCGGCGGGGAAATAAATAGATAAACCGTGAAGGTCTCTCTCGTCACTGCCGGGAATAACCACGCGGTAAAGGGAGTTTATAACGCTAACGATGTCTTGAGCTGCCGGGTAACTCTGTGAAAGGGGAAGGGCAAAAGTGTAGAGGTCAACGTAGTAGTAGGAGCAGGAAGTGTCTGAAGGTGAACAGACTACCTGCTGGGCGGAGCTCCGTGCAGACTGAAAGTCTGGAAAAGTCTGAGTGTTTAAATCCTGATAGAGCTGATTCAGATCAGATGCAACTCGCTCAACATCTTCTCTGCTGAAAAGCGAAAGAGTAAGGGTGTAGGAGCTGGTGTAGCCTGAATAGGCCTCTCTGTAGGCGTCAACTATTGCTCTACCAAACTCTTCCGGAGTAGCTTCCGGGTTTGAAGAAAGGAAAGAGATAATCTTCTGGTAGTCCCAACCTTCTCCGGGCTCGTAGCCTTCAGAGGCCACAAAGTAGTCGGCATAGTCTTTAACGTCGTACAGTACCTCTTCCATTCCCATTAAACACTCGTCAAACCCTATAAGGCTAAACGATATACCTTCATTCTTTAAGTCGGCAAGAGCCTTACGGAGTTGAAACATAAAGAGATAACTGGAGTTGGTAGCGTCTAGAGCTGCAGAACGCTCGCTCCTCCACCCGTCTCCGTGATCCCAGAGGATAAGAACAACGTTCTTGGCAGGGTATCGGTTGTAGTAGGTCTCAACGAACTCCTTAAGGGGTTCGTAGTTTCCGGAGTCAATTTCTCTATTTAACGGCCGAGTTATAAGAGTCCCTGTGGTTTCATCACTTTCGGAAATCTGATCGTCTCCCGTTCGAAAGTCGGTTAAGACAACCAGTTTTACTTGAGGACTTATAGAAACAGAAGCCATCTCTCTTAAGTCCTGATAAGCATAACTGTTAAGGCTGTTATCGGCAGCCATGTAAACTAAAACTAGCCACTGTCTGTAGTTAACGTCGGAGCCCGAATTTCCTCCGCCACACGAAGAAATTAAAAGAAAAAAGAAAATTGAGAAAAGTTTAAGAGTTCTCATACTTCATCTCCCAAACATTAGCAGTTACAGTTAATCTGGAGTTTATCTACAGAACTTTTAAGGTTTAAACCGAACTCTATAACTCCTTCCTTTGATCCCTGACGGAAGATAGTAATTCCCTTTAGATTTAACTTATAACCAAGAAGGAAAACTCTTTTAACGTCTTCAACCGTTGAAGTTTCTTTCATGTTTACAGTTTTAGAGACCGCGTTGTCAGTGTGTTTCTGGAAGGTTGCCTGAACCTTTACGTGCCACTCCGGAGGGATGTCTAAGGCGGTTACGAAGACCCTTTTCACCTCTTCGGGAATGCCAGGAACAGTTTGAATGCTTCCGGTTTTAAGAACCTCTAAAAGCTGCTCCTCTGAGAGGATGTTCCCTGCATACTTTAGAAAGAACGGTTCAACGTAAACCGCCGGTTTTCCTCCTAAAATTCTTTTTACGTAGGCTACAGCAAAGAGTGGCTCTATACTTGGAGTGGTTCCGGCTATCATGCTGATTGTTCCCGTTGGGGCTATGCTTGTTCTTGTAGCGTTTCTTACCCTCTTTCCCCTGTAGATGCTCTTTTCTATGTTTGGGAAACTTCCCTTCTCTTCTGCCAGCTTAACCGAAGTTTCAAAGGCTTTTCTGTTTATAAAGGCCATAAGGCGGTCTGCAAGTTTAAGGGCTTCCTCTGAGTTGTAGGGGATTTTGAGTTTAAAAAGGAGCTCCGCCCAGCCCATAACGCCCAAACCTATCTTCCTATTCCCCTTTGCCATTCTCTCTATTCTCTTATCGGGGTACTTGTTGACGTCGATAACGCAGTCTAAGAACCTGACGGCTACCTCTACGGTTTTCTCAAGCCTTTCCCAGTCTACAGAGCCGTTTCTCTCAAAGTGTGAGAGGTTGATAGAGCCGAGGTTGCACTCCTCGTAGGGAAGGAGCGGAACTTCGCCGCAGGGGTTGGTGGCCTCTATCTTTCCCAGCTGAGGGGTAGGGTTGTGGCGGTTTATCTCGTCTATGTAGAGGATTCCCGGGTCTCCACATTCCCAGGCCGATTTTGCCATAAGGTCAAAGAGCTCATGTGCCTTTACCTTCTTCCAGACCTTTCCATCCCTGGGGTTTACAAGTTCTACGTCTTCTCCGGTTTTCAGTTTCTCAAAGAAGGCGTCTTCACAGGCAACCGAGATGTTGAAGTTCTGAAAGCTTTTTTTGTCAAGCTTGGCAGTTATAAACTCCTCAACGTCGGGGTGGTTGTAGGAGAGGACTCCCATGTTGGCTCCTCTCCTTTTTCCGCCCTGTTTTATGGAGTCGGTTGTACAGTCAAAAACCCTCATGAAGGAGACGGGGCCGGAGGCCTTTCCGTTGGTGGTTCGGACGATGTCTCCCTTGGGTCGCAGGTGGGAGAAGGAGAAACCTGTTCCTCCTCCTGTCTTCTGGATTTTTGCCATGAGGGAGAGAGTGTCAAAGATGGCCTCTACGGAGTCTTCAACGGGGAGGACAAAGCAGGCTGCAAGCTGACCGAGCTCCGTTCCGGCGTTCATAAGGGTGGGGGAGTTGGGGAGAAAATCAAGATTTACCATAACAGAGTGGAACTTCTCTTCCCACTCCCTGACCTTTGAGACGGGACCGTAGAGGAGCTCCGCCTGGGCCACCCCCCTTGCAACTCTTTCAAAGAGCTCCTCCGGCGTCTCCCCCGGCCTTAGGTAGCGAGCTTTCAGTATCTCTAAAGCGGTCTGGCTGAGCTTTAGCATTAAGAGAGCTCCCCTATCAGCTTCTCAATATCTTTGGGCTTTTCCACGCTCAGAACCTTTATGTTCCTGTCTATTTTCCTTATAAG
>Ga0256831_1000269_pt1 | contig 27869 bp, 45 predicted proteins | sample 132544metaG_FD_189087 | JGI IMG/M metagenome (GOLD analysis project Ga0256831, IMG submission 189087) | Hydrothermal vent microbial communities from Lau Basin, Pacific Ocean - 132-544 | ecosystem: Environmental > Aquatic > Marine > Hydrothermal vents | place: Pacific Ocean: Lau Basin | collected... | reverse complement strand
CTCGAGGAACGTCAGGGTAATGTCCTCGCCCCAGATGACCTCGACCGTGCTCAACTCCCGTTTGCGGGTGCTGATGGCGTTGGCGGCGCTAGGCGCGGTGAACTCGGTGGCCTTGCGGAGTTTGCGGGTGCCTACCAGCAGCTCCTCGATGAGCGCCGAGGGCGCGTTCATGCGCCGGACGTTCGCGAGCTTGAGGGTGACGGTCTGGTCAACGAGATAGTCCACGAACTGGTCGGCCTGCTCGGGGTTGAGGCGGCCCGCGTTGGCGATGACGCTAGAGTCAATAGCGCGCTGGAGGCGCGGGCTCTCGCGGAGCAGCTCCGGGGAGTTGGCGGCGGCGCGGGCCAGCAGGTAGGTGTCCACGTCCACCTCGCGGGCCTGCTCAGGTTTGCCTACGACCCCGGCCCCGCGCAGCCGCGCCTGCTCCTCCAGCTCGGCGATGCGGGCCTCCAGGTCACGGACCTCGGTGGCGTCAGGCGCGGCCCCCGCCTTACGCAGGGTTTCCAGCTCGGTGCGAATCTCGGCGATGGCCCCGGTGACGGGCTCCAGGGCGCGTTCCAGCTCGTTTAGGATTTCAGGCTGTTTATCCATGTTGGTTCCCTCCTACGGTGTCTAGTTTCCTGCGGATGTAGTCCCGCACCAGCAGCCGCTCGGCGATGGAGCGCACGGCCTCTACCACGTCACGCTGCGCGGCGTCTGCACCGGTAGGTGGAGCGCTAGCGGCGGGCTCGGCGAACATGCGGTCCAACTCCTCGGCGGTGTAGGAGCGGAACTCGGGCGGTTCTCGGTCAAACTGGCGGTAGTGGCTCGCCAGGTGGTCGTACACCTTGCGGCGGTCGGTGTCGGGGATGTCCACGCCCCCTCGCGCGCCTAGGAGCGCGGCCATTGCAGCGCGGACACCGTTCCAGACCACGGCCCCGTCAGAGGGTCGGTGGTGTGGGAGTTTTAGGTCGCCGAACCGCTCGGGCGGCATACTGGCGGCCCAGGCGTAATGCCCGGCGATGCGCCGTTTTTGCGCGTCGCTCAGCTCGTCCCACGGCTGGTCGGTGAAATCGCTGAGTGTTGGTTTTTTCCAATCCTCACCCTCCGGGGCAGTTTTCCGGCTCACGTCGCGCGGCACCACGCCGCGCACCTCTAGCTCGGCGGCGCGGGCCATAGACCTCACCAGCGCCAGGGCGTTAGGGTTGCTGGGCAGCGGCACGAGGCTTATTTCGGCCAGCTCGGACTCGTCGTAGACGATGACCTCCTCACTCCAACTCTGACCGTCCACCTCCCGCGTGATGGTTTCGGTGTGCCAGCGCTTCGGCCAGAACGAGATGCTGACGCCGTTCAGGAACCCGGCTTTGACCATCCGATACGCCTGGTCCGCGCGGGGGTTGATGTCGGCGTCCGCGAACTCCACTACTACGTCCAGGGCCTCTGGGGAGCGATGGATTTCCACGACGCGCCCTAGGACGTTCTCCAGCTCCGGCGGGCCGCCGAACCCCCCGGTGCTGTCGTGGCCCCAGAGGAACACGGGATTTTTTTCGAAGCGGCTGGTATCAATCCCCTCGGGTTTGATAATCGTGCCATAGCTGTCAACGTCGGGCGTGTTGGCCCTAAACGTGATACGCCGCCCCTCACCCGCTCGCACCTCGGCGGCGGAGCGGATGGTTAGGGTCTGCTGCTCACTCGTGCTCATTAGTAGTCCCTCCCCCGTAGTGTACTACGTCATACATCACCGTGCAGCGGCAGTTGATGGTTTCGCCCGCCGGCCCGTTAGGGTCGCCGGGGAACATCAGGTACGCGCCGCCTACCTCAAACGGCTCATGCAGGTCGCGGAGCTGCCCGTGGGCGGCGGCGTGCGTAGGGCGTGTCCGCTCGTCCATGACCGCGACCCAGCGGCGTTTGACCTCCATGCCCCAGCGCCTGGCCGCCTCCTGCACGTGCTCGCGCTGTCCCCAGTTGATGGCGCGGGCGGTTTCCGTGCGGGCAATGGTTTTAGCCCGCGCGCCCTTGAACTGGTCGTAGAGGATGCGCAGCGCCTCGGCGGTTTTGTCCTGACCCCAGCCCTCGCTGATGGCCGCCGCGATGACCTCCCTAATGCCCTCGCGCGTAGTGTCTAGGATGCCACGCACCAGGGCCGCCACGTAGCGCTCGGCGTACTCCACGGCCTGCGGGTTGTACAACTCCCAGGTGACGCTAGTCCCCTCGGCCTGCTCATCGAGCACGCGCTCCGCTAGCTCCCAGCCACGCTCCATCCCCTCGACCCATGCCTCTAGCAGTTTCTCGGTCCAGTCCTCGGTGCTCTCCTCTAGTAACTCGTCATACCAGTCACGGGTTTGGAGCCCGGAGCGCTGGGCTATTACGCGGCGGGCGGCGGCGATGACCCGTTTGGCCTCCGCCGTAAATAGGCGTCGCACGTTGGCCCTCAGTTTGCGCTCCAGCGGCTCCTGGGCGGCCACGAACTCTAGCTCAGTCAGGCGCAACCGCTGGGCCATGCCGGAGCGCGTCTGGCTAGGCGTTCGGGCCTGCGCTACCGGCTCCTTGTTGGTAGACACCAGGTACACGTCCCCGTCCAGCGCAGGCTCTAGCCCTAGGCGCTGGCGGTACTCGTTGCGGGTGATGGCCCCTAGCGAGAGGCCGGTTGTGTACCAGCGCAGCTCTAGCTCGGGGTCGCCGCGCTCGGGGTTCTCGAACTCGAGCACGTAGCGCGAGCGGCGGTCCATGACGCGCGGCAGCACGTGCGTAGTGACGGCCTCAGCAATGCGGCGCAGCCGGGGATGCAGGGCGTTGGCCCGATAGGTAGCATCGTTAGCCTCGGCGTTAGCCCGGTTAACGTCATCTACGAGGCCGAGTTTGGACGCGGGCACGCCATAGATGCCCAGTATCATGTCGCGGTTAAACCGGCCCAGCTCCAAAAACTTGATGTCGGAAATCGGGATGGCAATCGGCTGATACGTGGCCCCGTTGGTGAGCACGGCCACGCCATCGCGACGCCGATAGTAGCGCTCTATCCAGCGCTCCCTGATGGCCTCTATCTGGTCCTCGCGCAGGTCCAGGTTAGTGCTCAGGATGCCAGTGGGGACACCAGCATCGTTGCGGAGCATGGTAGCGCCGTAGGCCCGGAGGTAGAGGTCGAAATGCTGGGCAACGCCGAACGCCTCGACGGGGCTAGCCCCACGCCAGGGGCTAGCCGGGTGGGGGTAGCGGAACCAGACTACATCCTGGGCGGGTAGCTCGCGCACCTGCCCCCAACCCGGCACCTGCACGCGCCAGGCCACTAGGCCCTCATCGCTAACCACGGGCTCCGTGACCCAATGCGGCGCGAGCGACTGGATACCTATCACGCGGCCCCGTTGGTCGGTCACTAAGTGCCAGAACGCCTCACCCGCCAGGTCGAGGTGGAGCTGCGTCAGCTCTAGCAGGTCGCCCCAGGCCATGATGGAGTTAGGCCGTTTGAGCACCTGCGGCATCTCTACCTCGACGCGGTTATCGCCACCGCGCGACGGTAGCCGGTACAGGTGCACCGGCTGAGCACGCACGTCGCGGGCCAGCAGGCTAGCGGCGGCGTAGACCCAGCCCGCGTAGGCCCCTAGTTGCTCGGGTTTGGTATCGATAGGTTTGACGTCCGGCTGGGCCAGGTCGCCGATGAGCAGGCTCACCGGTCCAGCACCCGGCCTAGGTAGTGGCAGCGGGCTCGCGCGTTTGGCGAGCGCCCGTAGAGCGTCAGTCAGCTTCATATGTGTATGTTCACCCCCACCGGCGGGTCGTAGATGGCTAGGGCTAGCGCATCGGCGAGGTCTGGTGAGCGCCCGAGCCTCTCCCGTATTTTATCTTTTTCCTCGATTTTTAGCAGCCCGCGAGCCGAAAACGTGTACGTTGCAGACACTAGCTCCGCCTCTAGCTCCGGCATAGGCGGTATAGCCCCGCCCGCCTCGAGCCAGTCACGCACCGCGAACCAGAGCTGCGCCCGCAGGTTGGCGTAACCCTCAGCGGTAGCGTGCTCGGCCACGTTGACCCCACGCGCCTCGAGGGTACGGTCGCGGGCTAGGATGTCCAGCACGCCCGCGCCTACGCCGATGGTGTCAACGGCTACTACCGGCACCTCATCGGCCACGCGCAGCTCAGCGGCCAGCCGTTTGACGCGCCCGGCCACCTCCACGGTGTCCAGGCTACGCAGCACCACGGGCTCCAGGGCGCGCAGGCCACGGCGGGGGAATAGTACCGTCCGGTCGCTGCCGTAGCGGGCCACGTCCACGCCGATGTGCAGCAGACCCTCGGCGGGTGTGGTGTACCAGCGCTCGCTGGCAGCCGTGACTAGGGCCAGGCCGATGACCGCGTTCTCGGCCTGGCCGGGGAACTCGCCCATCACGCGGGCCTGGTACACCGGGTTCTCAGGCCCGCCCCAGTACCCCCGCGCCCACTCGACCCACTCGCGGGTAGCCAGGCCGGGGATGCAGGGCTCCACGGCGGTAACGCACGGGCTGCTGGTGCTAGGTATGTGCAGGGTAGCCCAGGTGTCACGCGAACGGTGAAATGCCTCGTAGAACGTGCCCGTAGTCTGGGTAGGGTTGCCGATTAGTAGGATGCGCCCGCCGCCGGCCAGGTTGCCGAACAGCGCCTCATAGAGGTGCTCGGGGTAGCCAGCGGCCTCGTCTACGATGATGAGCAGGTTAGGGGAGCTGATGCCGCTGATGCGCTCACTCTCGTCGGTGGTCAGCCCTATGACCTCGCGCCCGCCGCTCAGCCGGTAGCCGGTCCTATGGTCTAGCGCCATCTGGCCGCCTAGCGGGACACGCGCGGTACGGTGCAGGCGACGCACCTCGCGCCAGAGGATGTTTTTGACCTGATGGTCTGACGGGGCCGTGAGCAGTACGCGGGCCTGCGGGCGCGTGTGTGACCACCAGAGCGCGAGCACGCTCGCGACCGTGCTCTTACCGACCTTGTGACCGGACCTCACCGCTACGCGCGGGTTACCGGCTAGCGCCGCCGCCACCTCACGCTGGCGCGACCAGAGGTTGACGCCTAGGACGTTGGCCGCGAATAGCGCCGGGTCAGATGCCAGCACCTCCAACGCGCGGCGCGCGTCTACCGTAGGCATGGCCTACCCCTCACCCTCCCCGGCTTGCTCGACCGTGACCTCTAGCACCGGCGCGAGCAGGGCGTCTAGGGTGTCGCGGGCAACCGAGTGCTCGATAGGCGTAGGCGCGTCAAGCCCTAGGTAGCGGGCACGCCGCTCCATGATTTTGAGGGCTGAGTTAATGGCCTTTTCATCGCCCCGCTTGGCGCGGGGGTAGACGCCGAGAAACATCTCGTCGAGGCGCTCCAGCTCCAGCTTGAGGGTCCGCTTGGCATACTCGTCGGTGCCGTGGTCTAGCCGGTCCAGAGCCCGGTGGACTGCCTTATGTGCGGCAGTTTTCGACACCCCCAGCGCCTCGGCTATCGCGCGGAACGACGCGCCCGCTTTCCTGAGCTGGAGTGCCTTGTACTCCAGCTCGCGCCCCCTAATGCGGCTAGGTGTGCTGCGGCTCGGTTTAATCGCCACGTTCACCTCCTATAGCGTCCACCGCTCGCCGCTTAATGGTTTCCCTAACTATTCTAGGCACGGCCCGTTCCCAGTCTATCCGGTGATGCACCCTCCGGTTCACCGGCCCCAGCTCCTGCGCCCTCACGGCATCCGGCCTACGTAGGATGGAGTAGGCCGTTTTGACCCACGTCCCCTTGTCGAGGTAGTCCACGGTCATGCCACCTGGGTTTTGCTGCGTCCTGAGCTGGTAGACGTACATCATTGGGTGTGTCATGTGCAGCGTCCCCAGCCCGGCCAGGTAGGTATAGGCGTTCACGTCCTCGTTTATCCGGCCCGGAAACTGGTAGGGCCGGTCGAGCCTATGGAAGAAGACGTTCATCGCCTTGCGGTAAATATTCGGTCGGACGTAGAGAGGCTGTCCGACGACGCGCCCGATGAAATCGCCGGTCTGAGCCATCGCCAGGGACACCACGCGCTCTGGCATGGCGTCCAGGGCGTTGAAGTAGGCGGCGAACACGCGGTCCAGGTTAGGCAGGTTACTAGAGTCGAAATGGGCGGCGCGGCCCTGGGGGTCATAGTTAAACGCCATGTACTGGTAGTCATCATCTAGCTCAACGTAGTGAGTGAGCCCCAGGCCCTCCGCTAGGACACGGGCTCCGTTGCGGGCGAACACGACGGCGGCGGAGCCTGGCAGGTTGTCCCCAACGTCGAATGTCCGGCGGATGTCCGCCTTGGAAAACACCAGCACCTGCTCACCATACCTGTCCTGGTACTCACCCAGCGTAGGGTCCATGTCGTCCACCACCAGGTACACCGGCCCCGTGTATCCCTGACGCTCCAGCATCTGGAGCGTGTACTGTCTATCTGGCCTCCGGTGCGTGAGGATTAGCACAGCCGCTCTACGCATCCCCCATCACCCGCTCATACTCCTCGGCCAGGGCGTCACTCAGCCGCGCGAACCCCAGCTCTATGGCCTGGTCGTAGTCCACGATGACCAGCGCCAGCCGCTCCATCAACTCCTGCACCTCTGGGGAGGCGTGAGCGTAATACTCAGCAATGCGGTCGTAGCGGAACGCGGTGAATCGGCGGGCGGCGAGCATCAAAAACGCTCGCACGTCATCAGGCAGGTCCGCCTCCATGATGGCGTCCTCTAGCTCGCTGGTTTTCGATGTGTCGTACAGCTCAGCAACTGGCGGAGGCTCGCTCTCCTGGGGCTCGTAGATGAGCCCGTCGAGCTTGCCGGTGTAGTATTCAGGGTCAGGGTCATGGACGGCCTCCAGCTCCTCACCGGCCAGCGTGCTGATGACCTCCGCCAGCGGACCGTCCTCTATCTGCACGTCCTCTAGGAGCCGCGCCAGCACCTCATCATCGGCCTCGGCCAGGGCCGCTAGCGGGTCTAGTGTAGCCAGCGCCAGCCGCTCCTCACTCTCCTCTAGGTCCACGTAGAGCACGGGCACGCGCTCACCACGCTCACGCGCCAGCTCTACGCGCAGGTGGCCGTCAATCAGGCGGCCCGTGCGCCGGTTGACGATGACCTGCTGCACCCAGCCCAGCCTCTCCAGCGCCTCACGCACGGCGGCCTGCTGGGTGCTAGGGTGACGCCTCCAGTTCAGCGGGTTAGGGGTCAGCTCGCCAGGGTCCACCTCACCCGTGCCCACGATGCGGTTTTTCCAGTCCGCCATAGCTCTATTCTACCGCAATAAGTAAGCCCCCGGCGCTAGCCGGGGGCTTCTACGTCTAGGGGTTAGCTATTCTCGGCTCGTAGCAGGCTGAGGGCCGCGTAAAACTCATCGAGGGTAGAGTAGTCGCTAGGGTCTATGTCCTCTAGCCAGAGAGCAGCGGGGTAGGTGATGAGCATCCGCTGGAGAGTAGCCTCAGCCACCATCATCTCGCGCTTAGTCATTTGCCACCTCCTACCCTCATTATAGCATATCTATGCTACTACGTCTACTCATCGCCTGCGAGCTGAGCCTCTAGCGCGGCGTAGACCTCACCGGCTATACTACCCGCCGCCTCCCGGAGAGCCATCAGCACCTCGTGCCTCACCCGACCACCCGGCTCATCGGCGGCGATGGCGTCCACCGCATCGCGGTAGAGCCGCGCCTGTAACTCCTCTAGGTCGGCCAGCTCCAGGGCTAGGTCTACGGCATCCGCCTCGGCGAGCGCGGTACGCAGTCTGCTGATAGTCCCCTCAGTTATGCCCGGCGTCATCAGTCACCTCATCCTCTAACCCTAGCGCAATCCGTAGCGCCTGCTCCTCGCTATCCGAGAGGCAGGTCAGCATCTCGGCGCTCGCGGCTCCCACAGCCCTCATCACGTGCTCGGCTATGCCAACCGACCTGCCGTAGTGCAGGCCATGCCAGGCATCGGCGGCGTGGAGCGCGGCCACGAACTCCGCGAGGGTCATGCCCTGGCCCTCCGGGTCTAGGAGGGCCAGGGCTAGGGCGGCGGCCAGGCGGCGGTCACTCATCACGAGGAGCCTCCGGGCACCAGTAGGGCCAGCGCTGCTCATCGGCCTCGCTCCAGCGGTTCCGGCGGGCATCCCACCAGACCACCGGCACCCAGCCGGGGTGGTAGGGCTCGCCGTTAGGGTCGCGGATGACCGCGCCCTGGTGCAGCCGGAGTTTTTCCGGCCCATGTACGCTCGCCTGGAGTACGGGCAATCCGCCGGCGCAGGCGGGGCCTACACGTTTGGCCGAGTACCACTCGAGCATCCAGCCCCCGGCGCGGGGGTAGGCCACTAGCACGGGCTCGCGCCCGCCGAGGTTGCTAACCCACCAGCTACCATCCGTTGGTAGCCAGAGGTAGTTGAGCACCTGCTCCTCGCTAGGGTAGCCTGCCTGCCAGTTTGTCATTTTCAGGTACAGAGTAATCGGCACGTTCATCTACTACCTCCTTCCGTTTCCCAGCCTCGGATGGCCTGCGTGACCATCCGCTCTACCTGCTCACGCTCCTCGGCCTGTAAATCAGCCGCCATCACGAGCTGGCCGGTGGCCCGCCATTTCCGGGCCACGATGACCTCGCGGCCCCGTATGGTGTGTAGCCAGCCCCTAAATAGGGCGTAAAGCGGGCCGTAGGTCACGCGGCCAGTTAGCCGGTATAGCCCGTCGGCTACCTCAATCAGGTCGCCTACTCGCCTCACGGTCACCATTCTCGCGCCTCCTCTCTATGCCTCTCCTGGTACTCCCGGTCTGCGCAACCGCACAGGTCCAGCAGCGCCCGCCGGTCATTAGGGTCGCTACTAGCTGCCAGGCTCAGGGCACGGGCGGCCTGGCCGTCGTAGTACCCGTCCTCGAACACGACCCCCGACCCGCCGCAGAGCCCGCAGGTCCAGCCGCCCTCGGGGGCTATGCCCTCACCCCCGCAGCACGGGCAGGTCCGGCTCTCGTACACCCAGCGGTCCTGCTCACCTGAGCGGTAGGGCCATTTAGCTAGCACGATAGGGGCGGCCATCAGGCCACCCCCTTGCTGGTCGGGTAGATGTCCACGTAGCGCTGGTCGGTCGCTTTGGCGTGGAACGTGAACCCGTCCTGCGTGCGCCATTCCCAGCCGTGCGCCTGGTACAGTTTCTGGAGCCAGAACGCATACTCGATGATGCTAGGGAACCGCTTAGTGATGATGTGCGATTTGCGCGCCCGCCAGTCGTAGATTTTAACCATCGCCGTCATTTGCTGCCCCCTTTCACGCTTCCATTATAGCATTGTCATGCTATAATGTCCAACCCGCCTCCGCCGCCAGCTCGCGCACGCTAGTCCATCCCACCAGGCGCGTAGGACGCACCAGCACCTCATTCCGCGCATCACTCTGGGGTCGATCCACTACCTCGCCCTCGAAAATCGCCACGTCCAGGTCATCGTTAGAGCCGTCGTAGTAGGTGAGCAGGTCCACCGGGCGCTCAAACGCGCTGTAGACCCCAGGCAACTGGCGCTCATAGAGCGCGCCAGCCTCGTCAAAATCCCAGCGCCAAGAGCTGGCCTCGGCCAAAAACTCGGCCTCACTAACGCGCCCGCTGTGCATCCGGTAAAAAAGTGTCCGCATATCCGCCTCCTCTCTCCCTCATTATAGCACTATATATCTACTTATGCCAGGGCGCGGCGGCGGTGCTCGCGGCGGGCCAGGAGCTGGGCGGTATGGTCACGTGCAGGGCGTAGTGCGTCGGGGGAGGCGGGATAGGCGCGGTCCACGGCTGGCGCATGTACCAGGGGGAGCAATGATTAACTAGCGGCGCTGCCGGGTCATAGGCGCATGGGTGCTCGAGCACGGCCCTAGGGTAGGCGAGGCCGAACCGCTGCCAGCCGTCCACGTGTCCCAGTTCATAGTGGTCTACCCAACGCTGCCAGCCAGGGGGCTTGCCTGGGGCGGTCACTATCACGGTCCCGCCGAGAGTAATGGCGTCGAAGTGGGGCGGGTATAGGTATAGGTCCATAATGACCACGGGCGTGACGCCTAGCGTCACGCCCTGGTCAGTTATAACGGCCCCGGCCTGGAACCCCCAGCCGGTAGGCTGGCCGCCGATTAGCAGCGCTATGGCTGCTGCCGCTGCGGTCAGCCAGCCTACGGGGTCAATCATCTATGGCCTCCTCACCAGCCGCGTCAACTACTACAACGCCCAGCGCCGCCAGGCGCTCGATGAGAGCGTCGCTGGCGACCTGGGCGACGCTTGGTAGCGGGTATACCCGACTTAGATACACCCTAGTACCGGTCTGGGTATTAGTCGCGGCTACGCGGTAGCCTACCGGCTGCTCACCGCGCTCGACGTCCACGACCTGGATTAGGTCACCGGGGGCGGGGTAGTAGTACCCGCCGTTGTTAGTCCTGATTAGCACCATTGCTAACCTCCTCACAGTACCTGGCGCAGAACAGCTCCGCCTCGGGAGCGCGGTAGGGGTCACCCTCCTCTATGGCGTCACTAGCCGCCTCACGGTAATCGCGGGCGCTGGGGTAGCCTAGCGCCTCGGCTATGTCGCTAGCTATGGCGGCAGCAGCGCGGGCTCCGCCCAGCCGGGCCACGCGCTGGTCTACCCCCTCGACCTCCAGCGCCTCCTCTAGCTCCATCTGCACGTCGAGGGCCGCAAAATAGGCGGCGCGGGTCAATGCCCAGCACGCGCGAGCGGCGGGGTCACTCGGTCCCGGCGGGCCGCCGTGGGGGCAAATGCCCTGACGCAATGCTCTAGCGGCGTCCCGCGCTATGCCCGCCATATGCTCTATCTCGCCGGGCGGGAGGGCCGAGAGGCCCAGCTCCTCGTCTACGCGCGTGAGGCGCCGGTACACCTGAGCCAGCAATGCGGCGGCGTTAGTAGGCCAGGCCATCACTCCACCTCCTCTCCGGGCCACCTAACCAGGTGGTTAGGCTCACTCACCCACCTCAACGCAACGGCCCGCAGAGCGCTAGGCGGTCCCTGGTATACCCGCCAGAGCCCGCGCTCCATCCGCTCCGTGTCCGTCAGCTCCAGAACATCTGCGCGCCCGGCGTAAAGGTCATCAAGCACCGCCTGGAGGGGAATGCCCTCCAAGGCGTCGGGGTCACTATAGTCCTCTACTAGGCCCAGGCGCTCTAGCACCGTGAGGACGCGGGCCGCATTAACGCAGGTGCTAGGGGTAATCTGCTCACGTATCCGGTCTAGCATCCGCATCCTGTCTGTCACTACCATCACGCTCATCTACTACCTCCTCTCTAGACGTGGAGGGGACTAAAACCCCTCCACGTCTACGTGCATCACCTGGTAGGCTACCTGGTCTACCAGTTTGTTGAGGGCCTCGCGAGCGAACCGCCCCAACGGAGCCCGCTCGTCTATGTTGTAGCGGAGGGCCGTTAGGATGGTCCAGGCCGCGCGTAGCGCGTCACCATCAGATACCCCCACAGGGCGCTCCGGCCTACGCACCATGTCCACGGCCTCTGGAGCCAGGGGGTCAGCGCCCGGCTCGTACAGGTTCCAGCTCTGGGCGTTGGCCGCAATGATGGCCTGCGTGAGTAGGCGCGGGGCTAGAGGACTGTACTCCACCCAGTAGCGGCGCTCATCACCAACGTTAGTACTGTAGACGCGCGGCTTAATCCCCAGGCGCTCCAGCACGCGCATCTCGTCGGGGGTGACGCTCACGTGAGTCGTCCCGAGCGCCTGCTCGAGCGCAACCTGCACGGCCCAATGAATGTTGTTGACGCGGGCCTGGTCAGTTGCGTAGTTAATCACGCTCATACTGCCTCCTTTCACCCCCAGTATAGCATATCTATGCTACATTGTCCACTCGCCGGCCTCGCCTCCCCGCTAGATACCTAGCGGCGATGTCGCTAGCTATCATCGCTACCCGGCCACCCCCGCGTGACTGGTAGTAGACCGGGTAGCCGTGGTAGCGGCACCAGTACGTAACGGCGTTACGTGTCACACCAGCTAGACGGGCTACGCGCTGGACTGGGACCGCGCCTGCTGGCGCGATGTCCATGACCTCGTTGACATCCGCCCTCCTAACCGCCGCCTGATGCATGATGCGGCGGATTGGTTTCCCGCGACGGCGTAGCCTACGTACTAACGCGGAGCGGCTGAGGCCAATCTGCGCAGCTATCTCCCTAGCCCAGACCCAACCAGGCGGCAGCCCCCCAGCGTTGGCATCGCGGGCCTGGTACGTATGCACGTAGATGGTATGGCGGTAGCGGTAGCAGTCAACGCGCCCGGTGAGGCATTGTTTGCGCAGGAGATTAGGCGACACGCCTAGCGCGGGCGCTAGCTCCTGTAGCGGGGTGTAGCCGGGGCGCGGGCAGCCGCGTGGGATACCGCCGCCAGCCAAAAACCTCTCCGCCGCGTTAGGGGTGATGAGTAGCCGGTTACCTCTCTGAATGTAGGCCATGCCCTTGCGCTCATGCCGCCGGAGATGGTAGAGGACGGCATGGCGGCTAGTGCAGGCTAGCTCCGCTAACTCGGTAACCGTGTACCAGCCATCCAGGTTAATCCGCGCCATTACTGCACCTCCATGAGTGGCTGACTGCCGGGCAGCGGCACTAACCGCCGGTCCTCTATCTCATCAGCCGTAGCGTAGAGCGGCCAGGAGCCGGAGCGCCAGAGCGAGGCCAGGCGGTCTAACGCCTGGCCCTTACTCAGCTCGCGGGTCATGTAGCTATCTACCAGCTCCGGCGGGAACGTGGGGGTGGTGATAGCGCGGGCGCTCATGCCCAGCACGCTCTCGACCTCGACCCTAACCCCTATACCGTCCTCGGCGCGCGCTAGCGCCTCGGCGTCCACCCAGCCATCCACCGTGGCCCGGAGCGCGCCGGTATCCACGTGTACCCTGACCGGTATCCTACTCATCTACGACCTCCTCGTCCCAGAGGCGGAGCTGGTAGACGCGCCGGCCCGCATGTCCCTCCCAGGCCCTATCCAGGCCGTCTATCACGTCCGCGAGCGAGCGGATGCGGCTGATGAGCGACGCCCTGTAGCGCCGGTACTCCTCATCGCTCTGAGCCACCCTGTAGATGGTGTGCTCGCCGCGCCTAGTGACTACTACGGGCAACCAGCCCCGGAGCCTCACCTCGGTGATAGCCGCTCTAGCCATGCGGTCATCGCCGAATAGCGCCGGGAATGACCAGCGTGGTATGCCATCCTCACCAGCCGCGAGCAGCAGCGCTCGCGCCCTCTCCACTAACTGCTCAGGTACTCTCATCTCGCGCCTCCTCTCCTATCCGTACATCTGCACTAGCAGGCTCACCGCCAGCACCACGGCTAGAGCAACCACCCGGTACGCCTCACGGCGGTTGGCCTGCATCTGCATCCAGGCGGCATGGTAGGCGTCACTCGCCCATTGCGCGTAGACGCGCTCGGCCCCGCCCGCCAGTATGTCCGCGTGGTCGCGGGTCATGTCGTTAGGCCGTACATGGTCATAGGCGTACCGGGGGTATGCCAGATAGCCCAGAGCCGTTAGGAGCCCTAGCGTTAGGGCTGCATAGTCCCAGCGGCTAATGCGCACGGGGACCGCTAGTAGCTCCAGCAGCGCCCAGGTCAGGACTATAGCCGCGCCCCTATGCCATAGGGACACTAGCCCCTCGAGTGCGCGGGCGTGAAACTCCGCCGCGCGCCGGTACTCTGCATATACCGCCTCAGTCTGTCGTGTCCTGCTCATCACGTTGCCTCCTCTCCGCCGCCATCGCGTCGGCTATCGCGCCCAGAGCCACCCTGACGCGGCGGAGCGCCTCGGTGAGGTTACTCCGCGCAATGTCTACGTGCTGGGGATGGGCGGCGCGTAGCCGGTCGAGGATGTCCAGAGCATCCTGCGCGTTGGCCTCGGCCAGCATGACGTGCGACTCGGCTCGTAGCAGGCTCATAGCAGCTCCTCGACTATGACCAGGTAGGCCCCGCCGGTGACCGGCTCCATTTTTTTCGCAGCCTTCTCGACCACCTGGCTGTCGTCTTTGATGACCCCAGCGGCCTCGAGTGCGTCGAAAATGGCCTTCTCGCGGTTATCCAGGTCATAGCGGCGGCGGTCCGGCGGGAATGCCTGGAGCTGCACGCGCACGGGGCCGGTTATAGGCAGCCGTCCCCAGCCATCGCTAGCTACGCTGACCAGCCAGCCCACGGAGCGCCGGAACGCGCGGGCGTGAGGGAGTAGGTAGCGGCCACCGCCGCGCCGGTTGCCGTAGTAGTCGTTGATGCTAGGCGGCCAGGGCATGTAGACCATCAACCGCCTCCCGATTTTTGGTTTCCGTTTCGCCATCATTCTCCCCTCCTAGAGTTTCTGGGCCGTAGCCCGCCTAGCGAGCACTCCTGCTATAGCCGAGATTATGCGCTCACTAGAGCGCCGCCGCTCGCGCACCGCTTGGATAGCCTGATTGATGCGGTTTTTTCGCGCCGCGCCGGTGAGCCCCTCAGCGTCGAGCTTGTCGCGGAGCACCTGCATCATGGCCGGCACCGTGTCCTGGTACTCCGGACTCTGATGCCGCCAGGCGAGCTGCCAGACGACGCTCTCGATGCAGCAGTCCTCTGGCGGCGTCACGGCGCTAATGCCGTCTATCTCGACGTGCCGCTCCGCCCCGCACCAGGGGCAGCCGCCGAAATCCACGTGCTCTAGCCTGTCCTGTACCTGCTCGCTCATCATCACACCTCCATTAGCATCGCCAAAAACTGCTCCGGCGGGATAGCCGGCTGTCCATGTGCTACGCGGGCGTGCTGCTCTACACGCGCCCGCTCTAGTTGTTTGGCGATGTAGGCGAACGGATTGTTAATCATCGGGTTGGCCTCGATTTTATCGAGCGCCTGCTCGATGGTGGTCACGAACGGCCCCGGCCCCAGCTCCTGGAGCCTAGGGTGTAGCTGGTGAGCCACCCAGCGCATCATGGCCTCACGGCTATCGCGCCTATTTAGCCTGACGTGCAGGCCGTTGAGCCTAGGCACTAGCCCTGGGTCGTGGGCGCGTAATGCGCCCAGCACCTCCTGCTCTCGTTTTTTTGTTTTGACCCACATCTCCTTCTGACTCACCAGGCGGCTCGCCTGTGTACTAAGGGGTGAGTAAGTAGTAGTAGGAGATGTTTTTGTAGGCTCTTTATTTGTTACTTCTTTATTTGTAGCTGCGGTTTCCCCGTACTGCGGGTTTGCCGTAGTACTAGGTTCCCGTAGCTCGGCGGGTTGCTCCTCATCCAGCTCTACGCCCGCGGCCTCTAGTGTATCTGGGTCTATCGGGCTGTCGCTGATGTACCAGTCGTGGCCCGCTAGTTTTCCGTTCTCGTCGCGGGCTGGAGCCGTGACCACGTAGCGCCTCTCTCGCAGCTCAGCCAGCGCCGCTCTAGTAGCATCACGCCCCTCGCGGCTCTGCTCGACAATCCACGTGAGGTTGAACCGCCAGTTATCAGGCAGGCTCAGTAGGAGCGCCAGTAGCCCCTTCGCGCGGAGCGAGAGGGTCTGGTCACGGAGTACGTCATTCGCTATACTCGTATAGGGGCTGGGCATTTTTCGCAATCGCATCAGTTACCTCCGGTCATGGTAGAATGTAGTTGCGCTCGTCTAGCGCCTCCTTTCACCCACCACCTCCCCACTCACCGGGGAGGTGGTGAGCTTATATCCCTATTCGTCTACCGGTTCCGCTGACTCTAGCCACGTCACGTAGTCTACCATCAGCGCCTCGGCGTCGCTAGGAGGCGCGGAGCCCGTGGCTACCACGGCGGCCACGTACTCGGGCAGGCGCGGCAGTTTGCTCTGGTCAGCATCGCCGGCGGCCATAGCCAGAGCCGTTAGGTACTCCCAGGCCCGCTTGAGCTGGTCGGTGGTCAGCTCACTAGGGCTCTGGATGTCTGCCTCTAGCACGATGTTGAGTAGCTGCCTGTTGACCTCGCGGTCTACCAACCCCAGGGCCTCGAACAACGCGCCTACTGCACGTGCGAGCGTAGCGCGGTCGTTAGCCGGTTGCGCGGGCGTCGGCGCGGCCTGCTCACCACCACCCTCTTCGCGCGACTCCAGGGCCTCGTCTATCTCCTCACTAGAGGCGGGCTCGGCGGTCACCACCTCGGCCTCTACGCGGACTGGCGGCGTAGCGTCAAAATCCTGTACCTCCTCCGGCGTGTAGATGCCGGTCGCCACCGCCGGGTACGCGATACGCACGCCCTCACTAACCACGCGGGCGGTGAGCATCTGGCGCGGGTACTGCCGCCAGCTCCGGCGGTTAGCCAGCCCCGCCCGCTGCGCGTCCTCTAGTGTCCAGCGGACGCGCACGGGCTCGACCAGGCCGGGGTGGTAGAACTCAGCCTCGACCGCCCTAGGCGTCCGCTCTATCCACCGCACCCGGCCACCGGCCCGCTGGAAACGCGCGAGCATGGCGTCCGCGCGGAGGCTAGGGTAGGTCCGGTTGTTCCGCTCGTCGTGGATAATATGGTACTCCTGCGCGGCCTTCATCGGGTGCTGCCCGTCGGCCTGCGCCTGGAGCATCAGGACGAGCGCCTGCTCTGGGGTCTGAAACGACGTGAGGCCGCTCGCGACCATAGCCTCAGCGACCTCACGCATCTCGGCCAGCGACATGACTGGCCCCTGCTGCACTATTTCAGTACGGCTCATCTAGTACCTCCTCTACGTACACTCCCACTCGCGGACTAGCAGGCAGACTATATCCTGCTCGTCCATGTCTAGCCCCGCTGCGTGTAGACCATGCGCCAGGCGGCGGATGGTGCGTAGGCTAGGACAATGCCGGCCTAGCTCCATCCGGCCTATGTAGTACAGCGATACGCCGGCTATGGCCTCCAGCTCTGGCTGGGATAGCCCGAGCTGCTTACGGAGCCGCCTCAGTATGTGGTTGCTGGGCGTTTCGGCCACGTCTATCACCTCCTCTCAGTAGCATTATACCCCGCGATGTCATATAATGCTAGCGAGAGGAGGCAGCAGATGAGCAAACCGATAGACCCTGAACTGATAGAGCTAGGTAACGAGGCTATCCAGGTGTTGCTGGACCTGCCTAACACGGCCGCCATGCTGCGGCGGGAGGCCGATAACCTAGTTAGGGCATACGGGATGGCGGTAGACACGCTAGAGGCGGCGCTGCGTGGCGCGGGCGTCGAGCCGCCGGTGTTCCAGCCGCTGCCAGGGTCACACCCCTGCGCGGTGTTGTCACACCTAGCAGCTCACACCCAGCGGCTACGCGAGTTGTGGAAGGAGGTTACCGATGGTAGTGAGGCATGAGGACGGGTTCTACGTTCTCGGACCCGGCGACGACGTGCGCATCGCCGGCGGTGATGGCCTCTGGAGGTTGGTAGTTGTAACCGCCGGCGGTCGTGAGGTTGTGCTGGCGCGGGCTATGGCGCGGGAGGTTATCCAGGCGGCATACGAGCGGCTGCTGGCGGCGGCTGGTAACTACTGGCCGGTGGTCAGCCTGCGCCAGTATACGGACCTACGGGAGGTGGAATGATGGCTGGAGTTTTGGCGGCGTTAATAGCGGCGGCGTTAGGAGTGGTAGCGGTCCTGGGCTCAGCCTGGGTAGTGGGGCTAGGGATGCAGGCAATGCACCTAGGCCCCGTACCCACCTGGGCCTATGGTGTGGTGTACCTGCTGGCCGTGGGTATGAGCATCACCATGCTCGCGCTCTCGGCCTGGGCGGAGGCTACTCATGGTAGGGAGTGAGCTATTTTGGTTGCTGGCGGCGGGCGCGGTGAGTGAGTACCTGCTGGCCTTATTGCTGCTGCTAGCGCTGCGCCTGCTCTGGGGCTCTAGCTGGCGCTGGTGGGTAGTTGTCGGTGCGGTGCATCTAGCGCTAGCGCTCGCTATCTGGGCGAGTTGGAGGCTGGCGGCGTGGAGCGCGGCGGAGATGCAGGCGGCGGAGCTGTACCTGCACTAGACATAGTAGGCATAATGTGCTATACTGAGCCTGTAGCCAGGCGGCTACTGAAAGGAGGAGCGAAATGAGCGAGCGGATGAGTAATGAGAAAATGCCCTGGGTGCCTAACATCTACCCGGCGGACGTAAAACCGGTGGTAGACAGCCTAACTGAGGACATCATGCCAGGCCCCGCGCTAATGTTCGGTGGGTCCATCCCGGTGATTGCGAGCACTAAGAGCCCGCTACAGGTCCAACTCATGGAGGCCATGCGCGACTACCATGAGTCGCGCAATGAGGAGCGGCCTCACTACACGGCGGTGCTGGTGGGGCCGCATGATGGCCGCTACTGGGTGGTGACGGTGAACATCGCGGGCGCGCTAGGCATGTACCTGCTCAGCCGGGGTGAACCCTCTCAGGTCATGCGAGATTACGCCGAGCTAGCCTACACCCTGCAATGGACGCCGCTCGATGAGGAGGCGGTGCATGAGGTCGAGGCGTGGATTGACCGCTGCGACCATGTGACCGCCGGGGCCGCCTACCAGGATGCCCCGAGCTGGCTGAGGCCACACCTCTGGGCGGCCATCAGTAATAACACGCTGATGGCTAGCGACGGTAGCGCCGTGAGTCAGATGGTGTTGCTGGGGCTGCACCCTGACCACGCGGAGGAGCTGGCGCAACTCCTAGCGGCGATGCATGACACCATCGAGGAGGTCAAGAAGGGGGGTGATAACGGAAACGGCTCAGATGGTGACGAAGGCGAGCCTATACAGGCGTAGCTACCCTACATGCTAGTTAGGCCGGGACATGCGTCCTGGCCTAACTATTTGAAATACGCGCCGACGATGGCGGTCAGCAATAGTAGCAGCAGCGCTGAGCTAATACCCCAGGTGATTTTGAGCGTCGCCTGCAACGCGCCTAAATCCTTGCCTATCTCGGCCAGGTCGTCGGCAATGCGGTCTAGGCGCTTAAATGCCCGCTCGTAATACTCCATCTTGGCCTCCAATGCCGCGAGGCGCTCCTCTATCTCGCTCACCATGCCACCCCACCTGATAGCGCGAAACGAAAACCGGCGGTAGGGGATAGCGGACGCGCTACCTCTACCGCGAGCCAGAATGTGCCGGTGTCATACACCACGGCGGTGTAGGGCGTGACGGTCCAGGATGGTCCACGCAGGTCCACCCCGGCGTCCACCTCTAGCGGGCCTACGTAGGCGAGCACCTGCTCGGCGTAGGCCCGGATGGAGAACGGGCCGAACTCTACACGCGCCCCAGCTCGGCCACTCGCTAGCGCGTGGCTAGCGAGTGCGAGAGTGAGCGCGCAGGCCCAGAGGACGGTCCGCAACCGCGCGACCATAGACTGCTCCCAGTAGACCGAGGGCCTGGAGCCAATGCCGCACCTCCGGCGGGATGTCCGGTAGGCTGGGGACCGCTAGGCGCACGGCGTCCCAGAACGTCACCAGCGCCGTCACGAGCAGCGACCAGAATGTTTTTGACATGTACCAGGGTTTCCGTTCCATTTGTCACCTCCTGACCATTTTCCCGCCTCCGGGAAAATGGTTATTGAGCCTCATCTATAGAGTATCACGGGGGTCTAGACCCCCGTGAAATGCAGGTGCAGTAGCACTAGCGCTACACCTACGCCTATGAACCAGAGCCAGTAACGCAGCGGGTCACGGTGCCAGGCGCGGTTAATCTCCCAACTAAGCGGGGTCCGGTAGCGCCCTAACGCAGCATCCGCAACGCCTAGCGCGGCTAGGACTACCGCTAACCGCCAGGCGGCGGCCCAACCTAGCATTAGCCAGGTCCAGGCGGTAAGCGCTACGCCTAGCAAGATGGCCGCTAGCGGAGTAGCAAACCAGCGCCTCACCGCCTACCTCCTCCCGCCAGGAACACCTGCCAGGCTAGGCGGAGTCGTCCTAGTAGGTTAGGACGGTCTAGCAACCGCCAGGTGACGTAGAGCTTGACGCCCGCCGTGTCCGTTTCAGCTAGGCTCACGGCTACCGGCTCCACCTCCGCGCCATTAAGGTACAGGCGGTCAATCATTAGGCGTTGCGGCCCGTCTAGTAGCCCATAGCGCCGCGCGATGTCTAGCACCTGGTCTTTGTAGGCGGGGTCGGTCGCCCAGCCAGGCTCACGCCCTGGACGCGCCAAGAGCCCGTTCAGGAACCCCTCCGCGTCACCGCGTATAGCCGCCTCCCGCGCGTCGCGGAACCAGGGACGGGTAGCAATGATGTCCCCGTAGTCACGGATACACTCCGTCCACGTACCATAGGCGCGGAAGGCGGCGGGTACGGTGTGCCAGCCGCGCTCAGGGTCGAACTCACGGGTAGGCAACGTGTAGGTAGGTCCATCCCAAGACTTACCCGCCTTGACGCCGAAAAGGTTGTTTGCCTCTCGTGCTAGCTCACTTTGCCCCCAGCGGCTCTCTAGAGCGGCCTGGGCCGCTGCGATGCTGGGCACGATAGGCACGCGGTAACGGTCCCGCGCCTCCGTAGCGGCGCGGAGGGCGGCGGTGAGGATGGCGCGTTTGGTCATGGTTAGAAGTCCACCACAATAGCGCGGAGGAAACCATAGCCGTTGAGCGCTTTTATCGTGTCACTATGTCCTGACACATTGCCTATCGAGATACCATATGTCCGCGTCGCAGCGCTGCTGATTTTTTGCGCTCCAACTAGAGGTACGCTCTGGTAATTCGCCAAGTAAGCACCACTCGCTTTTCCAAAAATGCTCCAACTGTTGCCGCCGTCATCAGAGTATGCTAGCTGTGAGAGCGCCCAATAATCACCATTAGTATCTAGGTTGAGCATGGCGTCGAGCAACACCACGGAGCCAGAGGATAGAGTGAGCTGTATACGGGGTGTTGGCATGATGTAGCCACCGATAACCGTAGTAGTAGTATAGACCTTGGATTGGAGCGCGTATGCAACGTCTAACACGCGGCGCGGCTGGGCGAGTTTGCCGTCGGCGTCAAGGGTGGCTACGCCGTCTGCCGCCCCCTCATAGGCTAGGCGACTAATCACGTGGCCGTTGGCGTCGAGTATTGCCGGGCCATGTGCGGCGTTGCCGGTGGCCCGGTAGCTAGCGCCGCTTTTGACCACTACTATTTTTGCACCGGCAGCATCCGCATCACTTAGTTCGTTTTCTACCCAGGGTCCAAACTCAGGCATCAGTTACCTCCTCCAAACGCGCGTAGGCCGTACAGGCGCTCGCCGGAGTCATCTAATAGAGGCTGACCGGCATCAGTAGACAACGGCGTGGCCCGCTGGGTGAGCCCCGAGCGGAGCCAGGATAGGGTCATAGTGATAGACGTAGGGCCGCGCCATGTCTGGGTGACCTCGGTTAGGCCACGTACCGGTATACGTAGGTGGCAGTTGGTAGAGATGACCCTGATGGAGCGCGTGGCTCGCGCATGGTCGCGCAGAGTGTCCACCTGCGCATCTAGCGCAGTCGCCACGTCATCTAGGTCGGATGTCGCTAGACGGACCTCTAGCGACAAGGGGATAGGTAGGTTAACCCGGTCCCCGTGCATAATCCAGTCTGTAGCGTCCACGGCCCTGGCCGCTCCAGCGCGGACTGCACCAGCGATTAGGCCACGGGCGGCCAGGACGTCCACGCTGGTCAGCACGGCAGCATTACCGTCGAGCAGCTCTACCTTAACCGCCATACCCGCATCCTATCACGCTCTCACGTCCTCAGCCTGGCTAGGCAGCAGCTCTAGTCGCAGCACTCCGCGAGCCGTATCCCAGGCGCTAGGCGTGTACTCGTAGCGCGCCCAGCCATGCGCGTAGTACGTCAGGGTGCCGCCGGACGCGGCGGTGTACTCCAGCCGCGAGTCGCCGCTAGTGATGTCCAGGATGTCCTCTACGTAGGCTACGGCGGAGCAGAGGTCGGCCTCATCTACGAGCAGGTAGACCACTAGCGGCTCAGGTTGGCGTAGCGTATCCCCCACCAGCCGGCTACCGGCTGGTGTAGGTTGCGCGGTGTTGGCGTAGCGCTCCGGCCAGCGCGGGATGCGCTGCACGGCCACATCTAGGCTAGTGCTATCGTTGGCGATTACCCAACTCACGCTTGCCTCCGCTCACTAGCCGCGCTGAGCAACGCGCTATCATGCACGCGCTGGTCACGTATCTGCACCATCCTAGCTGCCTCGCCTAGAGTGTCCCCGCCGAACACTATCCGGCTCCAGGCCCCACTCGCGATGGTGTACCGGTTCTGTATCTCGCTCACCCGGAACGTCCGGTCCTCACCCGCTAGGTCCGTAACGGTTACCTCCCAGACGCCGGTGTTCTGGAGCTGTTGCTGTACGTAGGCACCAGGGTACTGGGAGGGGAGCTGCACGAACCGTTTGGCGTAGCGGTCGAGCTTAGCCGGAGAGTAGTAGTATGGCTCGACCGAGTACACCTTGAGCGTGGTGTTCGCCGGGACATCGTAAAACGTAATGCCGATTTTTGTTCGGCGCGTCAGCGCATTATCAGCTTGTGGAGGCCACGGGTGAGCAATCCATGCAGAGCGTTTTTTGCCTACGTCGCCGAGGTCTAACACTAGAGAGCTACCGATGAGGTCGGAGTCGGTAACTATCTCATGCACTATGTACATTGTTGCCCGAGTACCCGCGCTGTCGAATAGCACGCGGCCCCAGTACATCACCGGCTCATCTGCGTTATATGTGTGAGTCACCCAAACGGTCTGGCTAGAGGATTGACTAGATGACGTGTATGACGCATATGTGCCGTCATCGCCGTCGCTAACGTTACTGAGGTTTTGCCAGCTCGACGAACTCGCGTAGGCCGTACCACTACCGCGAGCTAAAAAATCCAGTTGTGTAGGAAGCGTAAGCACCCGCGTGCTCTTATAGCGGTCAGCGCTGGTCCTGTACGAATATATAACTGGCCGGCGGCCAGCCGGGCCAGGTTCACCGTAGTCCCAGCGGACATCAGGCGGTTGGGGCCTACCTAGCAGATACAACTCCACACGGTCATAGGTTTCGGTGGAGTCCTCGGCCCGCCATTCTAGTCCGGGGTCATCAGAGCTAATAGTTAAGGTGCTGCCCGTCGGGTCTTTGAAAACGATGTAGCCATCGAGCGTGAGCCACCAGGCGCGGGTGTGCTGGCAGGCGCGGGTTAGGTCGTCGAACACCTGGCTAGCGGGTAGGCCCTGGTAGTTTTCCATCGCGAGCGTCGAGCCATCCTGCTCGGTGTCCCCGACCTCGAACCACGTCCCAGCATAGGCAAGTGCATCCGCTAGGTTGTAAAACCAGTTGGCGGGGTCGGCCTCAGTGATGTCTAGACTCTCAGCAACGTCCTGCTGCACTAGCAGCTCTAGGCCAACGGCCACGTACTCACGGACGTTAGTGTCCTGCGGGCTCCAGGTTTGCACTAGCACGCCCCGGAACTGGCGGTCGCCGCCCACGTCTAACTCTACTAGGGCGCGGGGTGGGAGGTCGGTCATGCTAGGCACGGCCCGAAACCGGAGCTGTTTGCTAGCTCCAGTAGCCGCGAGGGTCCACTCGAACCCGTCTACTATCCCGCCAGGTGACGTGTCCGTGTAGGTGCTATCGGGTGTGTTACTACCAGGGTGGTAGATGGCTAGTTTCCAGCGGTCACTCATGGTAGGACGCTCCCACGCAAGTGCTCACCTAGATGGTCGTTGACTTGGACCCGGACGCCGTTGCGGGCGAACCGGTCCACGGCGTCACCGAACCGATGGACGTAATCGCCGAACTGGTCTACCCAGTTAGGAGCCGCCAGGATAGGCCCTGTGGGTACGTTGTAGGTCATGGCGTTAGGGTTGTAGGTAGCGTTAGGGGGTGTTGTAGGTGAGGAGTTAGTCGGCTGCTGGCTACCTACTCCATACTGACTCAGGGCGTCCCTCCACATCGCCGCGTATTTAGCGATGGTGTCCTCAACTAGGGGTAGGCGTTTAGCTATCTCACGGGCATATTTGTCTGCCGACGCAAAATCGCCGGCGGCCAACGCCTCGTTCAGTTTGTCGAGCCATTGCCCGAGCAACCCCTTGAACACCGCGCCTTGTAGGAGGGCGTCAGCGATGCCCGCAATGATAGCGTCACGGATGCCCTCTCTGAGTTTCTGTTTCCAGTCCTTCTCGCCGCGCAGCGCCGCAATGATGCCGCCGCGCAGCGCGCCTGCTACGGCGCTATCTAGCGTCTGCGCGATATGCTTCGCGGTTTTATCGACCTCGACGCTGATGTCCTTCCAGACGAAGAACAAGAACTGGTGGGTGTGCTCGACGACGCGGGCGAATGCGTTGGCGGAGAGCAACGCCAGGCCCTCGCCGAGTTTACGCATTTCCTTCTCCGCCCGCTCACGCATGTACCGCCAGTAGGCGGGGGTCATTTTGGCGAACTGCTCGTTTATCCACCGGACGGTGCTGATAAACAGTTTGCCGAGCGCTACTATTAGTCGCCCTAGACCGGGCACGGCGGCGTCTACTAACGCACCTATGCCGTTGAGGATAGCGTCCTGTAGCGACCCTAGTACGTCCTGTATTCTCCCGCCCTCGATAGCCTGGCGCATCCCGTTAGCGAGCGCCACGGCTAGGTCATAGCCGATTTTTCGCATCTGCTCGCGGGCCTGTTTCCATCGCCGCATGAACGCCTCGGTCCCCACGGTAGCGTCGTTGAGCCAGCGGACTAGCGGCACGCCTACTATGCGCTCCAGCTCCTCACGGGCGTTTTGGAGCGCGGGTAGCAGGCGGGTTTTGACGGTGAACCCTAGGTTGCCCGACTGGATACCGGCGAGGCGCATGGAGAGCGCGAAATCACGGTACATGCGAGCGGTCCTATCAGCCTGCTCACGCGCCCTGGCCTGGGCATACGCGCTCTCGTCCAGCTCGGCGGCGTAGCCCTGGACGTACTGAGCCAGGTCGCGCAGCCAGCGGGCCTGCTCTTGCTGGTGCTGCTGGTACTCGCGGAGGCTAATGCCCAGGTTGCCATAGGCCCGGCCTGCCACCAGTAGCGTATCTGCCAGGGTTCGCAGCATCCTCGCATCCCGGCGGGTTTCCTCGCGGTTGCGCGCGGCGGCGTATGTGGCCTCGTCCAGCTCGGCGGCGTAGCCCTGGACGTACTGAGCCAGGTCGGACCAATCGGCCAGCAGGTTGCGCGGCGTACCGCCGACCTCACGCGGGTTAGGCTCGCTAGGTGGCCTGATAGGGTAGGGCGGCGTACCTACCGGGGCATGACCGGGTCGCTCGCGCCCGTAGTAGCCGGCGGTGTTAGGTAGGCGCTGGAGGCGGGTGAGGATTTTGTCGAGGTTGGCCGCCAGCTCCTCGCTCCATGTCACGGCCTGCTGGCCGCTGTCGTTGAGGCCATTTAGGGCCTCGCGCGCGGCGTTCGTAGCGCCTGGGAATGCGTTTTTAAGCTGCGCGCCCAGGTCGCCGAGGGCGTCCTGGATGTCGTTGATGGCGAGGGATATATCCTCAGCAGCTCTACCATGTACCGCCGTAGCGAGGTCGCCGAACCCCTCCGCCATCAGGTCGGTAATCTCGCGCGTGCGGCCCGCTACGTCGCCTAGCTCAGTCTTGATACGGCTCCCGGCATCTCGGAACACGTCAGCCGCCCGGCTCCAGTAGCGCCTCCATGCAGCTAGTGGGTTGGCGGCGCTAGCCAGGTCGCCAGCGGTTTTGAAATCGCCTCGCACGAACGCGCCTAGGGCGCGGGCTAGGTTAGCAACGGCATCCCCCGCTGCTCGGAACGGAGCTATCAGGGCGTACCCTAGGCCCTTGAGGAGGCGCGGGAACTGGCGCAGGGTTGCCCAGAGGACGTCGAACTGGAGTAGCAGCCCCTTAGCGGCGGCCACGCCTACGCGCCAGAGCCCGCGTAGCCCTGTAGCCAGGATTTTGACGACGCTAACCACGTCGCCTACCGTGACGCCCAGCTTATGCATGACCAGCGCTACGCCCATGCCTAGGGCCATCCAGGGCGATAACTCGCCGAGCATGACGGCGATGGCGCGGGCGAACGAGATGGAGAACGTTACGATGGCCGGGGTGAGCGCCCCGGCTATCGCGCCTGCTAGCAGCATGATGGCGCGGCGGTGCTGCGTCAGTAGCCGGTCTATGCCGCCGTTAGCTAGCATGTCACGTAGGCGGCCTAGCCAGGCGATTAGGTTGTGTAGGCCGGCGGGAACGTGGAACGTTTTCTCTACCCACTCGCCGATGACCGCGAACACCTCCTCTAGGTTGTCGCGGACGTTGGACCAGAGGATGACTATGTTGTCGGCGTTGCGCTCCATCGCCCCGCCGAACCGGTCATTGAGCCCCTGGGCGAGGGCGGCTATAGCGGTATCGGCGCTGATGGCACCCCGCTCGACCATCTCCATCGCCGTAGGTATGTCCACGCCTAGTTTTTGGGCGAGCGCGTCCCAGGCCGGTATCCCCGCCTCGGCTAGTTGCAGCATCTCCTCGGAGGCCAACTTGCCCTTGGATTTTATTTGCGCGAGCGCGTTGACGACGCGCTCCAGGGTTTCCTCACCCCCGCCAACGGCAGCCACGGCGTCGCCTAGGGTGCGGATTAGTGGGATGGTCTGGCGGGTGGAGTAGCCTACCGCTAGGAGGCGCTGGCTCAGTTTTGCGACGCCCTCGAACGAGAACGAGGTCTGGGCGGCGAGGCGGCGGAGCGACTCAAAAAACCGGTCTGCCTCATCGGCGTCACCAACGAGCGTGCGAAATGCGTTGCGCAGGACGTGGAACCTATCGGCCACTAGCACGGAGTGAACCGCTAGGCCGCCTATAGAGGCTGCTACGCCAGATAGCGCTCCGGCTACCGCCGTAGATGCGGGCACGGCCTCCGTGAGGGAGGCGGTCACGGCCATGATGCCGGACCTAGCACGCATCCCGTGCTTGTCCATACCGCCCAGCTCCTGGCCTAGGTGATGTAGCGCCTGGCTCGCTAGGTCACGGAGCTTGACGACGATTTCGAGTTCCTCGCGCGTTATCGCCACGGGCTACCCCCTCTAGCCTCCATCCGCGCCCGCTGCTCCGCCTTCTGGCGCTCCAGCGCCTCCCACGCCGTGCCCTCCTGATGGACCGCTAGGACGAACGCGAACTCACCCAGCGGCAGGCGTAGCAGGGTCGCCGGGTCCGTCCCGTAGTCCCGCGCTATCACGTGCAGCGCCCGCATCCAGGCCCGGAAACCCGTCGCGCGTCTGCGCGACCTCCTCCGGGCGTATCTCGCCGCTAATCTCGTGCAGCCTGCGCTCTAGCGCGCGCAGCGTGTCCTCACCGTAGGCGTCTATGATGGCGCGCCGGAACGCGGTCACGGGCACGCCCTCCCCCTCGGCGTCATCGAAACGCAGCCGCAGCGGTTTGACCTCGCCGGCCTCTTCCACGGCGGTTATACCGTAGACCAGGTACGCCGCGTTCAGTTTTGCGTTCAACTCCGCGAGCTGTAGCACGTCCAGCCCCGCTTTGCGGAGCGCCGCCGCCGCCACCTGCTCGGCGTCGGGGCGTTTAGGGTCCAGCTCGTCGCGCATGGTCAGAAACGCCTCGATGGTCTGCGGACGCACGCCTAGGCGCGGTATGACGCTGTAGGCCGGGACCGGGCGCAGGTGTAGCAGCACGCCCGGCTCCAGCTCGTAGGTGTAGAGGGTACGGGTAGTTTGTTCCAACCGCTCCAAAAATGCCACGCTCATGCCTCCTCTAGTAGCTCGCGGTGTCGTTCACCAACTCGATTTCGATGAACTTACCATCGGCGGTGCTGTACTCCGCCTGCAACGTAGCGGTGGCGGTCAGACGTCCGGCACCGCTCAGGGGGTCGCCGTGCTCTGCTACCACGGCCCGGTACATGGTCACGGTCAGTTTGTCGGTGCCCGAGGTCCAGATGAACTCGTACTTGTCGCCATTGTCGTTTACGAAGTCGTTGTAGATGGCGGCGTCATCGAACTCGAGCGTGAGCTGCGCGGTTGCCGATACCTGGCCGTTCTGCTCGACCGCCAGGAGGTCTGCGGACCCTAGCCCGGTCACCGCCGCCAGGTTGTTGTTCAGCTCGATGGTCAGCTCCTCTACGCGGAGCCCCAGGTCAGAGCCGCCCTTCTTCACGGCCAGGTCGCGGAATGCGAACACGGTGCTGCT
>Ga0256831_1000268_pt1 | contig 27925 bp, 27 predicted proteins | sample 132544metaG_FD_189087 | JGI IMG/M metagenome (GOLD analysis project Ga0256831, IMG submission 189087) | Hydrothermal vent microbial communities from Lau Basin, Pacific Ocean - 132-544 | ecosystem: Environmental > Aquatic > Marine > Hydrothermal vents | place: Pacific Ocean: Lau Basin | collected... | reverse complement strand
TGAGCGAAGAAGTCTACAAAATAACCATTGATAAAGATTATAAACCTTCGATGAATATTTCTGAGCCATTAAAACCCAATGATATATGCAATATTAACTTACAAGAGTAATTTAAAAAAGGCAACATAGCCCATTACCACATCAAATCATCTGGTATTTCATAGTCGGCATAAAAATCATCAACCTCTTCATTATTTTTGTCTGGATCATTACGCAAAATAATAAAGCACTTATCTCTTAGTTGTATTTTATCAGCAACAGGCCCTGGTACAATTTCATATTGACCTTCTAACTTTACAATAGCCAGCTTGCCAAGAGCAATACCATCATGGGTATCCTGAGTAACATAAATGCGCTTAACATTCTTATTGTCTTCAAAATTATAGGCTAAATCATCACCATTGCCCTTGCTGAGTTTATTGACATTAATCAGTTGTTTTATCTGAGCAATAATGGCTTTATTGTGTGCTTTTTCATTTTTTTGGCGATTAAGCTCACGATCTCGTTCGGCTTTCTCTTTAATCGCTTGCTCTGCTAAGCGCTTGGCCTCATCCACAATTTCTTGATTATTGCTTCGCTGATGCTTCATTTTTTTATGTTTAGCATTTTTGGCTTGGTTGGCTTTATTTTTATCAATTAAACCAGCTTTTAATAATTGATCTTGAAGTGCATTTCCCACTGTTTTTCCTCAAACTAAAAAATAATATCTAATTTTGTTGTCCATGAACCATAATAAGCAATTCAGCTTCTCCGGCAGAGAGTTCACAACTTTCAACCAAATCTTCAATAGTCGCTCCTTTATGAACCAAGGCAATGGCTTGTTGCATAGAATGGGAGCCCTGATCTTTTAGGTCAAACTCTTCTTGGCGATCATCTAACTCACGAATGTGTCCAGCCAATTGATTAATTCGCTTACCGACACCATAAGCAGCGTTCGTCATACTTTGCAACTCATGTGATAAATTTTTTAATTGCTTTTGTTGCAAGCTGGTAAATTGCTTAAGTTTCTTGATTTCTAAGCTAGCTTGGTGAAGAGAAGCGACTAAATTATAAACATAAAAGGCGAGTAAAATAAAAAGAATGAGCAATACTGCAATTGCACCAAAAAGAACAAAAGTCATATTCATTTAGGTAAGTTCCAAGCTAAACATATTCATCAATGTGCTTTACTTTACCATCTTTTTTATCTGTGTCTACAGGTAGATCAGAGATTTCTATTTCTTCAACATCAGCAACTTGTTTTTGAGCAGGTTTATCATCTTGCTTATGTTTTTTTTGTTTATTATGTTCACCCGAATAGTGACGTTTCTCTCTCACCAGAGGGGTTGCATTAAGGGGCACCAAGGGAGATATATTATTTACCATATTGTATAAGCTCACTAAAAAGGTATTTAAAATGCTTAAATATCTTTTATTAAGGATACATAAGTAGGTACTTAAGAACTTTTGAGCTAGGATAACTCTGTGCTTACTACAGAAGATGCCGTAAATCCATCCTTGGAGGCTTTATTGCCACATCCATGTGGCAAAAACTTCCTCCGCAAACACAGAATTATCTTTAAATACTTACCTATGATTAAGGATAAGTTGATGAGCATTAACAATAAGTTCAATGGCTGAATTATTATAAAAAATAAGAATAATAGTTTAGGCATAAATAATACAAAGAAAACTAGAACATATCCATTTCAGCCCATTCTTTATCGTTAAGCACTTTTTCAACAGAAACAAGAATTAATAATTCTCCATCTCTACTATGCACACCTTGTATGTATTTAGAACTTTCATCATTACCGACATTAGGTGTTACTTCAATTTCTGACTGGAGAATATCTGCCACATCAGCAATACTATCAACCAACAAACCTAAGGTTTGATCCATGGTTTCAATAATAATAATTCTGGACTCTTCATTGGTATCTATTGTTGCTAGACCAAAGCGTGAGCGAGTATCAATAACGGTGACAACATTACCACGTAAATTAATAATACCTAACACATAGCTAGGAGCCCCTGGCACAGGAGCAATTTCAATATCACGCAAGACTTCCCTAACCTGCATAACATTAATGCCGTATTTTTCACCTGCCAGCATAAATGTTACCCATTGTGTTAAAGGGTCAACACTTAGATTATCATCATAATCATATTCCATGATCAGTCCTCAAAATTTCTAAAAATAAAGTAGTTGTTCATTATATAAGCTCTATCGGCCTAGGATAGTAAAAGTTTAATTAAGCAAACTATCATCACCTGTTTTAAGCATAGTCGCAAATTCTGAGCTGTCCAATAAAGCGCACATATGTTCGATTACCGTCCCCATAAGCCAACGCCTTTTTGTTCTTGTTGAGCGCCATTTAACTGAATCTGTTTTTAAAGTCAGTACCTCTAAAACGGTTTCACAGGCTAAGCCCCAGCGACCATTATCAATGAGTATAATATGCTTAAATTTTCGAGTATTGACATAATCAGTAGGCCAACGGTTTTTTGGCACCACCTGCTGCAAAGTATCAATAACAGGGACATTATTACCCTGATTTTGAATAATACCCAAATACCAAGGTTTATGCCCAGGCATTTCAGTAATGTATTCATCACCCCATTCAACAATACCATTAAGTTCTGATAATGGCACGGCCATTTTTAAACCCGCTACGGCAAATAATAGTACCTGAAAATCAGGTACAGCCCAAGCTGGTGCATTATTAATATTACGTATTAGAGCATTGTCTTCTGCTTGAATATTGGCAATATTCTGTGAAACCTGCGCTAATTCTGCACTATGTGCAAGATCAGATTCCACTTGAGCCTGACTCACCGCCACTTGTGTTAGTGCTTTAATCTGCTGGGCAATTTCATCATCACTAAGCGTTTTTATTTTCGGTAAAAATAAACTCAAATCCAGATTAGGGGCTTCCTGAGTACTAGGAATAGCTTGAGCGACTTGTGCAATAGAAGCACTTTGCAAGTCTTTTGGCTGATCAATGGCATGACGATTAACATCTTCAGTATGCTCAGGTTCAATTTTAACTTCAGGCTGCTCATCTTGTTTTTCTATTGTACTCGCTATACTACTTTCTATACTAAAGGACGATGAGGACGATGCTAATTGCTGACTTCTAGGTATCAAAACCTGCTCGGAGACCTTACCATCTTTGTCTTTACTTGCAAAGACAATAGAAGGATTAGACTGCGAGCGTTCAGATACTGATGGCTTAAATTCTGCAGAGTCCGAAGAGACTGCTTTAGCCAAACTATTTTCAGTGCTTGCCTTGTTTACTATCGCTTCTGCTACTACATTTTTTTCTACCACATCGATTTTACTATCTATAATGACTTGTTGGGATGCGGGCGTTTGTTCTTTTTGACGTAATTTTGAAGCATATAAAAAATCTTTTGCTACCTGAAGTGGGTCTTCAGAGGGCTGGACTATTCTTTGCTCATGTTCCTTCACATTAACTTGGGGCGTGTCTTTTGCTAATTGTTCAGGGACTGTCTGAGTAATATTTTCTGCTTCCAGTTCATTTTCTTCAGGCGATAGTAATGAGTCAAAGTAGAAACCTAAGGCATCTTTTTGATCAACTAATAAATTATCTACAGAATATTCATCACTCATGAGAAAACTCAGCCAATAAAGCATCTAATAATAAATTATAGGCAACAGAACCCCGTGTTTGAGGACTGTATATAGGAAGAGGCACACCATCTCTTGAAGCCTCCCTAAACTTAGTATCGACCGGTATGATGGTTCGCTTTAATGCTTTTGGATCATATTTTTTCTGCATAAGCCTCAAACACTCAATAGCCGCACGAGTACGCCGATCAAACATGGTGGGAATAATGGCATAGTTGATTGGTGAGCGGCGTGCTCGATTGATCATTTTTATAGTGCTAAGCATCCGATCAAGCCCTTTAAGCGCCAGATGTTCTGTTTGCACAGGGATCAATAATTGGTCACAAGCAGCCAGTGCATTAATCATTAACACCCCAAGCATAGGCGGGCAGTCGATAAAGATATAATCGTATTGCCCTTTCAAGCTTAATAATTGTTTGGCTAAGACCAGCCCCATGCCTTCCTTAGTACCCAATTGTTTGTCTAGTGTCGCAATAGCTGTCGAAGCTGGCAAAATGGATAAGTTCTCAAAGTGAGTTTTTTGAATCACTTCATGAATATCCATACGTTGTTTAGCGGCTGCTTTTTGAAAAATCAAGTAGACACTTTTTTCTAATGAGTCGGGATCCAAACCAAAATAACTGGTCATAGAACCATGAGGATCCAGATCCACCACTAAAGTTTTTTTATTTTTTAAAGACAACCAGCCCGCTAAAGAAATTGCCGTTGTGGTTTTACCAACACCCCCTTTTTGATTTGCAACAGCCCAGATCTTCACTTATATTCTCTCTTAATTAGCTAATGGTATTTTATTTGTTAGACACTATTAAACACGCTTATTCACAATACTGCATTTTTATATCCAACTGGGTAAAATTCTTAACCGTTCTTTATAAACTCTTCAACATAATAACTCTTAACAAAAGACATGCACAAATCAAACCAACTATTTAATTTAACAGGTTTTATTCTATTTTTTCAGTGGGGGATTTTAAACCTAAATAAATAAATTAGTTAGTTAAACCTTGAAAAGTGTCATTGAATATCAAAAATTGGATTGAAGGGTCGTACAGGTTCATTAATTTCATTTGGCTCAGGTGTGTTTTTTAGCGCTTTTAAACTTTGATTTCTTTGTTGCATTGTTTTGCGAGAATCACCACCTTGTCCCAAAATCACTAAATTAACTCGTCGGTTACTATTACGACCCATTTCTGTCGTATTATCGGCCAGTGGACGATACTCACCATAGCCAATAGCCATCATACGTTGAGGATTAACCCCCTCTTCCTCAAATAGATGAACCACACTGGCTGCTCGTGAGGATGATAATTCCCAGTTTGAGGGAAATTTTCTGGTTTTTATAGGAACATTATCAGTAAATCCTTCTACAAGCATATCATTAGGATAACTTTTAACTAATAGTGCAATGGAAGCTAAAACATCCTCTGCATCTTCAGATAATTTTGCATCACCACTGCCAAATAATATACTGGACTTAATATCAATTTCCAGCCAAAAATCGGTTTTCTTAATACTAATTAAATTATCATCAATAAGAGGCTTAACAGCACGGGTGATTTCTTCTGATAAGATATCAAGCTCCGGACTCTCGGGAACCGTCAAATTTTTGTCTTTTTCAGGAATAGGGATATCAATAAAATCTGGTTCTTCTGTAATAGAGGGTTTATCTCGCAAAGCATTATTAAATTCAATGGGTGTCGGTGAGGTAGGAGCCGCTTTAAATGTTTCACTCAAGGTATCAGAGAGTACCCGATACTTACCTTCATTCACAGAAGATATGGCATACATAACCACAAAAAAAGCAAAGAGTAAGGTAATAAAATCAGCATACGATACTAACCAACGTTCTAGGTTAACATGCTCTTCTTGTTTTTTTCTACGTCTTGACATTATAGTGATCACTCATCAAAGCTATATTTAAACATAGTCAGCCTCTACAAAATGGTACTGACACATTAAAGCACATCACTTTCATCATCATAATTTGTTTTATCTAAATAACCTTCTAATTTTCGTTGAATATTTCTTGGATTTTCACCCTCTGAAATAGAAACCAAACCTTCAACCACCATCTCTCGATAAGTCACCTCATTTTGCACCAAGGTTTTTAATTTACTTGAAATAGGGATAAAGAGTAAATTTGCCGCACCCACACCATAAATGGTTGCCACAAATGCCACGGCAATGCCACCACCTAATTTGCTGGGATCCGATAGATTACCCATAACATGAATAAGCCCCATAACCGCGCCAATAATGCCCACAGTGGGTGAAAATCCACCCATTGCTTCATAAATTTTGGCTGATTGAGTGTCAAACGATTCTTTAGCATCAATTTCAAGTTCCATTATTGAGCGCATCACTTCAGGTTCACTACCATCAACAAGCAATTCAAGTCCTTTGCGAGCAAATAAGTTTTCCTCTTCTTCAGCAACCAGTTCCAAGCCTAGAAGACCTTCTTTACGGGCAATATTACTCCACTCAATGATTTGAGCAATGGTTTCTTCTGTATGAAAACGAGGCGGGAAAAAAACCCAGGAAAAAAGCTTAAGACCACGTAAAAAAATATTCGTAGGAGACTGCAACATCACTGCACCGAAGGTACCCCCCAAGACAATAAGAGCTGCTGGGCCATTAATTAGAGTAGATAAATGACCACCATCAAGAAACTGCCCCAATAGGATAGATCCAAATCCTAAAATAAGACCAAAAATACTCAAAAAATCTATCATGACTATAATTTCAACAAATTAAAAATGAAGCTACATGGGGCCAATAGCATAGTAGCAACGAGCAAATCACCCCATAATTTAGCGGGCGCAAGAAGACATGAGTGTGGGAATATCAAGAATCAAAGCAATTTTACCATCACCGGTAATCGTCGCTCCTGCCAAACCATCAGTGCCTTGTAATAATGAGCCTAATGGCTTAATCACTACCTCTTCCTGACCAATTAAGTGGTTAACAACAAAGCCTACTTTTTTAGTGCCCACATGAACAACAACAACATGCCCTTCACTGGGTAATTCATCATATTCAGAACCTTTCACTAACCAACGAGTCAGGTAAAACAGTGGCAAGGGTTTTCCTCTCACCATAATAACTAATTGTCCATCTACCTTATTCGTTTTTGTTAAGTCAAGGTGAAATATTTCATTAACACTAACCAAAGGTAAGGCAAAGGCTTGTTCTTTTAGTTTTACCATCAGAGTTGGCATAATGGCTAAGGTTAAAGGTACTTTAATCGCAATACGGGTACCTTTTCCTTCCTCAGAATCAATATCAATACTGCCATTTAACTGGGCAATACGGGTCTTAACCACATCCATTCCAACACCTCGACCAGAGATATCTGAAATTTCATCTTTAGTTGAAAAACCGGGCATAAAAATTAGGTTATAGCATTCTTTATCATCAAGGCGACTGGCAACTTCTTCATCCATTAAGCCTTTTTCTACTACTTTTTGGCGTAACACATCAGCATTCATACCGGCACCATCATCTTCAATGGACAGCATAATATGATCACCTTCTTGCTCCGCAGCTAAAATAACAGTACCTTGTTTTTCTTTACCTGCTGCAACACGCTGATCTGGCATTTCAACGCCATGATCGACTGAGTTTCTAACTAAATGAACCAATGGATCAGCCAAGGCTTCAACTAGATTTTTATCTAAATCAGTGTCTTCACCAATCAGCTCTAATTTAACTTCTTTTTTCATTGCCCGAGATAAATCACGAACGACTCGAGGAAAGCGCCCAAAGACTTTTTTAATGGGTTGCATTCGAGTTTTCATTACTGACATTTGCAGATCAGCGGTCACCACATCCAAACTACTCACCGCCTTGGACATTTCTTCACTACCCAGCGATTGTTCCAATGTAACTAAGCGATTGCGCACTAAAACCAGCTCACCAACCATATTCATAATGTCATCTAAACGCTTAGTATCGACACGCACCGTGGCTTCTGCAGGTATTGCTGAGGGTGTAGAACCTTCCTTAGGCTTTTTAGGGGCTGGTTTCGATTTAGGCTTCGCTGCTGGAATGACTTCAGGCTCAGGTGTTGCCTGCACTGGAGTAGAAGGAGTCTCTTTAGGTTTTTCAACATCACTTGTTTCATCACCTATCTGGCCAAATTTTCCTGAGCCGTGGAGATCATCAAGTAAACGTTCAAACTCTTCATCTGAAATTTCATCATCTGCTAAGGTATTTTTTTCTGGTGTTTTCTGTTCTGGTGTTGCATTTTGCTCAGCGACATTAGCAACATCGGCATTAAACTTACCCTTGCCATGTAACTCATCTAGTACTTTCTCAAATTCTTCATCGGTAATCTCATCAGAGGGTACTTCAGGAACAGCTGAATGAGTCTCTATTGCAGAAGCAGGCTCATCTAAAGCATCTAACAATTGCTCAAATTCCTCATCTGTAACATCATCTTCGGTTACAGGCGCTGATACTTCCTGAGCAGTTTCTACTGCCTCTGATACAGGGGGGGGAGCTTCAGAAACAACATCCCCTCTTAAAATACCATCTAAAGCAGCTAGTAAAGCTGGCTCAGCTGGATCGGGCTCTGTTGCTGCTCTTAGGCTATCAAACATATCATTGAGTGAATCTAAAACGGGTAGCATAACATCCATAATGGCTGAATCCACCTGCAACTCACCATTACGAAGCAAGTTAAAAACATCTTCTGCTCGATGGCAAAGTTCCACAAGCGATGTTAAGGATAAGAAGCCAGCCCCACCTTTAATCGTATGAAAACTTCTAAAAACAGAGTTCAATAGATCGGCATCATTGGGGCGTTGTTCAAGTTCTACCAGCTCTTCATTAAGTGTCTCAATTATTTCTCCGGCTTCGATTAAAAAATCCTGAAGTATTTCATCATCAGCATCAAATGACATAAGTTATATCCTCAAAATCCTAAACTTGAAAGTAAGTCATCAACTTCATCCTGACCAGAAAGTGTTTCAACTTCATCAGCCAACCCCGGCACAACCGGTCCATCAAGAGAATGCTTCGCTTTATTTTTTTCGACCTCAGTGAGATCTTTGTCCGCCGCTGGTTCTAAAACGTCTCGGCCAATGTGCTCACTGGATAGTTTAATTAAGTTAATTAGATCTTTCTCAACATCTTCAACCAACTTAATCACTTTATAAATAATTTGCCCTGTGATGTCCTGATAGCTCTGCGCCATCATAATTTCATTTAACTTAGACATCAAAGCCATACTATCATTATTGGCAGTTTCTAAAAAAACTTTAAGGGTTTTACTCAATTGCCTAAATTCATTGGCATCCATTTGCCTTTGGGTAAATTTTTCCCAACTGGAAAGTAGCTCTGAGGTACCCTCAGTAATATTTTCACATAGAGGAATAGCGGCTTCAATGTGCGTCATCGTGGCATCTGCCGCCTGCTGTGTCATACTAATAACATAGTGCAGGCGTTCTTTAGCATCGGCCATATCACCATCAGCTAATTCTGTTATTCTGGAGTCACTACGAAAGGCTTTAAAGGTTTCATGTACATCGCGTGTTAACCGACCTAGCTCCTGAAACAAGCTGGTTTCTTTCATAACCGCCAGTTCATCCAAAATGATCTTTACTTCTTCATCATTACCAGATTCCGCACTGGCCACTAAGTCTTTTGCACGCAGAATAAATGCTTCATCAATTACAACATCTGTCACCATAGATCCCTACTTAAATTGAATTATGTGTTTGCCTTTAGCATCGACAAGAAAGCTGAGCAGAACTAAAAAATGATGTCTATTTTAAGCATCAATACGTTCAAAAATTTTATCAATTTTCTCTTTTAGCGTAGCAGCTGTAAATGGTTTTACAATATAACCATTCACACCAGCCTGAGCCGCTTCAATAATTTGCTCTCTCTTTTGCTCTGCAGTTACCATTAAAACCGGCATTTTGGATAATTTCTCATCAGCACGAACATGCCTCAACAAGTCAATACCCTGCATACCCGGCATATTCCAGTCGGTCACTAGAAAATCAATACCACCAGCAGCTAAAATGGGCACAGCGGTTAAACCATCATCTGCTTCTACAGTATTAGTAAAACCCAAATCCCTCAGCAGATTTTTTATTATGCGTCGCATTGTAGAAAAATCATCTACAATCAAGATTTTCATATCTTTATTCAATTCCATCTCCAAATTTAGAACAAAAAGTAATACAAGGTTATCTATTTTAACCCAAATTATTCTTTAAAACTGACAGCTTGACAAGTTTTTAGAAGAATAATCAAAATCTTTTAGCTGAAAGCTATTCATTAGTAAAACACCCTCATTTATAGGTATCGGCAATAGACAGAGAAACTAAACTTTTTCTTAGTTTTCTAGCTAACTAAAATAGGTAAACAAATTACCTACTCTATTTCTAGGCAAGAATTTGCTTTTTTTCCAGTAAAATAGACTATTATTTTAAAATAATGGTACCTACTCAGCATGTAATATATCCCGAACAGAGTGTCCAGCCTACAAGAGTGTGTTTCAGGGGTTTATGAAAACATGGATGTTTTCATTAAAGCGTTACATGGATGTACTTGAGCGTCCCCTGAAATGCACTCTTGTAGAATGGATACGGTCAGTCTTTCTGAATAGTTACAAATAATGAATAATTTAAGCAGAAATATCAATTAGAAAAAAAGGATGTATAAATAATAGGCAGTAGAAGCAAAATATCTGAAACTAGAGTTAACTCCGAAAAAATTAACTTTTAACACCATAATAGCTAGAGGATCCTATTCCCAGACACTATTCATCGGCATCTACTACTAGGCGGGATTGCAGGCGGATCACTGCTTGAGAATGAATTTGGCTGACTCTGGATTCACTGACACCAATAACCGCACCAATTTCTCTTAGGTTTAATTCTTTGTCGTAATATAAAGCCATTACTAAGCGTTCACGTTCTGGCAAGCCTGCAATGGCTTGGGCAACTAATTGTTTTAGACTGTCTTTTTGCAAATCATCCAATAAACCATTTTGTGAACTAGGAATACTATCAAGCATGGATTCACTGCTACTACCAACTTCTTCAAAACTCAGGATTTTATGACCACAAGTATCTTGCAAAATGTGATTATATTCATTGAGATCCATATCTAATGCTTCGGCTATCTCGCTATCTCTGGCATCTCTGCCTTTTTCATTTTCTATTTTCCTAACAACCTCTGCTACTTTTCGGCTATTACGGTGAACAGAACGGGGAGCCCAGTCATTTTTTCGAACATCATCTAGCATAGCACCACGAATACGAATACTGGCATAGGTTTCAAAACTTGCACCCTGTGTAGCATCGTATTTTTTTGCCGCTTCAAGCAAACCGATCATACCGGACTGAATAAGGTCATCAACAATAATATTAGCAGGCAGGCGAGATTTTAAGTGGTAAGCAATTTTTCTTACCAAGGGAGCATGTTGCTCAACCGTATTATTTTGTTCATGTTGGCTATAGATGTTTATTTTGTTCATCATAAGGCTCATAACGCTATCCCCATGCCCTGTTAATTATAATTAATAAGTCGTTCAACAAAGAACTCAAGATGGCCGCCAGGTCTTTTGGGCATTGGCCATTTATTTATTTTTTGAGCTGCCATATTAAAGGCCTGTGCCGAAGGACTGCGTGGAAAAACCTGAGTCACAGCAGTCTGTTTTTTCACTGCTTTGCGTAAATAAATATCAAAGGGGATAGCACCTAAAAAATCTAAAGAGACATCTAAGAAACGATCCGTTACTTTTAAAATTTTAGCAAACAGTTCCCGTCCTTCTTTTAAGTCATGTGCCATATTCGCTAAGATGCGAAAGCGATTAATGCCTTGTTCTTTATTGAGTACTTTAATCAAGGCATACGCATCTGTAATAGAGGATGGTTCATCACACACAACCACAACCACCTCTTGTGACGCTCGACAAAAACTTAAAACACTTTTATCAATACCTGCTGCGGTATCAATAATTAACACGTCCAAGTCATTTTCTAATTCACCAAAGGCATTGATAATGCCTGCATTTTCTGCATTACTCAGACCGGCCATACCTGAGACACCCGATGCGGCTGGAATAATTTTTATCCCGCCTGGCGCATCAAGAATAATGTCAGCCAAACTACAATCTCCCGAAAGAACATGAGAAATATTAAGCTTAGGATGTAGGCCAAGCAAAACATCAATATTGGCCAAGCCTAAGTCAGCATCCAAAATCATTACTTTTTGTCCAGTAGCAGCCAAAGACATGGCCAGATTAACGGAGACATTGGTTTTACCAACACCACCTTTACCGCTACTAACCGCTATCACTCGAACGGGTCGATTTTGAGTCATACGACGTAAACCTTCTGCTTGATCAGTTATTAAGGGGATAATAGAGCAACTACTAAAAGAGCCTTGCACAACATGCTCCCCCATAGACATATTAGCCAAATTATTATTAGCCAACAGCATGAGCCAGACCTCCAGTTGAATACGACATCGCTAATTCATCCTCATTAACCGATACCGGATGTTGCCTTACCATCTCTAGGGCTTGCTTTAATAAATCTGTGGTATTGGCTCGATGTATATCTTCTGGAACTTTCTGCCCATCACTAATGTAGTTGAGTTGTAGCTGATTCTCAATAAGAATTGAAATAATTCCACCAATTGAGGTCGATTCATCCACTTTTGAGGCAATACAGCCATCCAACTCACGAGCATTAAGTGTTTGAATGACTTCATCCATTGCCAAGGTTTGTGTGGATGCCGATAACACAGCCAGAATTTTTATCTGTTCATGGCTGTGGCGTAGCATACTTAATTGTTGGGTCAAGCGTAAATCTCTGGGACTCATACCCGCAGTATCAATAAGTACCAATTGTTTGTCATCTAAACGAGACAGGATCTGTCTGAGTTCTTCATCATCATTGGCCACATAGACAGGCACACCTAGAATACGACCATAGGTTTTCAACTGTTCATGGGCACCAATTCGATAACTGTCAGTGGTCACTAGGGCAAGGTTTTTAGCACCATATTTTAGGGTAAAGCGAGCGGCTAATTTGGCAATATTAGTGCTTTTACCAACACCTGTTGGCCCTACTAAGGCAATAACACCCCCTTCATCCAATAAATCTGTTTTTGCCATAGGCAAATTACGGGCAATAATACTCAAAACCCGACGCCAATTATCTTCCAATGATTTTTCTTCACTATTTTTCAGCTGTTTGACAATTTTTTCACTCAATGAAGACTTAATACCTAGGCGATATAAACGAGATAATAATTCAGCACTATGAGGATTATCTCTGGAGAAACTACCCCATGCCAAACCCGATAGTTGGTTTTCTAAAATCCCTCGAAGTGACTTTATTTCTTCTTGCATAGAGGTTAATGCTGGGTCTTGTACCCATTCCATTTTAGCGGATGCTTTTTTTCTATTGTCCCTATAGCTTGATTTATTTTGATTTTTCCTATCATTCACTGCGCGTTTACTGCCGGTATCACCCAGTGAAAAGAAATCATCTAAATCCTGTTCATTATCCGTACTATATCCTCGTGAATCATAACCAAGAAGGTCATTATCACTTGCTATTGACGTATCAGAGGAATTAGACAGTTCAAAATCTGAAATAAAAGGCTGTTTTCTCTCTTGAATGGCAGGTTTTGTATAAGCCCCTTGACTTGTTTGCCTTTGTTGTTTTGCTGATTCTTTTAGTAAATCAGCAAAATCAGTTGATTGGCTTGTTAGCCTAGCCTTTGATTGTTGGCCGTATTGTTTATGTTGTTGCCCGCTAAAATTAATGACATCATCTTGGATCGCATCAGCCAAGTGAGTTGCTGGTGCTGGTGTTGCTTCTGTCGTTTTTCGAGAAAAAATAGCACGTTTTTTATGAGTACTTTTATTAACACTTTTACGACCAACAGATCCCCTTCTTTGCTGCTTAAAGGGCGATACAGATGACGTATTCTGAGTGTGTTCTTGTCCCTGATTTTGACTCTGTAACGAACGATGCACAGCGTCTTCATCATAGTCAATGGCCGCAACCAGCTCAATACCACCATCAACTTTATTGTTGGATAAGATCACAGCATCTGCACCTAACTCATTCTTAACTTGACGAATGGCATCACGCATCTCTGCAGCAAAAAAACGTTTAATTTTCATAATTGGCAACCTTGATAGCACTTACATTATAAGTACTTGTATTTAAGCAATTGTTCAAAGCCATTAGTTCTGACCAACTGTTGAGACGATTTTTATTTGCATATTATCGGGAACTTCGTTGTACGCCAATACATGCATATTAGGTATACTATGTTTCACAAAGCGCATCAGCATTAGTCTTACCTGAGCTGAGACTAATAAAACAGCAGGTAGACCATTCATCTCTTGAGTCTGTGCACTTTCTGTTAAGGATTGATGTATCCTTTCCGCCAGACTGGGTTCAATACCACCACCATCTTCTGACATCTGCATTGATTGATGCAATAACTGTTCCAACGATGGCTCTAGTGTAATAACAGAGAGTTCATTAGCTAAGCCATTGATATGCTGGACAATAAATCGTCCCAAGGCAACACGAACCTGAGCTGTCAAAATTCCGGCATCTTGTGTTTGAGGTGCATATTCTGCCAAGGATTCGATAATAGTTTTAAAGTCACGAATAGGAATGGACTCATTGAGTAAGTTCTGTAACACCTTAACAAGCGTACTCAAGGGTAATAATTTAGGTACTAAATCTTCCACCAACTTAGGTGCTGAATTAGCCAGACGATCCAAGAGCTGTTGCACTTCTTCATGTCCCAGAAGCTGAGTGGCATTTTCATTCAGTAATTGACTTAGATGTGTGGCGATAACAGTGTTAGCATCCACAACGGTATAGCCCAACGTTTGTGCCTTATCTTTGGCTGTTTGCTCAATCCAAGTCGCAGGCAAACCAAAAGCGGGATCTTTGGTTTTAATCCCCTCAATTTCTCCGAACACTTGCCCTGGATTAATGGCCATATCATGCTCAGGATGCACTTCTGCTTCTCCAACTGAAACCCCCATTAAGGCAATACGATAAACATTAGGTGCTAGGTCTAAATTATCTCGAATATGCACAGGAGGAATTAAAAAGCCTAAATCTTGTGATAACTTCTTACGGACACCTTTAATTCTGCTCATCAGCTGACCACCTTGGGACTTATCAACCATGGGGATCAGACGATAGCCTACTTCTAAACCAATAGAATCAATAGGCATCACATCATCCCAACTTAATTCTTTTAGATCATTATCAGACTCTTCTGCTTGTGCCTGTATGACTTGTTGTTGTTCTTGCACCACTGCCAACTCTTTTTTCTCTTGCTTATCTCTCATGCGCCATGCCATGCCACCAGTAAGGGCTGCAAAGCCAAGAAAAGCAAGATGTGGCATACCCGGAACCAAACCCATAATGGTCATAATTGCGGAGGTTACCCCTAAGGTCTTAGGCTTGCCAAATAAATCCACTGCCAAATTGCCACCCATATCACCTTCACGGTTTTCACGGGTGACCATAATACCGGCTGCAGTTGATAAGATAAGGCCAGGAATTTGTGCCACCAAACCATCACCAATGGTCAGTAAGACAAAGTTTTCAGCAGCCTGTGCGGCACTTAAATCATGTTGCAATACACCAATAGTAAAACCACCCAAGACATTAATAACGGTAATTAAAATGCCTGCAACAGCATCACCCCGAACAAATTTACTGGCACCATCCATAGAGCCATAGAAATCTGCTTCACGAGTAATTTCTTCGCGCCTTTCTTTGGCTTCATCTTGATCAATAAGACCTTGGTTTAAATCCGCATCAATGGCCATTTGTTTGCCCGGCATACTGTCTAAAGTAAAGCGAGCACTGACTTCTGCAACTCGGCCTGCACCTTTGGTAACCACCATAAAATTAATAATCACTAAAATAATAAAAATAACCAAACCAACCGCATAGTTGCCACCAATAACCACTTCACCAAAGGATTGAATCACCTGACCTGCAGCATCAGAGCCTTCATGGCCATGCAATAACACGACTCGGGTAGAAGCAACATTCAAGGATAAGCGCAATAAGGTAGCAATTAAAATAACTGTAGGAAATAAAGCAAAATCTAAAGGTTTCTGGGCATAGATAACAATGAGCAGGATCACTAAGGCAAAGGTAATATTAAAGGTAAAAAACATATCCAGTAAGATCGGAGGCAAAGGCAATATGATCATTGCCAGCATACCCATTAATAGAATGGGCGCACCCAAACCACCCTGAATGGCTTCAGAAAACCGAGATTTAAAACTTGTTTGTGCTAAAGCAACCATAAAAATCCTGCGACTGTTTTTTGACGAAAATAGTTATTTTTTCATCTCATCAGTACAGATAGCAGGTTATGTGCCAAATAGAAGTGTATACGCAAGCTAGGCGGGGATATAGAAATATATTTAGGTTAAATTGTCCTCAGAGTTAACTCTTCAGGTGCAGGTAAGCTTTTGTCTGCTCCAACGATTAATAAGCCTGCACGCTTGAGTGGCAAGGCTAAGACTCCTAGATTTTTATTTTTACTCTTGAAGTTACCTGAACCAGCAACAGCCTTTCGCACATTTGGATTACGAAAAAAAACAGTTTCATCAATACGATATTGAAAGACAACATGATCACCACTTCGCACTGCAAAGGCATCTGCAGGAGCACCACCAATCGTTGTTTTCCAGTTGGCTAACACATAAGAACCCGGCCATGTGGCTGGTGCAACTAAGGGTATTGCCCTATTAGATACAGGCAATGCCATCGTATTTAGATAACGATATTCTGTCATTACTTCTTGTATCATCGGAATATTATTATTAGAACGTAGACTGGGAACAATCAAAATAAGTAAAAGTAGCATAGCAACGCCCCAACCACTCAGAGTCATAATAGAGGCTCTACCCATCCCCAAAAACCAGTCCAGATTGAAGATTTGTGACCATTCATTGGCTTTTTGGTTGGTTTTCTTTGCTATTTCATCACCTATTTCTGGTGTTTGTTCTTTACTTAAGGCTTGATCAATTCGTTGATGTAATGTTTCTGGCATACGTACCTGAAGCATCTCATTTAAACGATGCCCCAGTAATTGTTGATGCTCAACATCTATTCTACAAGCTTCACAACCTGCCAAATGTGATTCAACTATCATCCGCTCTTGCTCACTAAGCATATTATCTGAATAGCCTGCCAATAAATCCTGAATTTGAAGATGCAATGCTTCAAACTGATCCAATGTTTTCTTGTCATTATTCATTATCAGCCCACTCCACATGGGGTTATTTCTATTTTATTAGTTTCTTTAATCAAAATTGTACTCAATAATCGTCGCCCTCTAGAGAGCCTGCTCATCACAGTACCTTGGGGAATACCAAGAATTTCAGCAACTTCTCTATAACTCAGTCCTTCAATATCCCGCAATAAAATAACCGAGTTAAATTCATCAGGTAATGATTTAATTATTTCAATCATGTGCTTATCACTTTGGTTTTGCAAAGTTTGTTCAAATGGGCCTGGCGCAACGCTACGTTGCTCTAGTAATAACACATCGTCTGTAGAAACTACTGGAGCAAGTTGCTGGCGGCGGGCATCACGCCGAGTATCATCCACAATTACATGATCCAGTATTTTTAATAACCATGCATAAATGGCCACATGATCAGACAGGCAACTAAAATCACGCCAAGCACGTAATAAGGTTTCCTGAACCCAGTCTTCCGCCCTAGCAGGGATATCAGCACGACGTAATGCCACATTATAGAGTCGATCACGCCAAGGCCGAGTCTGCCGTTCAAAAGCCTTTTGCTGTTTATTTGGTTTCATCAATTTATTTATTCAGCCTATTAATCAGTCATAAAAACAACCGATATTCACTCCAAAGAACCCTTTCTTATAATACAAGGCGTCATAAATATTAATTTTATTCCATTATTGGGGAATAAATCTAATTTTCATCACGCCCTGTCGTGTAATGGTTCAACCTAAATAAAGCCATATTCTTAAATCTCAATAAATCATATTATTTTCATATTAATGGTAAACAAAAATGATAAAAACAAACATACTCAGACACAGCCTTGCTCTTACTACTCTGGCCTTGAGCATCACGGCCACAAATAGTGTACTAGCAGGTAATATTACTCAAGGAAAAACAAAATCAGCTGTTTGTGCCGGTTGTCATGGTGCCAATGGCATTGGTATCAGTCAGGAGTTCCCAAATCTGGCAGGACAAAAAGAAGCCTATATTGTGAAACAACTCATTGCATTTAAAAGTGGATCTCGAAAAGATCCAACTATGAACACAATGGCAGCTACTTTAAACAAACAAGATATGGAAGATATTGCCACCTATTTTAGCAGTCTGAAAACAACCGCAATGATGACTACAGCATCAAAAACAGTAGTGCCTCAGATAATGGGCAAAGCCACGGCTAAAGAATTTCCTATGGCTGCTTTTATTTCCATGAAAAAAAGTGCAACCATTGAAACATTTCCACAACAAGCCTCTTGGAAAGGCGGGCCTAACATGCTCTATACAGCCATCACACCCGATGGGAAATTAGTCCTATCCACTAGCCCTTCAACGGATACTGTTTATGTATTTGATGCTAAAAACGGTCAACAAAAGGCAGTCATTAAAGTAGGTTCAGCACCCAAAGGAGTTAAAGTTTCCCCAGATGGTACAGTGGCGTATATCAGTAATCAGGGTTCCTCTAATGTCAGCGTACTTGATTTAAAGAAATTAACCATTGTGGATACCATTAAGGTTGACAAAGGCCCACATAATGCCCGTTTTACCCGTAATGGTAAACTGGCTTATGTCACTCTTCAAGGAGGTGCGGGTATTGCTGTTATTGATACAACTTCACGTAAAATGATAAAAATCATCCCTGTTCCCGGCATTACCGGTCCTCATAATTTAGATTTATCTGCCGATGAAAAAACTGCTTTTGTACGTGATTTTGTTCAGCATGTTGCGGTGTTAGACTTAACTTCAGGAAAAGTTAAGAAAGTAATTACTGTCGGTAATGGTCATGGTGGTATTGATGTATCACCCGATGATCGTTATGTGGCAACAGCTGCCATTGGTGATAAATTTATTAGCATCATTGATACTAAGACATTCAAAACTCAAAATATTGAAGTGGGTAATGGCCCTCATGGCATTCGTGCCAGTAAGGACAGTCAGTGGATTTATGTCACCTTGGCTAAAGAAAACACCATTGCTATCATCAATGCCAAAACGATGAAATTGGAGAAAAAAATTGCGGTAGCTAACTTCCCTTTTTGGATTGCTGTACAGGGTAATCCTTAGTGTTAATACATGGACACAACGACTCTCAATGAGCATCAGCAAATCTATTGAACAAGGCAGGAATTCAGTGAAGTTATAAACTTGTTATTCAAAGCCTTCTCATTTTGCTTATGGTCTTACTTACCAGTTGGCAGGTAAGACCATAAAGCATTTAAATCACTAACCATTTATGCCACAGATTCAACACCAAATATTTTCTTGTAAACAATTCCATGAATAATAAAGGTCATGGGAATTGCCCAAATAAGACCAATCATCATAGGTATAGAAGCCAGTATCATAAACAACCATAAAACAAAGTAGACTCCAAAAACTTGGAACCAGTGTTTACCAATTGCTTTTCGAGAGGTTTCCATAGCCTCCCACACACCCATATTTCGATCTATCATCAAAGACATGGCATGCATATAAGCAATCATTAAATAAATACCGGGAATAACTAATAATATAAAACCAAGCATTGTCAATAAGCCTGTGCCAAATCCTAATAAAGCCAAAGGCATTATTTTTTTATAGTGCCCTAAAACAGAGCTTGCTTTAATCGGTGCTCCCACAGCACAATGAATACCTAACAAAGTAATCCCTGCCAAGATAGGGTATAAGAAAAAGGTAATAAATGATGACAGAATTGATCCCACCATAGGATCAATTAACGCTGAAACTCCGGCAATCACTGCACCTAAGACAATAGCAGCAACAATATAAAAAAGCAGTGATAACCAAAACTGACCTTTGACTCCCCCAACTCGATCCCATGCTTCGCGGAAAATTTCTCTAAGAGATAATTCATAATCCCCATTAAGCGCCCCCTCAAGTGAGCCCTGCCCTTCTTTACTGATAAAATCTTTATCCAATGAAGCCTCAGGTGTGGCATAAGGATTATCAAGCTCTTCATCTGCTTTTTTCTTTTGGGTTTCTATGTACTTAGTAATAAAAATACCACAAGCTTGACACTCAACATCTTCAATTTGATCCGAACCACACTTTGGGCACGTCGAAAAAGTCAGCCCCTCAGGATTAAGATCCGGTTCAGGAGTTTTTATAATTTCTGGTTTTGGCTCAGGCTTTGCTACAATAGGCTCTAAAGATAAGCCATTATCTGCCTGACTCAGATCATCAACACGAATTAACATGCCACAATCAGAAAAAGCTTTAGCGTATTTCTCAGCTTTAGACTCATCTAAGTCTTTTTTTATAACCACATCTGATGTTGAGGCCACAATTTGTTTTGCTTTGGTTTCACTCAAACCAAATTTTGCACAAAACTTGTTGGTGAATTCCTCGGCTGAAACATCTTCCCTTAATCCTGTGTAAACCACATTAAACTTGCTATCCATTTAATATTCCTAATTTATATCTTATCATTGGTATTACTCAGAGCATCATCTACATCTGTTTAGAATAATCTCTCGGCTTGAGTCTGTCTAAAAATAGTTATTAATTGCGCTAAGCTAAGTAATTATGTTTATTATTAATAAATTAATCATCAATTATGCCATATTGAAACAAGTAGTGATATAACCTTGTGTCTGTAGTGAAAATCTGACAAAATCGGGTAACCACTTAGTTAGTACAGGTATTTCCCTTTAGTTAATAAAAATACGATGTGTAAAAATAATGCTTGAAAAAGAAAAACACAAAATACATGAAGAACTCGAGAAATTAAGACTTGAACACCGTGATTTAGATGATGCCATTCATCACATCCCTAAAACATTACACACTCAACTACAAATTTCCCGTCTAAAAAAGCATAAATTGCATTTGAAGGATAGTATTATAAAATTAGAAAATATACTCATTCCAGATATTATTGCTTAACCCTCCTGTATATTTTATGACACCTTATTTTGGTTTATTTAATAATGCATGTTTCACATGCTCCTCCAAACCAATAGCTACTTGAATAAATACATAGGAAAACAATAGAATTATTATTTTTTTTTGCTTAATAATTGTTCTATTGTTGCCAAGCTAACTGTATCAGGTATGAACTTATTTCCCCAAATAACCATTTCTTTTAAAACCGGTGCAAGCGCCTCACCTTTCCCAGTTAAATAGTAATGATAACGTATCGGATGTTGTTGATAACTTTTTTTGTAGATAATACCTGTAAACTCTAAGCGTTTTAAGCGTTCTGCTAAAATATTTGTCGGTATTTTTTCTGCTGAGCTATGAAATTCACCATATGTTTTTTTTCCAAAATACAAATCCCTAATCACTAACAAAGTCCACTTATCACCCAATATATCCAATAGGTTAGCAAGTGCACAGGCTGAGCGTTTAAATTTAGTCAGATTCTTCATTCTTTTTATTATATACCCATTTCCTAACATTTTGCCACTTGCCTTTTTAAAGTCACACCGTTACACTAAAGTGACTTTAAAAAAGCAAGTAACTTAGAATGCAATCTATCACAAAGGATAACAGTATGGATTTAACGTTATATGGCTTCAAAAAAACTCGTTCTGTGCGCCCACAATGGTTATTAGAAGAATTAGGCTTAAATTATCAGTTTATTGAAGTCAATATTTTCAAGGGTGAAGGCTTTTCTAAAAAATACCGTGCTATCCATCCACATGGACAATTACCCGCACTAAAAATAAATGAACAAGTTATATTTGAATCCGGTGCTATTTGTCACTGGCTGGCAGATCAATTTCCACAGTCGTCTTGCAATACACAAGCAAAGGAAAAGCAAACATTTGCTCCTGCATACAATGATCCATTAAGAGCAGAGTATGAACAATGGATGTTCTATATCAGCGCAACATTAGAACCACCTGTCTGGCACTACATGTTGCATACAAGGATATTACCAAAAGAAAAACGTATAGAAGCTGTTGCTAATTGGAATAAAGGACAATATCTAAAGTTATTAAAAACATTAAACCACCTATTAAAAGGCAAGCAGTATTTATTAGGTCAGGATTTTTCAGCTGCAGATATTATGCTGGCCTACCTGCTTTTTTGGTTTCCTGAATTTCTTATACAATTTCCAGTGTTAAAAAACTATTCTGATCATTTAGAAAAAAGAGAAGCTTATCAAAACTTGCATTTTTCTAAGAGTCTTTTGTAATGATATTAAGCCTAAATACATCGCTTTTATCCACACATCCACCCGCTATTTCAAATAAGAATTAATGATGGACAAGAATAGATGTAAGTAGTATAAATACATTGAAAATCCTCACATAACCTAAAAGGAACTATTATGCCCTCATTAGTTAGATTTTTTGCTGTACTGATTATTTGTTCTTTGGCATTTTCACAAACCATTATGGCCAAAGAAATTGTGATTAAATTTTCCCATGTAACAACAGAAAAGACCCCAAAAGGTAAAGCAGCTAAATATTTACAAGAGCTGGTAGCACAACGTCTTAAGGGTAAAGTCCGAGTGGACGTATATCCTAATTCACAACTTTATAATGATAAAGAAGTACTTAAAGCGCTTCTTTTGGGTGATATACAAATGGCAGCTCCTTCTTTATCTAAGTTTGGCAAATACACCAAGAAATGGGGCTTATTTGATTTACCATTCTTATTTTCCGATAACAAAGCCGTTGCCTGTTTTACTAATGGTCCCAAAGGTCAGGCATTATTAGATGCAGCAAGTACAAAAGGTCTTAAAGGCTTGGCTTACTGGTTAAATGGAATGAAACAACTGTCTGCCAATAAGCCACTAATTACTCCTAGTGATGCAAAAGGTGAAAAATTCCGCATAATGAGCTCTGATGTACTTGAAGCACAATTTAAAGCAGTTGATGCTAACCCTCAGAAAATGGCTTTCTCTGAAGTCTATAATGCTCTTTCTACCGGAGTCATTGATGGTCAGGAAAATACTTGGTCCAATATTCGTACTAAGAAATTTTTTGAAGTGCAAACTGACTTTACCGAATCCAACCACGGTGTTTTAGAATATGTCTTAGTGACCAGCACTGAATTTTGGAATAGCCTGCCTAAAGATATCCAAACAGAATTAAGTGCCATTATTAAAGAGGTTACATTAAAAGAAACTCAGTGGGCACTTGAAGCAGCACAAGCAGATAAAGATTTTATCATCGCTTCAGGACGCACTAAAATTCATACTTTAACCAATGATCAGGCTGCACAATGGGCCAGCGCTATGAAGCCTGTTTGGAAACAGTTTGAAGCGAATGTTGGTAAGGACAATATTGTTGCAGTACGTAAATGCAGTGAGTAAGTTTATCAACACATTAGAGGAAGGCTTTATTGCCTTCCTGCTTAGCGCAATGACTGTGGTCACCTTTTCTCAGGTAATCGCCCGTTATGTTTTTAATTCTGGTGCTGTCTGGGCACTGGAATTAACAACCTATCTATTTGCTTGGTTGGTTATGTTTGGTGCTGCCTACTGCGTTAAAAAAGGTGTCCACATCGGTATTGATTCCTTTGCCAACCTTTTCTCTGCCAAAACCCGACAAAAGCTCACTCTACTTGCTATCTCTTTTTGTTTGCTTTACTGCGCAATTCTCTTTAAGGGAAGCTGGGACTATCTCACCAAGCTTAAAATGATTGGTATTGAGGCTGAAGATATGCCTATCGAAGAATGGAAAATTAAAATCATACTTCCTATTGGCTTTGCCCTGATTTTTTTTCGTTTACTGGAAGTCGCATGGAAAGTATATAAAGGTGAACTACAAAGCCTGCATTTTGTTAATGAAACTAAAGAACTCATTGATGAGATGGAACAAACAAATACTTAGACTAACGATTATTTCCAAACCATTTCATTGTTTATTAAAAGTGCCCACAGCCAAAAAGAATTGACACGAATGCTTTTAAATAACATAAAAAATACTTTGAAATCATTTGTGCCAATTTTTTGTTATTCAAGAGACCTCTAAATGACCACAACTTTTCTTTTCTTGATGCTTTTCTTCTTTATGCTTATTGGTGTTCCAGTCGGTTTTTCTCTGGGCTTGGCCAGCACATTGACTATCTTATTTTTTTCTGATGGTTCAATGGCTTCTTTAGCCGGTAAGTTATTTACCTCTATGGAACATTATACTCTGATGGCTATTCCCTTTTTTATTTTAGCCTCCGCTTTTTTAACCACTGGCGGTGCTGCCCGTCGTCTAGTTGACTTTGCAGTTGATAGTGTGGGCTGGATACGAGGTGGGCTTGCTATGGCATCCGTATTAGCCTGTATGATGTTTGCTGCGGTCTCTGGTTCTTCCCCTGCAACAGTCGTAGCAATTGGTTCTATCGTTATCGCAGGCATGGTACGTGAGGGTTATTCTCAACCCTTTGCTGCTGGCGTGATCAGCACAGCAGGCACTATGGGTATATTAATTCCCCCTTCCATTGTTATGGTCGTCTATGCTGCAGCAACCGATGTTTCAGTTGGCCGAATGTTTCTTGCTGGTGTTATCCCCGGCATCATGATTGGCACTATGATGATGATCAGCATTTATTTTGTTGCCCGTAAGAAAAACTTCCCTAATGTGCCTTTTAAAGGCTTTGCTCAACTCGCCCACTCTGGATTACGTGCTGCTGGTGGCTTATTTCTAATTGTTATTATCATGGGAGGGATTTACGGCGGTATATTTACTCCTACTGAAGCAGCTGCTGTAGCTGCTGTTTATGCTTTTTTTATTGCGGTATTTGTCTATCGTGATATTCGCTTATCTCAAGTTCCAAAAGTCATCACTGATGCTGGAAAGACCAGTGTCATGCTCATGTTTATCATTGCTAATGCCTTATTATTTGCCTTTGTATTAACAGCCGAACGCATTCCCCATGAAATTGCCCAAATAATCATTTCTATTGGCTTGCCAACATGGGGATTTTTATTGATTGTGAATATTATGCTCTTGATTGCCGGTAATTTTATGGAACCTTCTGGTATCTTATTAATTATGGCTCCTATTTTATTTCCTATTGCCATTCAGCTTGGAATTGACCCGATTCATCTTGGCATCATAATGGTCGTAAATATGGAAATCGGTATGATAACGCCTCCCGTTGGACTCAACCTTTTTGTCACCTCTGGTATTACAGGGATGAGTATGATTGAAGTCATTAAAGCCACTTATCCTTGGTTATTGCTTTTATTAAGCTTTTTAATGATCATTACTTATGTACCACAAATCTCACTATTCCTGCCTACCTTACTTATGGGGCCAGAAACTATTGGCATGTAGTTAGCTTTAGCCTGCACACTAATGGATTCAGTTTTAGGAATAGCAATATGAGCACAAGCAGAAAACTCTTTATTTCCCTTAGTCTGGCAATTGCTCTAATTGACACCTTATTTATTACTGCCAATTATTACTATACTCGAAATAGTTTTACAGCAACCTTACAAGATGAAAGTGACAAAGATTTTTCCATCTATAAGACTGTACTTGAGTCCACTTATAACGGTCTCTCTATTCAAGCAACTCTATTTGCTGCCGATAGCCGGATTCAAGAATTATTTTACCAAGGAAAAAAGGCCTTAGAGGCTGAAGGTGGCGGCTCAGGAGGTAAAAGAACAGCACAAATTCGAGAAGCACTTTATAATTTAGTTGCTGAGCCATGGTACGAAGCCACTAAAAAATTTGATGTTCGACAATTTCAATTTCATCTAGGTCCTGGATCCCTAAGTTTTTTACGTGTCCACCAACCTAATAAGTTTGGTGATTCAATGGATGACCTGCGCTTTATTATTGTCGATACCAATATTGAACAAACGCCAAGAACCGGTTTTGAAACAGGCCGAGTGTCCTCTGGACTAAGAAGCGTTGTTCCTGTTTTCGAGTGGGATACCGTTTTAAAAAAACAAGTCTACATTGGTGCTTTGGAAATTGGTACGTCATATAAAAAACTATTAGAAAGCATTGATCAGAATATCAATATTCAACTCAGCATTTTATTAAACAAGCAACATATCAAGGAAACTGTTTGGGAAGAATTTATTACCGGACAATATAATAATAATACGATTGATGGCTGTGACTGTATATTAGAGGCCAGCTCACGCCCTAATCAAAAAGCTTTTTTAGAGCATATTGCGACCAAAGTTAATTCAGAACAACAATTAAACAATGCCGATGGAAAAGTAAGAACTATTACCTATAACAACCATATCTATGCCATTGCTTTTCATCCTCTACGTGATTATTTAGGTACTCGATCACCTTCAAGAGCAGATATTGGTGCTGTTTTTATTGCTAAAAAAATCGATCAATTCCAAGCTGCTTATAAAGAAGGACAATTATTTAATATCCTTTATGGTATTTTTGCCTATTTTGTGGTCGAGTTTTTATTATGGCTAACCTTTTTTAATGTCACCAAGCATTTAACTTCTCAGGTCAATATTCAAACTAAAGAATTGTCTGAACAAAAAAATATTATTGAATTAGATAAACTGAAATATAAAAATCTAGCGGATGCCTTTAATAAAGACTATTTCTTTTATACTCGAAATAAAGATAATATTTTTTCTTATGTTAGTCCCTCTATTACTCAAGTTTTAGGTTTTTCCACTCAGGATTTTATTAGCAATGCCAATGAGTATTTACCTCATAATTTACATAAAGAATTTATTTTTAAAAAACATTCACAGCCACACTCTGAACACGAAAATAAGCAGGCACAACAATTAGAATTAGAAACTGAACAACACATTGAAGTAAATAAAAATAACTATGAAGTTGAAGTTTATAATAAAAGTGGACGACTACAGTATTTACTACTAAGCGAAACAGAAAAATATAATGAACAAACTTATGACACTAAAATAGAAGGTTTTGCACAAGATATTAGCATTAGCCGTCGTGATACAATGCAGCTGGAATTACGTTGCCATATACTAAAGCTCCTTTCAGAAAAATCACCTTGTGAAACCATATTAACTGAATTAGCATTGGGTATTGAGGACATTATTCAGGACATTCATTGTACCATTATGTTGTTGGATCAGAAAAAAGGTATACTTAAAATTGGTGCTGCACCCAGCTTACCCGCTGAATTCAAAAAAACATTAGAAGCTGTTATCCTAAGTTCAGAGACATTCGCCTGCGCCATTGCTGCAACAACGTTAAAGCGAAAGATTATTGCTGATCTACAAGAGTTTAGCGGTAAAAATAATGCCAGTGAATTATCAGAGCATAGTATTTTTCAGGCATGTTGCTCAGAACCTGTTTTATCATCACGGGCAAAAATGTTAGCTACAATTGATTTTTATTATACGCAAACAGGCCATCCTAGTGAAACCGATCTCAGTGTTATTGCAACAGCAAGTGAATTGGCATCAATGATTATAGCTACAGATCCTTAGAGCGCAATTTAGAATGTAAAAATTAATCATCTAACTTTAGGTTATACTCTTTAGCCTCCCAATAAGAAGGACCATAATCGATTAAAATCTCATCATCTGGGAGTATTGAATCAAGCGCTTCTATTCTAGCTGTTTTCCAGCGTGTAGATACAACAATTCTCCCATTAGCCTGCTCACTATGATTGATATAACGAGTGTAATTAGCAAGTGAGCCTTCACCCAAAATATTGTGATCAGTACATACCCATAGAATATAATCCGAGTTAACATAGGGTTCTTCAAGTACTTGTTTATCAGTTAGTATCTCACCTGTATAATAACCGATAGTATCCCCTTCTTGAATCACCACTTTACTAAATAAGCCAAGACCTGCACCCGATATTTTTGACTCTGCAACACGAAAATCATCTTGAATAAACTCAGCCATTATTCCACCAGTAAACTCTTATTAAACAATGATGCACTTAATAGGCTCTTAGTATAGTCTTTTTTAGGATCATTAAAAATATCTTCAGTATCTCCCGATTCAATAATCTGCCCTTCTTTCATTACCATAATACGATGAGAAACTGCTTTAATTACTTTTAGATCATGAGTAATAAATAGGTAAGCTATTTTATGGCGTTCCTGTAGTTCTCGTAATAAGGCCAGCACTTGTT
>Ga0256831_1000267_pt1 | contig 27940 bp, 26 predicted proteins | sample 132544metaG_FD_189087 | JGI IMG/M metagenome (GOLD analysis project Ga0256831, IMG submission 189087) | Hydrothermal vent microbial communities from Lau Basin, Pacific Ocean - 132-544 | ecosystem: Environmental > Aquatic > Marine > Hydrothermal vents | place: Pacific Ocean: Lau Basin | collected... | reverse complement strand
AGCCTATAATCCTTCCAATGATTCCGGCCGATGTGTGGGGGGCGAGGCCTATGACAAGGTGGCCGACCAAATCTTCCATCTTCTCGGCGTTGTAGAACCTTGGTAAACCGTAGAACTTCTCGAGGAGATCATCTATGAAACGCGCAACCTTCAGGAGGTATTTTCCCGCTTCATAGGGGAGTATAACGTCCTGAACCTTAAGTTCAACTATCTGGTCGTCCCTCTCGAGGGGCTTCCCCTCGAAGTCGTGGGTATAGCCGAGCTCCCTCAACTTCTCAACGCTCACCCCGATTTCCCTCGGCTTGAAGTGGGTCACAGGCGCATCCGTGGCGTCAAAGCGAATGGTACCGTCTTTGAAGACGTAAACGTCGTTCTTAACCCTCAAAAGGCCCTTTTCGAGGGGTTCTGCCATTTTATGGCCCGAAGTCATTCCCTTGACGCCCTTGAGCCTGTCTATTCCGTAAACCTTCACGTTGTCCATGGCACGTCTGAGCAGTTCGGAGGGCTTTATCTCCCTCTCCGCGTAAGGCTTTAGTTCAACGTCGCAACGCGGACAGCGGAAGTTGAACTCCCTAGCCTCACTCTCGGGATAGTCGGCGTTGCACTTTGGACAGTGCCAGAGGAGTTCCTTTCGGGTTCCACAGACGGGGCAGAGGTGCTCCGGGCCGATATGACCGCAGTTAGGACACTTAAAGAAGGCTATCTCCACTCTGGCCGTTTTGCCCTCTTCCGCGGCCTTCTTTATGTCCCTGCTTGGGCCTCCGGCAAGGCCAATCGGGAAGAGCACCTGAACCGGGGGCTTCATCTTTCTTTCCTTGGCCTTCTCAGGACGACCCATTCTGGCCCCAATCCAGCTTATTCCCCTGTCGCGGAGCTTTATCCTGTTGTTCTCGTTGATAATGTCGATGACCATGAAGAAAGGTTTGGCCCTGAACTCCCACTCGAGGTTGCCGAGGGGCGTTAAGAGCGCGGCACTCCAGGGATAATCGACGACAATAACCTTCCTCCTGTCTTCCGTCCGTTCAAGCCGGTGCGGAAGTCCGAGGAGCTCAAGGTAGCGCTTTATGGTTTTGTCGTTGTCGAGTATTACCCTTCTCGCGAACTTGTTCTTCCTGAACTCGTCCCACTCGATTTGAGCGTTCACCAAAGCCCTCTGGAGTTCTTCAACTTCTTCCGGCTTAAGCGTGTTCCAGTAGAGGGTGTAGTAGGGGTGGAGTGGAATGTCCAGAACCTTTGAGAGGTGTATAGCCGTTTCAACGTCCGGCTTAACGCGGAGCGGGTCGCGGAGGAGTTTTCCAAGGAAGTCCTGGTCAATCTCAAGGTAATCAGCGGCCTCCTCAACGGCCTCGCGGGGGTTGTCTGAGAAGGGCTTCAGCTCGACCTCGTACAGTTCTTCAATCGCTTTAACCAGCTCCTGAACCCACCACTCCTCAACGTAGTTCGCTGGAAGAAGCGTCTGGTTGTTCTCCACGAAGTCACCGAAGTTAACCAGAGCATCCCCAACGTAAAGAATCTCCTCGATCTCCTTCCTCACCTTTAGAGCGGTCTCGTAGTCGTCCACCTTAACCACTGAGCCGTTCTTGAGTTTCACCACCGGCCCTTCAACCGTTGTCGCCGGCGTTGTTATGCAGCCCTTACCGGGTCTTTCAGTCTTCATCTGCGTTCCGATCGCTATGAACTCATCCAGGATCAGCATGGTGGCTGGATTGACGCTCCAGGTGGCGAAACCGCTAACGCGGGAACGGCCGTACCTCAACCTGAAGCCGCCGTTTGTGGAAGGCTCGGCAAAGAGTGGCCTGCCACCGATTATCTCCTTGGTGTACTTCTTGTTAGGGGCGATGTTGGCCCTAAACCTCTCGTAGAGCTCGTAGTAGAAGCCCTTCTCGACCTTCTCGGTCACTTCCTCCGTAACCCCTGAATCTTCAGCCTTGGATTCACTCGATTTGGAATCTTCCGAACCCTTGCCCTTCTCCTTGGCCTCGACGAACTCCTTTATCCAGTCCCAGCCTTCGATCCCCATCTTGTCTATGTATTTAACCAGCTTCTTGGCCTTCTGGAGGACACCCTCAGCAAGAACGAGGATCGCTCCGCCGCGCAGGTGGTTGGTCTCGACGCCGGGAACGTTTCTGTGGGAAACTTCAACCTTGTCAGTCTCTTCACCAGTTATCTCGATGGGGATGTTCTTCATGGCCAGCCTTACCTCGTCGGGCTCGGGGTGGTACTGCAATCTCGTGACGGCCCTGTGGTAGAGGTCAACCTCCTCAACCATTCTCTCTATGTGCTCCTCGCTCGGCTTGAAGCGGTCGAGGCCGAGCTTCTTCCTCACGTAGTCGCCGACGAGAACGCTGAGAGCTTGAGCGGTTCCGCCGGAGCTCCTTATCGGACCGGCGTAGTAGAGCGCGAGGTACTCGCTGTTGTCGGCCCAGGTGTTGCGCTTGATTTTAACGTCGGCTATTCCTTCCAGAGGAGCTGAGACTATTCCCTCGGTGAGGATCGCCAAAGCCGTTCTAACGGCCTGTTCCGCGTACTTCTCCCTGCTCCCCAGGTCACCGAACCTGCCCTCAATTATCTCATCGGCGATTTTAAGTGCCGCGAGCTCCTTACCGTATTCCTTAACCAGGGCCCTAATCCTCTCGGCAACGCCCTTGGGCCCCACAAGGCTCTCGACACGGCCGGCCATGTCCGTCGCCTGGGGAACCTCGACCTCCAGACTCGGATCCTTGCCCTGGGCGCGGGCCTTTCTCGCGGTTTCGTAGGCCCTGTCAATCTCACGCTGGAGTGATTCAAAGTAGGCCTTCATTTCAGGTGAGTAGAGCTCTTCCCCCATTCAAACCCCCTCGCAGAACCGCTCAAAGTTAACAACGGCCCTCAGACGGGCGGTTTCGACGTCTATTATCGGAACCCTCGCCGGGGTCGGGACTATGTTCACCATCTTCTGGAACTCGGTCTGAGCCTGCCAAGTGCCGCTGTTTATCAGAAAGACGCCGTTGTACATCCGGTACTCCATAACGTGAACGTGGCCCGTCTGGAAGAGGTCGGGGACGGACTCTATGACCAGCGTATCCTCTGGATCAGGAGCGATGGGAACCTTCTCGCCGAAGGTCGGGGCGAGGTGTCTGAGTTTGAGCAGATCAACCATTGCCTCCGCGGGGCGGTGGTGGCTCCTTTTCGGGATGAAATTGACGACGTCCTCTATTCCCCTCCCGTGGGCGATGAGAAAGTCCCTGCCGTGGAGCCGTATTACCGCGGGGTTGCTTATCATGACCGCGTTCTTGAGCTTGAAGAGGGGCTTTGCATACTCCTCGTAGAAACCAGGCTGCGGAAGGGCCGTTCTCGCCGCGTCGTGGTTGCCTGGGCCGATGAACATCGTTATGTGATCGGGAACGTTCCGCAGGAGGTTGTAGAGGGCCTCGTACTGGTCGAAGATGTCAGGGATGGCAAGCTCGTTGTACTGACCGGGGTAGATGCCAACGCCATCAACGACGTCACCGGCGAGCACCATGTACTTTATCCTGCTCACGAGCTCCTCCTCCTTCCCGTTGTTGACCTCGCCGTTGAGCCACTCGAGGAACTTCTCGAAGGCCCTCTCGCAGAACTTGTTGCTGCCAACGTGGATGTCGCTCAAAAGGATGGCGTAAACCTTCTCCTCCAGGGGCGGTTTCTCGCGTCTGTACCTGGGGACGTCAGGGAGGAAGATTTTGCTGGCAAAGAATATCCCCCTGCCCGAGTACCTGCCGCGGAAACCTATCACCGAGTCGGGCATTATCTGGAAGAACTTCTTGCTCTCCTCGTTGTTCCGGTTGATGAAGACCTTGATTATCCCCGTGCCGTCCTCGACCTCGAACATATACCCCTTCGCGGTCTCGCGCTTGCTGTTGACGAGACCGATAATCGTGACCTCCCCCTCGTCGTGAACGTAGCCCAGCTTTCCGATGTCTATGACGCTCCCGAGTTCGGGGTTCTCGCGGAGGATTCTGCGCATCTTTCTGAGCCTGCTCCGGAAGTAGTCAGTGTAGACCTTAATAACCAGCTCTCCCTCTTTGCTCGCGGCGTTCTTGACTTTAGGAACCTCGAACCTGACGTTCTTGACGTCAAAAACCATCTCCCATTCGTCCGGAATCTCCCTCGCGCGGTAGTGAAAGCCCTCCCTGGGGGTTATCACGACGTCGCTATAAACAGAGTAGCTCTTCTCCCCACCGGGAACCTCGTCAGAGGTGTAGGCTATGGGTATGCCATAGTCCCCGTATATTATCCTGGGCTTCACACCGTTGCCGTTCTCGTAGTACTCCTCGGAGTCGGCGTAGCCGTTGCCGTTTCCATTGAGATAACCATTGCCCGTTTCCAGGGTTTCTTCTGGAACGGAAATCTCAGACGGAGGTTTCGGTTCGGGGGGAGACTGTCCAACAGCCGATTCAATCCCGCCTCCTTCCCCATGCTCCCCAACTTCCACTGGAAGAGTTTTGCCAGACGCCCCCTCAATCCCCGTCTCCCCAGTGGTGGTTTCAAGGGGGGGCTGCTCTGAGGACGTCTCGATTTCAGCAGTTCCAGTGGAAACAGAGCTCTCCCCCCCAGAAAAGATGGCGGCTTCTTCCTTTAAACCGTCAGCAGAAGTCAATATCGGGGCGCTTTCAGGGGCAGTTCCAGTGGAAACAGAGGTCCCCCCACCGGGCTCCGACGGAGACTCCAGAGCCGGCGTCTCACCAACATCTGATGAAACAGGTGCGGAAACACCAGTAGGGGACACATGAGCGTTCTCTCCACCCACAGAAGACAGTTCCTCCGAGAACTCATCCCCTGACTCGCCGGACTTCCGAGTACCTCCTTCGACTGGAACCCCCATTGGAAGTATGCCCTTCTCCCTGAGGAACTCCCCTGCTATCGAGGAATCCACAACGAACGTTCCCCTGGCCTTGGTGAACTTTATCAGCTCGGCGAGGGTGAAGCCCTCTCCGTAGTGGTCGGAGAGGAGATAGTAGGCCGAGGGAGTTATGAGGTAGCGGTTGGCGAGCAGATCCTCAACCAGGCCCATTAGAGCAGCCTCCTCTGACGGGACATACTGACGGTCAGCACGGTCTGAAGCTGGGGATCGTGGCGGTATATGGTCTTGACCTTATAAGGGGTTACGTTCAGGCGGATCTCCTTCGTCCGTCCATAGCGCCCCTTGCTGACAACCTTGGCGTTGATTATGCCAAGCATGTCGAGTTCGTTGATTAAATCGCTGACGCGCCTCTGGGTGAGTGGCTCGAGGTCTATGTGGTCGCAGAGGGACTTGTAGACCGAGTAAACATCACCTGTGTTGGCCGGAAGTTCACCGTTTTCATCGAGCAGCACTATCGCGTAGAGCAGAACCTTGGAGTGGAGCGGGAGGGTCTTTATGACCTCCTCCATCGTGTCCTGCTCGATCTTCTCCTGGGCCCTCCAGACGTGCCTTTCAGTCACCTTGCTCGCCCCCTCGCGCTCCGCTATCTCGCCGGCAACGCGGAGCAAGTCTAAAGCGCGCCTCGCGTCGCCGTGTTCCCTGGCAGCTAATGCCGCACAGAGGGGAACCACACCGTCGTCGAGAACACCCTCGTTGAAGGCATCCCTGGCACGCTGCATGAGTATATCGCGAAGCTGGTTGGCGTCGTAGGGCGGGAAGACGACCTCCTCCTCGCTGAGACTTGAAAGAACGCGCGCATCCAAGTACTCCTTGAACTTGAGGTCGTTGGAGATGCCGATTATGCTCACCTTTGCCCTCGACAGTTCGGTGTTTATCCTCGTGAGGGAGTAGAGTATATCGTCGCCGCTCTTCTTGATGAGCTTGTCTATCTCGTCGAGGACTATGATGACGAAGCGCTCGCGGGCGTCTATGACCTCCTTGAGCTTGGCGTAAACCTCATCGGTCGGCCAGCCAACGAGGGGAACCTCAACGCCGCTCTCGGCTTTGAAATAGTTGACGATGTTAGCCAAGACACGGTACTGGGTGTCAACTATCTCGCAGTTGATGTAGATCACATCAACGGGGATGTCGTACTTGTCGGATATCTTCTTCAGCTCCTCGGTGACGAACTTGATGGTGACGGTCTTACCGGTACCGGTCTTTCCGTAGACGAAAACGTTTGAAGGAGTTTCTCCGCGGAGAACGGGAACGAGGATGTGAGCGAGTTCCTCTATCTGCTCGCGCCTGTGGGGGAGCTCCTTTGGAGTGTAACTGTGCCTGAGTACTTCCTTATTCTTGAAGATCTTCTTCGCGTGAAGGTACTTCTCGAAGATTGAGTCGAGGTAGCTGTCGTCCATGAACATCACCCGTTCCACCGGAAACCGGGGCCACCTGGACAAATCCGACGAATTCTATCGGACAATTTGACCATTCATTCAACCCAACCCAAATTGAGAGACATTTCATGATTGAAATGTCTGGCAAATTGTTATTCCGACGAGCACTATAATCTCAGTTCCAGGGGAAGCACCGGATACAGAGGAAAGCATAGGTACTCAAAGCCAGGGGTTTATATGCCTTGTTGAACAGGTGGATGTAAAAAACGCACCCCGGTTTGACCCGGGGAATCACCCGGCTGCAGGGGACATGGTTAAAAATATCCAACGTCGTCCCCCTGATCGGACGATTGGAGAACCCGATCCAGGAGCGCCCTGGCATCTTCGGGGGACATGCCCACCCTTACAGTGAGGAACCTGAGGAGTTCGTCCCTGCTGGCACCCTTCTGAAGCCTCTCAAAGACCATCCCCACTATACGGTCAAAGACCTCCTGGGCAAACTCCTCCTCGAGGCCCAGAGCAGAAACAGCGGATAAGAGACCTATCAGGAGGGACGTGAGGGCGTCGTTGAACTCCCCCTTGCCGAGGGTCTTTCGGTCGAGGTCCACGCGAAGGTAAACGTCGTCGTTCATTCCAGCGAGGAAGAATTTCATGAGGTTGACCTTACCGTTGAGCAGGAGAAGTGCGTGGTAAACCCTGAGCTTTTCGTCCTTTGTCATCGAGAAGGTCTCCATACCGAGTGGAACAGTCAGATAAACGAAATCTTCCGAAAACGTTACCAGCAGGGAAAAGGGCATCCTCGGGTGCTCTGCAACGTAGGTGTTGGGCTGGATCTCCCTGACGTTCCAGGGGAGGTCCACTATGTCCCTCGCGGTGTCACTCCCGCTCCGGAGCCACTCCAGGACTTTCGCCTTCACGTCATCCATTGGAACCACCGGGAAGAGTAGTCGTGGGGGTTAATTAACTTTGCACCGGAAGTCCCTGATGAAACCACCGGCTTCACGGTAAGGAGCAGGGCTCCACGGGAAACGGCGAAGGTTAGTGACCAGATATGGACATTGGATTTTTACATTGGCAAACTCTTCCTGTGGGGGGAAGAGATTTCCGCTGGAAGGACAATGTACACAAACATACAGCCAAAGAAGTACATCCTTGCCAATAGGAGTGCATCTGAAGAAAATGCATCTGATTAACTTTGAAGAAAATGAAAACAATGTCGTACCCCCCCCAGAGTTTCATTTCCACTGGAACCGGGTTAGGCCACTCTCCAAAACCATATCGTTCCTGGTGAAACTCTCCCGTTTTCTATGCGATTTTCAGTATTAATACTTTTCTTTGAACAATGTTCATTTTTATCCGGAGCTCTAAAGAAAAAATGGACAAATGTTCAAATTTTAAATAAGAGCTTTAAAAATACCCCATCTTTCTATTTGTCGTCTTACTTATAAACGGGTCTTTCTTTTGTAATGTGGTCCAAAAGCGTCCGTTTTCAAAACTGGGTTCCAGTGGAAATGAAACTCTGGGGGGTCTTTTAGATGGCCATCGAAAAAGACCTTTGTTTCCACTGGAAAAACTGCCCCATCAATGGTCCTCTTGGGGCATCGGTGATAGGTTTTTAAACCCCCGTTCAGAGGGGAGTCACATGATCCCGGTTCCCCTGGTGAGGAAACTACTTAGGGTGAAGATCAAAGTCGGGAGGAACAGACTCCTTCAGATCTCCCTGGCGGTGATCCTGCTGGCGTTTTTCTTTGCCGTTCTCTTCGCACACTTCGAGGGTGTTTCCCTCTACACTGCCTTTTACTGGGCCGTCATAACCATGGCGACCATAGGTTACGGTGACGTTACCCCCCAGACGAACGCCGGAAGGGCAGTCGCCATGGTTGCCGCCGTTGCCGGGATCTCCACCTTCACAGCCCTCGTTTCCGTCCTTGCCGAATACTTCATTTCTTCGTCTATCAGGAGGATGATGGGAATGCACCGCGTTAAATACTCCGGGCACTACGTTGTTATCGGACAGGGCAGCAGCATCGAGAGCTGCGTGAACGAGCTTCTCCTGGCGATGTCCAGGGGCGAGGCGGATACAAGGCCTGTTGTGGTCGTTTTTCCGAGCGAGGAAGAGCGCAAAAAGGTCAAGCTCCCAAAGGAAGTGGAGGTTCTCGTGGGTGATCCCGCAAACCGGGAGACCCTGGAGCGGGCGCACGTCCGGGAGGCATCTCACGTTATTCTCGCCCTGGAAGACGACTCCCGGTCTGTCTTCGCCACGCTGATGGTGAAGCGTATGTCAAGGGCTAGGGTTCTCGTGGAGGCCCTTAAATCCGAGAGCGTTGAGCTGCTCAAACAGGCGGGTGCCGACAGGGTTATACTGAGCAGGAGCTTTGCGGGAAGGTTACTCGCGAGTGCGGTCTTCGAGCCCGAGGTCGTTGATGTTATAGACGACCTTACAACCGCCCTGGGTCGTTACGATGTGGCGGTCATCTCTCGAAAGGATCTCTGGGGAAAGAGCTACGTTGAGGCCCTGCGGAAGCTCCACTCGGAATGCGGCTGTTTTCTGCTCGGTTACTACCTGGAGGGGCCTGTTCTGGCACCGCCATTGGATGAAATTATCCCCAAGGGTTCAAAGCTCATAGTCATTCGGCCGGCGGTTTCGTCCGATGGGGAGTGAAATGCCGAAAATCTGTTTTTCCCCTCCAGTTAGCCCTCAGTTTTGATAAAGGGTCCTTTCGTTCTCCTTTTCCCTACTCAATCTGCGGGAAGAAAAGTATATAACCCTTCGACTTTTTACCCCCCTGGAAGGTATGCCCTTAGGGTGATGTTCATGGCGAGAAAAAAGAAGGCTGAAGACGAGATAAAGGATCTCGATGAGTTTGAGGAGCTCGAGGTCGTTGAGGAAGCAACATCAGGCTCAACCCGGAAAAAGAAGGGGAAGGAAATCAAAACCCTCGAAGACCTACCGGGTGTTGGTCCCGCCACTGCCGAAAAGCTCAGGGAGGCCGGCTACGACAGCATCGAGGCCATAGCCGTTGCCTCCCCCATGGAACTCAAGGAGATAGCGGGCATAAGTGAAGGCGCTGCGCTCAAGATAATCCAGGCCGCTAGAGAAGCAGCCAACATCGGGACATTCATGAGAGCGGACGAGTACATGGAGAAGAGGAGCGCCGTTGGTAAGATCTCCACTGGAAGCAAGAGCCTCGACAAGCTCATAGGTGGCGGCGTCGAGACCCAGGCGATAACCGAGGTCTTCGGAGAGTTTGGAAGCGGAAAGACACAGTTGGCCCACACCCTGGCGGTTATGGTTCAGAAGCCCCCTGAGGAGGGGGGTCTTGGCGGTTCAGTTATCTGGATAGACACGGAGAACACCTTCAGGCCGGAGAGGATAAAGCAGATCGCCGAGAATAGGGGGATGGATCCCGAGGAAGTTCTGAAGAACATCTACGTGGCTAGAGCCTTCAACAGCAACCACCAGATGCTTCTCGTCGAGAGGGCCGAGGAGATCATCAAGGAGAAGGCCGAAACGGACAGGCCCGTTAAGTTGCTCGTCGTGGATTCGCTAATGGCCCACTTCAGGAGCGAGTACGTTGGCAGGGGAACTCTTGCAGAGAGACAGCAGAAGTTAGCTAAGCATCTCGCCGATCTTCACCGCCTCGCTGACCTCTACGACATAGCGGTCTTCGTGACCAACCAGGTTCAGGCGAAGCCCGATGCCTTCTTCGGCGACCCGACGAGGCCCGTCGGTGGGCACATCCTAGCACACAGCGCCACGCTCAGGATTTATCTGAGGAAGGGCAAGGCGGGTAAGAGGGTTGCCAGGCTTATAGACAGCCCGCACCTGCCCGAGGGCGAGGCTATATTCAGGATAACGGATAAGGGCGTCGAGGACTGAGTTAGCTTTTTAACCCCTCTTCTTTTACCCCCGTTCATGTCAAAGGTTGATGCCATTGTGAACCCCTCGCAGGACAACGTCAAACGGCTCGTCGATGCGGCCCTGTCAAGCGAAGCTCTGCTCACGATTTTCGCCCGATGCAGGGTTCACTACGATGGCAGGGCCAAGAGCGAGCTCGGACCCGGCGATAGGGTTCTTATTATCAAGCCGGACGGCTCTTTTCTCGTCCACCAGAACCGAAAGAGGGAACCTGTGAACTGGCAGCCGCCGGGTAGTTTGGTGACCATCGAGGAGCGCAATGGGGTCCTTATCCTCCGCTCCGTGAGGAGGAAACCCAGGGAGGTTCTCGAGGTCGAGCTCGACGAGGTCTACCTCGTCTCGGTCTTTAAAGCAGAGGACTACGAGGAGCTTTCCCTGACCGGTAGCGAGGCCGAGATGGCGGATCTGATATTCAGGAGACCTGATCTGATAGAACCCGGCTTCAAGCCCCTCTACCGGGAGAAGACGATAAAGCATGGCATCGTTGATGTCCTGGGTCGCGACAGGGAGGGCAACCTGGTGGTGCTGGAGTTAAAGCGCAGGAAGGCGGACCTCCATGCCGTCAGCCAGCTGAAGCGCTACGTCGAGGCTCTGAAGATGGAGCACCCCAACGTCAGGGGAATTCTCGTCGCCCCTTCACTAACCTCCGGTGCCAGAAAACTCCTCCGGAATGAGGGTCTTGAGTTCAGACGGGTCGAGCCTCCCAAGAAAGATAGGCGTGATAAGGGCCGGCAAAGAACCCTTCTCTAGCCCATTCCGATCTCATGGGGCATGAGCTCGCGAACACGAACCCTGAGAACGCTTCCATCTCTCTCGACCTCTACCACCCTTCCGAGGCCGACCAGCTTCACCCTCGCCCTGCAGACCGTGACCTCCCTCTCGTCGCTCTCCTCCCAGGGAACACGGGTTTCCATCTCCTCCACTCCGATCAGCTCGGTCAGGAGCCCGCGGGTCCCGGTGTCAACGTCGCCGAAGGGATCGTAGGTGAGGAAGAGCTTCATTGCCTTCTCCAGGGCCTCCTCCACCGCCAGGACGTTTCTGGCGCTTCTGAGCTCGATCGTTCTGTAGGGGTTTTTCAGGAGTTCCTCCAGAACCCGCCGCGAGATGCCCGCTAAGACCACCGCCTCCATGCTCCCACCTCACAGGTAGATGCTCTCGTACTGTTGGGCCTTCTTTCTGGCCCTCTCCATTTCTTCGTGCATCTTCCTCAGCTGCTCCTCTATCATCTTGGCCTCCTGGAGGAGGGGCTCTGTTGAAACCTCTATCGGGACGAGTTTTTTAAGGGCCTCTATGACGTTGGCGGCGGCCCTGGGATCCGGTCTGTCACCAAAGGTTTCCCCGAGGAGGACGTAGGCGTCCAGTTCGTTCTTGGTGGCCTCCCAGAGAAGTCTGCCACTCATCCCCATAATTGACCCGTACTGTAGTATCTTGACCCCCTTTTCCTCGAGTTCCCTGTTGAGCTCTTCCCTTGCCCCGACACCCCACACCTCGAGCTGATCCTTGAAGAAGCCTATTCCTATGCCGCCCATTGAGACTACCTTCTCGGCCTTCATCTCGGTTAGATAGTCTACCAGCTCCCTGGCTATCTCGTTCACCAGCGTCGGAGGAATGTATATGTCCGCCACGGCCACTATGATGTTGTCCTTCCCGTAGAACCTGAGCGGGGGATTGGGCTTCCCCTCGAGGATCATGGCCATGGGCGGGATGAAGGGGCTTTCAACATAGCCTATCCTGTTCATCCTGAGTTCCCTGACCAGAAAGTTCGCCGCTATATGCCCCACGAGTCCCACTCCGGGGTATCCCTCGATGAGAATCGGGTTCTTTACCTCGGGAAGGACTATCCTGACCGGTTTTCCGTCCTCCATTCTACCACCCGGGGGAGTTTAGTCCCAGAAGGTTATTAACTCTTTTGGGGTTCTTCACCCATATAGCCGGGATCAGCATTATCGTCCTAAAATGTGCTGGCTCACTGGAGGGTCCCATGTCGGCGGATGAAACGTGCCGTTGGATGGAATGGCATGGGGAGCGGGATTACGAGGGGATATTAGAAGTTACTTAAAATGAGCTTGTTTTCTATTTTCATATTCCAGCCATTGCCAATGGAAACCTATACACACTCTTATCCAGTACCCATATACCCATTGGTGATGTCTTTGAACGGGGCAGGACTCCTGGCTGGAGTGTTGGTGTTTGTTTTTGTTTTTTCGGGATTTGTTAGTGCTGGGCCTCAGGCAGATGTGAGCGGATATGGAGAGCATCGAGGTTAAAGATGGGTCAATAGTCTTTCCAACGACATTCAGTACTTACACAGAGTGGGGGTATCTAATTTGTCACGAAGTAAGCCAGACGTATGCAACGCCAGCACCCACTCACGGTTATGAGACTAAGCCGTATCACCCCTCCGGTGAAATATATGTTGGCAACACTTGGAACCACCTCATGAACACCGTGGATACCAACCCCGATATGGCAAGATCTGGTATTATTATTACGGTTATGTACAACTTCTGGATTTTTGAAAGGCTACCAACCCTTGCATTGTGGGGCTATGTAGTTTTCATGGCTATTTGGGAAATTATCATTGGCATTGCCGGGGATCGCCTGCCCTTAAAGCACCTTCTAACGGCCTATGTTCTCACTGCTCTCCCCTTCGAATTCCCAAGTGTCCTCTCCAGCGGTATCTGGTTTAGTATATCCCTGTTTTCCTGCCGTGGGTTGTTTTTTGGTATGGATCCCTGTTGCCGTTGGCCATACTTCCAATATCCTCCTGGACCGGTAACGGCAGCGGTGCAGACTGAGTTTTATTTCCACTGGAACGGCAACCCTTATATGAGTGGAGCGAGCAGTTAACATGGTGATGACCATGCCAAGGATAGGCATCATAGGCGGTTCCGGGGTTTACGGCGTCTTCGGGCCGAAGGAGACCGTTAAGGTTCACACACCGTACGGCAGGCCGTCCGCTCCAGTGGAAATAGGCGAAATCGAGGGAGTTGAGGTTGCCTTCATCCCGAGACACGGCAAGTACCACGAGTTTCCACCGCATGAGGTCCCCTATAGGGCGAACATCTGGGCGTTGAAGGAGCTCGGTGTCGAGAGGGTTATAGGTGTTACAGCGGTTGGCTCGCTCCGCGAGGAGTACAAGCCGGGCGACATCGTGGTAACCGACCAGTTCATAGACTTCACCAAAAAGAGGGAATACACCTTCTACAACGGGCCCAGAGTTGCCCACGTCTCGATGGCCGACCCCTTCTGCCCAGAGATGAGGAAAATCTTCTACGAGACCGCCAAGGAGCTCGGCTTTCCGGTTCACGAAAAGGGCACCTACGTCTGCATTGAAGGCCCGCGCTTTTCTACAAGGGCGGAGAGCTTCATGTTCCGGCAGTACGCCCACATAATAGGCATGACGCTCGTTCCAGAGGTTAACCTCGCTCGTGAGCTTGGAATGTGCTACGTTAACATCGCAACGGTTACAGACTACGACGTCTGGGCCGAGAAGCCGGTTGATGCTCAGGAAGTGCTCAAGGTCATGGCCGAGAACAGCTACAAGGTCCAGGAGCTTCTCAAAAAGGCAATCCCGAGGATTCCGGAGGAGCGGAAGTGCGGCTGTGCCGACGTGCTTAAGACGATGTTCGTCTGAAATCTTTGCCGTTTTTCTGGTTATTTATCCAGTATTCAAGGGTCCTGTTCAATCTCTCAAAGCAAAACTTTTAAGTCCAGTCCACGTTAGCTCATCGGTGAACCCTGATGCGCAGGACAGTCGTGATGGTTTCCATTGTCGTGGTTCTGGCGCTGCTCTTCCCCGGTTCCGTCAGCGCCTACGAGTTCCAGGCTTACGGCTACGTCACGAGGGTCGTCGACGGCGATACCGTCTGGTTCCACTCCTACTATGGCTACCGCGCTGGAGAGACCTTCAAAGTCCGCTTCGCCGATATAAACGCCCCGGAGATATACACCGATGAAGGAAAGGAATCCAAGGCCGCCCTGCAGTGGCTCTTCGACACCTATGGTCATTACGTCTACCTCGACGTTGACGACGTCTACGAAACCGACCACTACGGAAGGGTCGTGGCTGTTGTCTATCTCCCCTTCTGGAACTACGGCTATGCCCTGAACGTCAACAAATGGCTCGTCGAGGAGGACTACGCCTCAATATGGGACCACTACAACGAGTTCAACCCCTACTCCTGGAGCCTTTGGGTTCCCCTTTAACCCCCAACCTTTTTAACTTCCACCGGAAACACACCTTTTCAAAGGAACTTCGGTGGTACCGATGGATATTCTCATCAGGAACGGTAGGGTTATTCATGGGGAGAACTTCGAGGTCGTTGAGGCTGACGTACTCATCGAGGGGAACAGAATCGTCAGGGTGGGTAAAAACATCACAGAGCCCGCTGACACAGTCATAGATGCAAAGGGAAAGGTGGTTTCTCCGGCATTCATCAACCTCCACACCCACTCGCCGATGGGCCTCTTCCGCGGTCTGGCCGACGATCTGCCTCTGATGGACTGGCTCCAGAACCACATCTGGCCGCGCGAGGCGAAGCTTACTCGGGAGTACACGAAGGTTGGAGCGTACCTCGGCGCGCTGGAGATGATAAAGTCAGGAACCGGGACCTTCCTCGATATGTACTTCTTCATGGACGGCGTTGCGGAGGTGACTTTGGAGAGCGGTTTGCGGGGCTACCTCTCCTACGGCATGATAGACTTAGGAGATCCTGAGAAGACCGGGAAGGAGATACGGGAAGCCCTTCGCACGATGGAGTTCATCGAAAAGCTCGGCTCCGACAGGGTTCACTTCGTCTTCGGGCCTCACGCTCCCTACACCTGCTCGATAGCCCTGCTGAAGGAGGTCAGAAGGCTCGCGAGCGAGCACGGGAAACTCATCACCATTCACGTGAGCGAGACGATGGCCGAGATAGGCCAGATAACCGAGCGCTACGGCAAAAGTCCGGTCGTTCTCCTCGATGACATTGGCTTCTTTGGTAGAGACGTTATCATTGCTCACGGCGTCTGGCTCGACAGCAGGGACATCCAGATACTCGCGAGGGAAGGAGTAACCGTCGCCCACAATCCCGCATCGAACATGAAGCTTGCCAGTGGCGTCATGCCCCTCCAAAAGCTCCTCAACGCCGGTGTCAACGTCGGACTCGGCACCGATGGAGCCGCGAGCAACAACAACCTCGACATGCTGGAGGAGATGAAGTTAGCTGCCCTCCTCCACAAGGTTCACAACCTCGATCCAACGGTTGCCGATGCCAAAACCGTCTTCAGAATGGCCACCTTAAACGGCGCAAAGGCCCTCGGAATCAAGGCTGGCGTCATAAAGGAGGGCTACCTCGCCGACCTGGCGATAATCAACTTCAACCAGCCCCACCTTAGGCCGATAAACAACGTGATAAGTCACCTCGTCTATTCTGCCAATGGAAACGACGTCGAGACGACGATAGTGGACGGAAAGGTTTTAATGCTCGACCGGGAAGTGCTCACCCTCGACGAGGAGAAAATCCTTGTCGAGGCCGAGAAAACGATTGAGCGCTTGAGTTAAGGTTAAATTTTCCTTTTCCCTGCTTTTCTCGGTGGGGCAAATGGAGTTCAAGATCGTTAAAGGCGACATAACCCGCTTCCCGGCGGAAGCCATAGTGAACGCGGCCAATAAGTACCTCGAGCACGGTGGAGGTGTTGCCTACGCTATAGCTAAGGCCGCCACTGGGGACGTGAGGGAGTACATTCGGATAAGCAAGGAGGCCATGCGCGAGCAGCTCGGAAAAAACTCTCTTGAACACGGCGAGGTCGTCGTTACCCCCGCGATGAGGCTTGAAAGGTATGGAATTAAGTACGTCATACACACGGTTGGGCCCTACTGCGGCGGAGTTTGGGACGAAGACAAAAGGGAGAAGCTCAGGAAGGCCATCCTCGGTGTCCTGAGGAAGGCGGAGGAACTCGGGATTAAGAGGATAGCCTTCCCGGCCATAAGCGCCGGAATCTACGGCTGCCCGCTTGAGGAAGTTGTCAAAACCTTCAAAGAGGCCGTTTGGGAGTTCGGGAAGGAAGCGAAGAGAGTGGAGAAGGTTTATCTGGTGCTGCATTCGGAGAGGGATTACGAGAGGACGTTGAAAGTTTCTTAAAATGTCCGCATTTCTATTTTCAAGTTTTATGTTCCAAACCATTGCCAATGGAAAGCTATATATACTTTTAACTTCTAACATTCGTTGGTGATGTCTTTGAAAGGGACAAAACTCTTGGCTGGAGTGTTGGTGTTTGTTTTTTCGGGATTTGTTAGTGCTGGGCCTCAGGCAGATGTGAGCGGGTGGACGGCGGTTGATATGTTCGTCCGCTCCCAGATTGATCTGAACAAGGCCAGGGGGTTCACAGAGAATCCTTACTTTGTGGATGAACTTACACACCTTGTCCTCCGGAAGTTTGGCAAAGAGCTTGACGCTGAGATTGCACCCTATGCTGAGAATCTAACTCCTGAGCAGAGGGAGCAGTTGAAGTACCTTCTCGTCAGTGACTACGTTTCCCATCTCCACCAGAAGAGTTTTTATCCCAAGAATGCAAAGACCCTCGTGGTGAAACCCATTAAAGTTGCCTCCGTTGGGGATAAGGGTAGGGTTTACGATTACTACTACGCTCCGATGAGCTCGTCGATTCCCTATCCAATCCACTGGTGGGTACAGGTAAAAGTCGATATCAACGGAGGATCCGGTAGAGACTGTGACGGAAATACTTATGATGTTGATGGAAATAATAACATATCAAAAATCGTTGCAAAGTGGAGTGGGAATGACGTGCTGTACGAGATTCATTTCTATGATGAGGATGTTCCGAGCAGAAGCTTGGATAAAATATATGATCGCATCCGATGCATTCGACATTGGGGAAGAGATCGCACATATGGTTGCGAGGATATTGAGAGCATCGAGGTCACCAACGGATACGTATATTTCCATAGCGATTGGAGTCATGCACCCCACGATGGTCATGTTAGTGACCTTACGTATGCTTGTTGTTCCTCGGTACGTGATAGGCCTCCGCACGTTAGCGGAAAACGCCCTTACTCGTCGCATATTGTGATATACGTGAGCAATGTTTGGAACCACTTAATGGATACCCTCGATACTAATCCATGCATGACAAAGAACTGGGGATACACTGCTTGGAATTAGTTCCATGATTTTTAATTTTTTGTTCACTTGGTTATTCCTCCTTCGGTAATGGGCGGTGATAGAAATGGATAAAAAAATGCTCCTCCACGTTTTCCTCCTCCTGTTTCTGGCCTTCTTTGAGCTCTTGTACCTATTTGGCTCCCTGGATGGAACATGCTATGCATTCTGCATGACCTTTTACAATTTGCCGTGTCTAGTTTTTTCGGCGGGAATGTTCATCTTTGGTTTGGTCTCTGTGATAGCGTGGTTTCCCAGATACGCAAAGCTCCTCACGGTGTCTCTCTCCACTTACTTCGGAGTAAGTTTCTTGGCTTTCCTCTGCTGGGCCCCAGGGGTCCCCCTGCTCTCCTTTGCAGGGTTGGTTCTCGTGCTTGCCGCCTACAGGCACTCTTCCGGAAACGCTTTATCGCCCCGAGAGTCCCTCGAGCGATTCTTTTTTGGGCTGGCATTGTCCACATGGGTATTCCTCGCGGTAGACAGCTGCCTTGGTACTGCCATTGGGCCTGTTACCTGCTTTTTGGTTCTCATTGGGGCCTTTTCCATTCCCCTGAGAATAAAGTATCCCCGATATTCTCCGGTGCCTCTTCTTCTTTACTTCCTCCTCAGTCTTTTAGTTATTGGCTTCCACTGGCTCGAGTCCTTTGGTCTGGTGGTTTCAGCGCTGGCACTCTTGGTCTTTGACCCAAAAGTTTTCAGAAGGAACCTTAAATAATTCTTATCTTTTTGTTTTTTCAGGTTTTCGTTTTGCTTGTTACCCTTCATGACGCCTCCATATGGTCTGATTTAACCAGCCGGTCGAGTTCCGTTTCCACTGGAATGGCGATCTCTAAATAACGTAGACGTTATTTTTACATTGGGTATCTATGGTGAATATAGGCATAATAAGTGGTTCCGGGGTTTACGGTGTCTTCGGGCCGAAGGAGACCGTTAAAGTTCACACGCCATACGGCAGGCCCTCTGCTCGTGGCAATCGGGGAGATAGCGGGTGTGGGAAGTTACTTAAATTATTATTTATATTCCAGCCATTGCCAATGGAAAACTATATATACTTTTAACTTCTAACATTCGTTGATGATGTCTTTGAGATTGACAAAACTCTTAGCTGGAGTGTTGATGTTTGTTTTTGTTTTTTCAGGGTTTGTTAGTGCGCAATCTTTGAAAGTACCCCGAGTACAAGAAGACATGAACATTCCAAAAATACCTCTAAAAGGGTATGCTACTGATGAAGTTGTTCACATCTATGGGCAAAATGTTCATGCAATAGTTTATAATCCTGGATTGGAAGACTTAAGAGTAGGCTCTCTCTACCAATTTGCAAAGAAAAACGGTGTGAATATGAGTGCTTTTTTCCACTATTTAAGTGAATATGTATGGAAGCATGGACTGGTTACTTTCGAGGATGTTAGATATCTCCTTATTGACTTTGCTAACAAAAGTGGGATGGACTTGGTTAAACTGGCTGAAAAAGATGGAGTAGATTTGAATTTTACTGATCTTATTAGAAATCCCCCCAAAGACGCCCTAAAACCTCAAATAGTTGATGTGATCGATCAGGTACCCACCCCATTAACAGGGTTATCAGTTGCAAGTACAAGCGACTGCGGGAATAATCCGGATAACATCTACGATTACATGGGAATATGATTGTTGATGCTACCTGTGATCCAGCAACGTTCCATTTTGATGATGCTGGATATTTTATAGGAACTTATGCCTCAGCAAAAGTTGGTAGCTATTGGTATATTTTTGCATTTAACTTCACTAATTATAAATCCCCCTCTGAACTGAAAAACTGGATTCTCAATGTTCTGAAAAACAACTACAGTATATCCCCCAATCGGGTTGAGTTAGTTCATATGAAATACTTTATCCAGGGTTATGCTCCGTGGATGAAGAAATATTCAGTGACAGTACATTTTGACAATGCTCCTGTACAAGACTATATCTTGTTTGAACTTTGGAGCGAAGCTACATATTATACCTCCACAGATACCTGGGTCAAATATGGTTATCCCGATTCAGATATGGGGGGATTGTTCATAATACTGAACAAGAGAATAAAAACACTAGCAGGCTTTGCCATGAGAGACTACACCCCATACCCCATAGTATCCCAAAGAATCATTTCGAGTGATATAACTCATATTGATCTAACGATATATTCAACAATCTGGCACCAACAGAGGCTTGAAGGAGTGGGGGACTGGTGGTAAATAAGTCCCTTTCGTTCTTAATTTTTGTTACCTTTTTTGTTTTGATAGTACTGGCAGGCTATTCCCTAATCCCTACCCACCGGGAAATATCTGAGTGCCCAATTGAACCTGCAAATATCAGCATGGTTCCAGAGATGGTTTTCTATGCCAACGGCTTTCTGGTGTTCAGTGATGGCAGAAAGACTCTCTTTAAAGGAACGGAAGAATACCTAGTTGGCTATCCCATGGCTTATCCACTCGAATGGGGCTTTGTTGGTATCAATGGCTCGAAGCTTCACGCCTGCACTTATTCCGGGGAGCATCTCTGGGATTACAGTTTAACCTCTGAGGAATTCAACGCTTCCCCTACGGTGGAGTACCTTTTCCTGTTCGTTCCTGCCAGAACTCCTCCGGGTGTCAAAGGGAACGATAGTCTCTACGTTTTCGGAAAAACAGGGCTTCTGGAGGAGTATGACTTCACAAACATCTACCATCCCTCAAGGTGCTCCCTCCTTAAATCGCGAGGAAATCATACCCTCTTTCTCCTCAACCAGCCTCAGGCAGACGGCAGTGCCGGGATGGGGAGAGTAGTTCTATTCAAAGGATTAAACGTGCTCTTTAATAGAACCTTTACTTTCAGAGACAGCATTGAGGATCCGGTTTACTGTGTTGGTGATGTTTCCCATGAGGGCTTGGCGGCCTTTGGTCTTTACCGTGGGGTTGGAATAATCAACGGGAGCTTCAGATACGTTGAACTACCCCCTTATGGTGCAGATGATATTGCGATAGCAGGTAAGAGTGTTTTTGCTTTAGTTCACAGGGAGACCCAGAATTTCAGCGTTGTTAAAGAGCTTTTACTGCTGGAAAAGATCCCCCGGCCAATACTTGGGAACTTGCGCGGGGAAGTGGGACTGTTCTCCTCTAAGGAGACGCTTTTTCTAGTGGATTGGACTGGGAAAAAGGTTTATGTTTTCTCCCCTACGGGGGAGCTTCTGAAGGTCATAGAATACCGGGGCGAGCTGATTGTTGGGGGAGAAAAACTCTTCCTGTGCAATTCTACGCGATGTACTCCCATCACCTGATGGGCATACTTTTTATCTTTTCCTCACAAACTCCAACCGGTGATACTCATGCGCATCGAGGACGTTTACATCTGGGACATCAACGCCAAGTGGCTCGGCATAACCCCTCACCAGCTCATGGAGAACGCCGGCTCTGGAGTTGCGAGAGTCGTTGAGGAGGAGTTCGGGAAAGGCCTCAAAATAGCGGTTTTCTCCGGCACCGGCAACAACGGCGGCGACGGCTTCGTTGCCGCTCGGCATCTCAGCTTCGACAACGAAGTCACCCTCTTCCTCGTCGGCGACGAATCTAGGATACGGAGCGAGGAAGCTAAACACAACTGGGAAATACTCAAGGGCCTCGACTTCTTGGAAATCAGAGCCCTCAAGGACTCCTCTTACGTAAGATCGCTCGACCTCTCGGGCTTTGACGTCATCGTTGATGCCCTCCTCGGGGCAGGCACGAAGGGCGAGCCGCGCGAACCGATACGCTCTGCGATAGAGAAGATAAACGAGTACGCCGGAAAGGCCGGGATAGTCAGCGTTGACCTGCCGAGTGGCTATCCCTCAAAAATCCGCGTCAAATCGGACTTCGCGGTGACCTTCCAGTGGGACAAGGAGGAGTATGGGGGCTTCGAGAGGGTTGTGGTTAAGATAGGCTATCCAAGGGAGCTCTACCACCTCGTCGGGCCGGGCGATGCCAAGTTCGCGCTGAGGAAGAGGGGGGAGCACAAGGGGCAGAATGGCAAACTACTCGTGATAGGCGGAAGCGAGGACTACTTCGGGGCGCCATACCTGGCATCGAAGGCCGCTTCCTATCTGGTGGATCTCGTTTACCTCGCTATACCCGAGTATTCGGCGAGGAGGATAAACGATCCTGACTTAATCCTCCGCCCGGTCGAGGGGAAAAATTTCAACCCGGAGCATGTTGATTCTCTTCTCGACCTCGCCCGGAGAACGGACGCCGTTATCATCGGCCCGGGAATCGGCCTCAGGGAGGAAACAAAGGAGTTTGTACGGGAATTCATAAAGCACTGTGACAAGCCGCTCGTCATAGATGCAGATGGGTTAAAAGCAGTTGCTAAGGATTTAACCGTTCTAAAGGGCAAAACCTTCGTTTTAACCCCCCACGCCGGCGAATTCGCGGTTCTCTTCGGGGTGAAGCCCGATGGGCCGCTCGTGGGGAAGGCAGAACTCGTGATGCAGAAAGCCGGGGAAATAGGCGGTGTGATACTCCTTAAAGGCCCCTACGACGTCATAAGCGATGGGAAAACATGGAAATACAACAAGACCGGTAACAGGGGCATGACCACCGGGGGAACGGGGGACGTTTTGGCCGGCCTGGTTGGTTCCCTTCTAGCGCTCGGCAACGAGCCGCTGAGGGCAGCGTCGGTTGGTGCCTTCCTGAACGGTCTCGCCGGGGATATGGTGAAAGAAGAACTCGGGGAGAACTTCACAGCGTTGGAGGTGGCTAAAAAAGTCCCCCACGCTGTCAAGTGGGCCCTGGAGTTCTGAGATGGTTGAATACGGTGATATCTCGGCCTCTTCCCGGTTTTTTGTTCTGGTTACGGCAGTTGGTGCCTTCCTCCTGCTCTCCTCCTCGAAGGTCTAGCTGCTGAAGACCTATCCGAACGAGGTCTTTCGCCTTTCCGATTGTCCATGAATCGAAAGAAATGTGAGAAAAATCACCCGATGTTGCAGTAGCTCCACACCGAGTATCCGTACCCCCCGTTGGCCGGGTCGTAGGCAGGAGCCTCGAGGTAGACCCAGCCGTCCGAGTTGACCCACTTGTCGACCCAGCCGCCGAGGTTTCCGGTGTACTCGTGGATGCACGATCCGGCGAACTTCGGAACATGGACCCACCTTCCGGCCCTGCTCGAGCCGAGGTTGATGTAGGTTATCAGGCCGGGTTTGTCGCCGTAGCCGTTTCTGACGAAGATGAGTTCGTCGCTGTCGTAATAGACTATGCTCGTGCTCCCGCCGGCGAGGTGGTCGTGTATCCAGATGAGGTTCTTGAGCCTGTCCTTGTTGAGCCACTCCTCGTAGTCGCGGTAGAATATAACCGGCTGGCCCTCGTAGGTGAGGATGAAGGCGTAGGCCGGATACTTGTTCCAGATTATGTCCGTGTCGTGGTTGGCAACGAAGGTTACCGCCTTAAAGGGATCGCGGGAAACGACGGTTCCGCCGTTGTTCAGGGCGTCCACCAGAGCGGGGATATTGTTGTTGTCGAAGGCCTCGTCCATCTTGTAGTAGAGGGGGAAGTCAAAGACCTTGGCTCCACTCGAGTAGGCCCAGTTGAGGAGGGCATCAACGTTGGTGTCCCAGTACTCGCCGACGGCCCAGCCGTCCCACCAGTTCAGCCAGTCCTTGACCACCCAGGCTCCGTAGCCCTTGACGTAGTCGAAGCGCCAGGCGTCGACGCCTATGCTCCTCAGATAGGCCGCGTAGCTCTCTTGACTTGCCCAGAGCCAGTGCTGGTCCCAGCTCTTCTCGTGGGCGATGTCAGGATAGTCCCCGAAGGTTCCCTCGTCGCAGCACTTGATCTCGTTCGGGTGGAAGTCAAGGTAGTTTGCGGTGTATTTGCCTGAGGCGACCTTTGAGAAGTCGGTCCATGTGTAGCTGTTGGTGAACGGATTCCACTCCCTGTCTCCGCCGGAGCGGTGGTTTATGACGATGTCGGCTATCACCTTGATTCCATAGGCGTGTGCGGTGTTTATCATGTTCACGAGCTCCTGCTTGGAGCCGAAGCGGGTCTCGACGGTTCCCTTCTGGTAGTATTCGCCGAGGTCGAAGAAGTCGTAGGGGTCGTAGCCCATCGAATAGCCGCCGCTGGCTCCTTTACTGGCCGGAGGAATCCATATCGCCGAGATTCCAGCGCTGGCCCAGTCGGGTATCTTCCCCCTTATCGTGTCCCACCAGATTCCGTCCCCGGGAACGTCCCAGTAAAAGGCCTGCATTATAACGCCACCGTTTTCTAGAGTTTCAGCCCTGGCAGGGACGGCCGAGACACTCAGAGCAACCAGCAGTATCAAAAACAGCACAGGGACTTTTCTGCTCATGGCAACCACCTGCATCCTTTGGGGCATTGTGCCCTTTTATATCACCGACGGTGAAATATTTAAGCTTTGCCACTAATGTCCTGAAAAGAACATAGAGGAACTCTGGAGTGCTTAGATGTCAATGAGCTTCTGGACGCGCCTGGCCAGTCCGCAGAGTTCGCAGCTCTGAAGGAAAACGAGCATGTTGAGGAGGTGGAAGAGCTCCACCTCGGTCAGCTCCACCCCGGCCTGGGAGATCCTCTTGAGAACCGGCTGGGATCGGAGCTCTATCTCGTTGAGGACCCTCTTGGCGAGCCTCACCATCTCGCCCCTGTCCTTTATCCTGAAGCCGGCCTTTTCGAGGATCCTAACGAGGCGCTCCGCCTCAACCTGAAGGTAGGCCTGTCTGAACTGCTCCACGCTTTCATCGGGATCTGCCTTGATCAGGAATAGCCGGGCGCTCCGGGAGTATATCTTTTCGTTTCCCTGGTTTCCAATTTCCTCAACGAGTCCAGCCTTTTCGAGCGTCTTCACGTGCCTGTAAACTGTGGTTCGATCCTTCTTCAGGGCGTCACTGAGCTCCTTGATGCTCATGGGTCCCATTCGCAGCAGCTGGAGTATCTTGAACCGGTTCTCCTCGGAGAGCACCCTCACCTTTTCGGGCTCCGTGATTATTAGAACTTCCCTCACTCAGTACTCCTCCAGCTTGTCTTGGGGTGTTTCACCCTCTTCAACGATCTTCCTTCCGGCTGCAACCATGTCTATGCTGTGAACAACCCCGCCGAACTCCTCTATGGTCCTTGTTATCTCGTCGTAGTCGAGGTTGTCACCGACTATGGTTATCTTGACGTTTTCCGTTTCCTTGTCTATCTCGACGAGGGTTATGTTAACCCCCTCCACCCCCTCGAGCTCGCTCAGGCCGAGGGCCAGCTCGGTCACCATGGGTAGATGGGGTTTGAGAACGTCGAGAACCAGGAGCCTTATTCCCCTAGCCATGGCCATCACTTCTTGAGCAACTCGCCCAGTTTTTTAATTAGTTCTATGCTCTCCCCGTCGCGGCCCATCCTGGCCATCGCGAGCCACTCTATCGCGTGGATTATGTCCTCGTTTGAGAAATCCCTGAGTTCATCCTCCTTTGCCTCTATCTCCCTTGATATGTCCGTCTTGTACTCGTGCTCCTTCTTCAGGAGCTTGTCCATGACGTTGAGGAGCTCGCCCTCATCAAACTCGTAACCAAGGGCCCGGAATATGTCGAGCTTCGTCTTGAGCTTTGAACGGGCGAAGTACCTCAACTCCTCGTCGCCGAGGTAGAGGTTGATGTAGAATGCATCCGCCGTCCTGCCGTAGTACTTCTCCACCAGGTTGCCCTTCATTTCCGTCCTCTTGACCTCCACCAGCCCGGCTTCCTTGAGCTTCTCGATGTGGTGGTATATCGTCTGGGGCGTCTTCCCCAGGATTTCGCTGAGCTGGGAAATCGTCATCTCCCTGTTGCGGAGCAGGCTTAGGATTTTCCTCCTCGTGTCCTCGAGCATCAGCTTTATGACCTCGGGGTCGGTTATGACCTTTACCTTAGCCATGCCAACCACCCAATTTTAACGTTTTAACGTTTTTTTGAACGTTCGGGAATTTAACTCTTTTGCCTCGATGCCCGCCGGTAATTTTATAATACCCACTCGAAACCTGAAACCGTCATCGGACAAAATATCCGGGTTTGTGGGGGAAGGCTTAAATAAAAACCCCCGAAGGAATTCCGGAGGTGATCACGATGGACGTCCCCAATCTCGACTTCCTGTTTTATCCGAGGAGCGTTGCCGTCATAGGCGCCTCCAACGTGCCCGGAAAGGTTGGAAACGCAATAATGCGCTCCATAACACTCCGCTACGATGGAAAGGTCTATCCCGTCAACATCAAGGGCGGTGAGATAGAGGTCAACGGCAAGAAGTTCAAGGTTTACAGGAGCGTCAAGGAAATTCCCGATGAGATTGACGTCGCCGTCATAGCGGTTCCAGCGAAGTTCGTTCCGGACGTTATTGATGAATGCGGCGAGAAGGGAGTTAAGGGAGCCATAGTCATTTCTGCCGGCTTTAAGGAGGCCGGAAGGGCCGACCTTGAGGAAGAACTCGTGAGAAGGGCCAGGAAGTGGGGCATCCGCGTTGTCGGTCCCAACTGCCTTGGAGTCACCAACCTTGAGAACGGCTTCGACTGCAACTTCAACCCGCCGGAGAGGCAGGCCAGGCCACCCTTCGGAAAGGTCGCCTTCATGAGCCAGAGCGGCGCCTTTGGCGCTGCCATCCTCGACTGGGCTGCCAGAGAGAAAATCGGAATGAGCAAGTTCGTCAGTCTCGGCAACATGGCCGACTTGGATGAGAGCGACTTCATGGCATACCTCGGGGAAGACCCGAAGACCGGAGTTATCACAGGCTACATAGAGGGGGTCAAGAACGGGAGGAAGTTCTTCAACACCGCTAAGGAGGTCACTCTCAAGAAGCCGGTCGTGATACTCAAGAGCGGCAGGACCGAGGCCGGAGCCAAGGCGGCCGCTTCCCACACCGGTTCCCTCGCGGGTTCGTACCAGATATACCGGGCCGCCTTTGAGCAGACCGGTGTTCTCGAAGCGACGACCATGAGGCAGCTCTTCAACTACGCGAAGGCACTGGCCCTTCAGAAGCCGGCCAGCGGCGGCCGCGTGGCGATAGTTACCAACGGCGGCGGTGCGGGAGTCATGATGAGCGACGGTCTGCTTGAGAGGGGTCTCAAACTCGCCGAACTGACCGAGGAAACCCTCGAGAAGTTCAGGAGGGACATCGAGGCCGGCAAACTCCCCGAGCACATGGCATACAAGAACCCCATCGACGTCATCGGCGACGCCCCCTCCAGCAGGTACGAGATAGCAATGCGCTACGCCCTTGAGGATCCGAACGTTGACATTCTCGTCGTTATAGCACTCTTCCAGAGTCCCGCTCTGGACGAGGGTATAATAGACGTGGTTGACCGGATGAAGGCCTACGGCAAGCCCATAGTCTTCGTTGCCCCCGGTGGAGATTATCCTCACAAGATGGCCAGGAACATCGAGCAGAGGGGCATTCCGGTCTACGAGACCACCGAGGATGCCGTTGACGCTGTCTACGCCCTCGTTAAGTATGGAGAGTGGCTTAAGGAGAACGGGGAGCTTTGAATTCACTTTTTTCTTCATTTCCTCAGTATCTGAAGTCCGGCTACCCTTTTGAAGTCGTCATCGAAGGTTGCGATCTTTTCTATGCCATAGAACTCGCAGGTGGCCGCTATCAGCGCATCGTTTGGAAGGAGGTGATACCTCTCAATAACGCTCTTTGAGAGATCAACTATCTCAGCGTTGAGGTCAAGGATGCTGAAGAGTGATAGTAGCTCAAAAACTGGCTCCAAATCGATTTTGGATAGCACGTGGGGCTTTCTCTTTATCTCCCAGGATTTCATTTTAGTGTTTCATTTTAGTGTTGGCCTTTATGTAGAAAAAGAGGGTTTCTGACGCAACTATTGGATTTATGAATCCTCTGATTTTGTTATCTTCGACATATCGGATCAGTTTTTTGGCCTCTCCTATGCCGCCAAGGTGGTATATGAGGACGTTGGAGTCAAAGAAGACGTTGTCCTTACCACTCATCCTCGAGCTCCTTGATAATCCTATCAATCTCCTTCTTGCTGAGCTTTACAACTCCGAACGTCCTCTCGGAAATGCTCTGGGGGATTATCTTCACCCTGACCTCGCTTCCTTCTGGAATCTTCAGCCTCCTCTTGGGTTTCAGCACTCCATCTTCATAAACGGCATCGACGATGACTTCCATTTTCCCACCGTTTTGGAGTTTGTCATAGTTTCTGATAAGGCTTTTGTTTGTTTCCGTTTAAACCTCAACCCACGTGAAGTCCCTCGCGACCTCTCCGTTTATTCCCGCCTCTCTTACCCTCTTTTCCAGAACCTCGTAGGTATAGTTGCTGTGGCTTATGTGGGCGAAGACGGTGTATCCGGCCCCAACCTTCCTTGCCAGTTCTGTCGCCTCCCTAACCCCGAGGTGGACTCCGGGTATCGACTCCCTGTGCGTCATCTCCGCCACGAGAAGGTCCGCCCCTTCCATCGCCTTGAGGGCATCTTTATCGTCCAGTATCTCAGGCCCGGTGTCGCCCGTTACCGCTATCCTCCTCCCCTTCAGCTCGAAGACGAAGCCGCCGGAGTTCTCTATCGAGCGGTGAACCGTTCTGAAGTGGAAGACCCTTATCCCGTCAAGCTCGACCCACTCGTTGAACGGAAGTCCGTGATAACGCCATTCCCTGTTTTCGG
>Ga0256831_1000266_pt1 | contig 27997 bp, 45 predicted proteins | sample 132544metaG_FD_189087 | JGI IMG/M metagenome (GOLD analysis project Ga0256831, IMG submission 189087) | Hydrothermal vent microbial communities from Lau Basin, Pacific Ocean - 132-544 | ecosystem: Environmental > Aquatic > Marine > Hydrothermal vents | place: Pacific Ocean: Lau Basin | collected... | reverse complement strand
GACCAGGAGGGTATCGTTTGCCTAACTTTACTATTCTAACGTGGCTTAGTCAGTGGGATCAGGCACGAAAATATTCATCAGGACCCTACCTTCGGGGGGTGGAGAAACTAGATCGTTCTCCCGTCGAGGGGTATGTGGCCTATGCTATGAGAACTCAATCGTTAGGCAGTTAGTTATATCTATAGTGGAGCTTTAGGGCCTATGCAGGGATCTAGCCAGGGTAGTCAACCCCGTGGCTAATCCTAGATGCATAGGCCCTTTTTGTCGTCTTGGGGGTTGTTATGAATCAGTATCCGACTACGTTTCTGAGTGCGTTTGAAGCACTAGCAGGACTATACGCAGCACGTGCTAGCTCCTGCCAACTACGGGGTTCAAAACTAGTGGTTAGACAGGGGGATTATCAGACTACAATAGAACGTGTTAGTAATGGTGTTAATTGGAAACACAAATTACCTGAGAAACAGTTTTCGTTTTTCATACCAGATGCTAGGGCGTCTGATGTAGTGACTATGTTGCTACCCCGTAGGGATAGTCTGTTAACTTTCGTGTTATCGCTGGATAAGGAATTAGATCAAAGGATTTTGACGCTGGATAAGAGTTTAGAAGTAGATCCCCTAGTTCAAGAAGGGAATATTTTGGTAAAGGGTATGGTCAAGGAGACTGATTCAGGTCCTTATACTGTTTCTATCCTTTTTGGGGGAGGAGCTATAATCATACGAGCTATAGACGTGCTAGCTAACAAGGTAGTAAATGAAACTCGTCGAACTACCCCGCCTAACGACTATCCAACTATATTTACCGTAGCAGATAAGCCTAGTGCATATAGAGTCCCCCTACGGAGAATATTGTTAACATTGGGACGGTGAAACTATGAACGTATCTATTGATGACCTGACTAACTCTGAGCATGGCTCCAAGCCTTCAAGGGGTCCGGCTAAGTTTGGTAAATCTGTTATGGCTACATTAGGTATTAAAAATCCCCTAGATGATGCAAGAGACAAGCTAGAGTCTATGCTTAGCCAGCTAGATAATACTTTGCGATTGGTAGATGAGAATTTAGAGGCTATTGCTAAGGAAGCGGATGCAGGTAATGAAACGGCTAAGGAAGTACTAGAGCTTTATGAGAACAGTGGTGACGAATTAAAACAGATTATTAGTCGTTTCATGTCTAGCCAGAGTATTAGCCCGAAAGACGCTAAACTGCTGGTGAATACGTCTAAGGAACTTATTGATAGGCTAGAGAAGCTAGATTTAACCGTCAAAGTAGACCTAAAAGATGTATTAGACAAGGCGCTAGAAGATATACGGAATGGTACAGAAGCTCAGGCTCGCGAGGGAGCTAAATCGGCGGTAGATGTTGCTAGAACAGCGACACAAAGTATTAGAGAGTTTAAATCTGCTGATGGACTTTCGTTTGCTAGTCTGTTGAGAGCTGATCGGAGCCTGTTAGCAAACCTTTCAACGGATAGTGAGAAGTTTAACCAGCTAGCAGATCAGTTTGCAAAAGCTAACCACGAAGACCGGAAAGAGTTAGAACAAGCCTTAAAGGATTTAGTCTCAACTGATAGCCCGCTAGTCAAGCAATTACAAGATCTAGCAGCACTAAGCGTAGACAATCTCCATCTCAACGAGGAAGTTAGAGAAGAACTAGTAGCAGCTATTAAGGAAATTCAGGATCCTGTAGAGAAGAGCTTAATGGAGATGCGGCTACGGGATATGAATAATAGCTTAGATCAAATAGTTCTTAGTGCTAACGAGATTAACGATACCTTAGAAACTCAGGTAGGAGCATTAGGCAAACTAGGAGACTTGTTCAAAAAGCTGCCTAACATGTTTCTGCCAAGTGGTGGTGTTGGTGGTATTGCTACTGAGGTTGCACAATATCTAGGTATACCCTTTGCTGATCAAATAGGCCGAATAACTGATAGTTTTGTAGGTACATTAGGAGACGCAGTAAAGTCTTTAATGACCTATTTTGGTATTAGTTGGTTAGGTCATAAAGGTAAACTACCCTTTTTTAGTAAGGGGGCCAAGGCAGGTGAAAAGGTTGGTGAAAAAGTAGGTGAGGCTGGAGCTAAGGTTGGTGAATCTCTTCTTCAAGAAGGAGAAAAGCTAGCTGAAACTGCTACTAAAGGTCGGGGTCTCTTCAAGTTGTCTGGTCGAGGAGTTAAGGCAGCTATCGCAACGGCAGTTGTTGCAGGAAGCTACGCGGGATGGAAGTGGTACTCTAATCGTAAACAGGCGAGAGCTGAAGCGCAAACAGCTCCTCAAGAAGCTCCGCAGTCTTATGGACAACTTCAGAAAACGCTAGCTCCGTTTGGTTATTCCAAAATAACTACGTTACCTGGTCAAGCTACTTATGCTAGTGGTCGTACCATTTCTCATCACCACGGAGTTGATTTTAGGGTAGGTAAACCTGGTGGAGGAGACCCTGTTAGGTGGCCGGTTCCCGCTGAAGGAGAGGTAGAACGCACGGGCTATGACCCGAACGGCTACGGTAACTATGTTCGTGTCAAGATGGACGATCCACGGCTAGGTGTAGTTTACCTAGGACACTTCCAACGAGTAGCCGTGCATAAGGGTGACAGGATCACTCAGGGAACATTAGTTGGTATAGAGGGAGCTACCGGTAGGGTTACTGGTCCTCATTTACACTTTGAGCCTAGGGGTGGTATCTTAGGTTCTACGTCTTGGTCAAAGGCAGAGAATACGGATCCTAGTAAGGTTATGCAGTGGTTCCAGATGGCAATGCAGACTAGTCCTCAAGAGACTACAGGTGACGCTGTAGCTGAAGCCGCCATGCCAATAGTACCGCAAGCAAAACCTGAGACGGAGAAGACTAGCACTCCAGTGGCTAGCTTAGATGTTCCTAAACAGCCTAAAACTCCTCAGAAAGAGGGTACTGTTGGAGTAGTGGCTAATTTAGCGGGAAGTGCCTCAAACCTTGCTTGGACTGGTATCACTGCTAAATGGGGAGCAGGGTTACTAGGTAATGCAGCTAAGCGTGTAGCTCCTAGAGCGACTAAGGCTGTAACAGAGAAGGTTGGAGCTAGGGTTGCTACGTTAGCCGCTGAGCGCGTGGGTGTTAGGATGGGCCTTAATGCTTCTAAGATGGCTATGAAGGCTTTAGGTCCTGTTGCATGGGTTGGCGGTGCAGTTTATGACGCCTATGAAGGTCAAAAGATGGCAGGACAGATTTTTGGTAAGGATAGTTTTCGTTATAAGGCAGAGGCCGCGTTAGGCAATGCCTTGACGATGGGATTGGCACCGGGGGTTGCTGCCAAGGCACTCGATGTTGGTGTGTCTGGAACTATAAGAGAGGCTAAAGCAGCGGCTAGATTAGCTACACGTGCATATAATTCTATTAGAGGCTTCTTACACAGAGCACCTGCTAAACTACCACGAGTGAAAGCAGTACAACCGTCTTATTATGTGGGACAAGATAAGCATGGGAAGCCTGTAGTTGTACAACCCGTGACTATCCATCAAAACCATAACGTTCACTCAATTCCGACTGTGGACACGATAATGTACAGTCACGCAGCCGGAACTATGCCATAGGGGGCTAGCTATGAATCTAATGGAAATTATCAATAATCCAAAGTATAAGCTGAAGCTAACTTATCCCTATGCAGAGGGGGGTCAAACCAAGCTAGATACCTTAGTAGGTTTTGTTTCCAGCGACTTTTCTCTTAGCGGTAGCTCGTCCTTCGAGTCGTTGTTTGGTGGGACTATCTTCGGGGAGAAGACGATAGCTCAACTACAGTATGCAGCTCCTCAGATACTAGATAGATTAACTAATGGACAGGCTATCAAGGTGAAATCTCCCCACCAAATAGTTAACTATTGGACAGGCTCTTCTGAATCTAGCTATTCAATTACGTTTATCGTGCCTCGTTTGTCTATGCGAGAGTCAAGTGTGATTGATAGGGTTAAGAATTTACAAAAGGCTGTCATGGGAAGTTGGGACAACTCAAAAATAGTCCATCCTTGGAGACCAACCAGAGACCTAGCTAATAACGTTTTTCAAATTCCACCAGGAACGGCTAGCTTGGAGATAGGAGAGTGGTTACGGTTACATGGGTTACTCATAAATAACGTTTCAGTAAACTATTCCAAGGAAGTGGTTAAAGATGGTACTCCATTACACGCTTCCGTTAGTGTAGGACTAATGCCTTGGCGTATGGAGTTCTCAGAAGACGTGAACATGTGGTATAGTGGTCATGGAGGTGAGTAATCATAGAATCCGTAATCAAAGTTTTACGAGGGCTGAACGCAATTCTATTCTTCGCGTTAGCGGATCTTGCTAGCCTGTTTCTAGGACTCTTATATGGAAGAGAAGATATTATTGATAGGGGGTTCGTTTGTAACATTCCTGTTAGGGTTTATCGGGTCCGGCGTTTGTATCCGTCTTGGGCGGGGGCTATTACGATTGGGCGTAACATATTCGTGGGATCAACTGCGTACTGGACTACTAATGTGAAAAAACACGAATATGTTCACGTCAGTCAAGGGTTCCGCTACGGGTTGTGGCTACCGGTTTTATACCTGCACTATCAGTTACGGTACGGCTATTGGCACAACCCGTTAGAGGTAGAGGCTAGAGGCTTAAAACCTGAGTGTAAGTAGAAAGGAGATTGTTATGTTGCTTCGTTGTTTCTTGTATTATGTAATAATGCTAGCTTTGGTTACTTTGTTCTTTTCAGAGGACATTCGCAGAAGTCTTAAGGAAGATTCTTCAGTTCGCAACATTCTTTTGGTGATTTGGACTACTTTAGTTCTGCCTATCGTAGTTCCTATGTTCGCGATTGGGGTATTGCTTGTAGTCTGGGGAGCGTTTATATTACAGGGACCTAAAACTGCTAAGAGTGTTTACAAGAGTTTTCTAGACTACTGTTTGTGAATCTAGGGTGACTTTGATGACTTATCATTCTTGGTTACTCTACTTGATTGTTACTTACTATCTTTTAGCCGCAGTGTTTACTTGGCGTGCAGGGGACGGAATTCGTGAAAGTTTTAAGACAACCACTGCAATGCTTCTAACCTGGATTTGGATTACCGTCATATCTCCAGTTGTCTTAATCTTTGCAATTTTAGTGTTTATATCAAGCTCGCTCCTAGACGGATTAAACAAGTAGCTGGCTAGACGACAGAAGGGGGTAGAGCTAGTTCTTATTCATACCCCCTTCTGTCTATAAAGATACTAGCGGTATACACTATCCCCGTGAATTGACAAGCCATTTATACACAGGTTGACTTATCTCGTTTTTATTATGCATTCTTAATTATTTAGTAATTGGAGGGCAATATGCAAACTAGGCTGCCAGTAGACCTCGATCTCTTTCAAAAACCTGGTTTACGGTTAGGACTAGCACCTTATGTTCCAGACGTGGACGGGGTACTTAATGACTACGTATTCTTAAAATATGAGAATCGATTACTATCTCTCCCTGAGAAGGGGGTTGGCAGGATTAGCAAAAGTTATGATCCTGCGTTCATGTCTTACAAACTATATGGTACTACTGACCTTTGGGGTCCTTTACTTTTGTACAACAGCATGGGAGTTTTCGATTGGATAGCAGAACGGAAGTTCCGCTATTTTGCGCAACGAGATTATGAGGTAATGATAAGCGAGCTATTGCTAGAAACTCAGAAGAAGCTTAGGGAGAAGAGGTAGATTATCATGGTTAAGCTAGATAAGGAAGTAACGTTAGTCGTTGATGCTGGTAGCTGTAAGGATATAGTAGATCAAGTTGCAGGGTTTGATAGACTGGAGGCTACCTTTCGGCCTGGTTTAGTCTTACCTATGATAGATCTACAGTTTATTGTGACTAGACCTGAGCAGTTGAAGTGTCTTTTGCAGGGTACTATGGTTACTCTCATTTTTGGTGTTGAATCAGGCAATATTGTAGTAGAAGGCACTATTTTGAAAACTCTGGTAGAAGAGCCTAGCGATAGTATGCAGGTGAGGACGTTTATTATATTAGGGATAGACTTCGGCAATGAATTTCTATCTTGGTATAAAAATGGGACTAGCCTCAACGCATTATCGGATTTGCTAGGTCGTTACTACCATGTACGTAATGAAGCTACTACTCCTAGCGATTCTATGAGCTGGATGGGATACGGCGTGGCTAGACACTTAGCTATGAATGTGTGGATGCGGTCCTATTACGGCGGGTCTAATTTTCTGCTTCCCGGGATAGACTATCGTGGAGCTATTTTAACAGACCTGGCTACAGCAACTAGTGCTGCTAAGTGGAAGTTAGGTTCTGAAGCAGGTGATGATGCACAGATTGAACAGATTACTATCGTAAATCGGAGACCACTAGCTCAAGATGGGCTAGATAAGGATGTCGTTTATGATGAGCTAGTCTCTTCATATAATCCTAAGCTGCTGAAACCCGATCCTAAGCCTTTTATAGTCTCGCAGGTCCACGCTTGGCGTGTAGGTCGTAGGCGTGTTAGAGAGTGGCAGTATGATAAAGATGGTCCCGTTCATGAGAACTGGTCAAATGCGCTAGCATATAACACCGGCTATTTCTCTATCCTAGGCAAACAGGTAACTATTTCCTATAGAGGTTTCTTACCAGTAGAAATGTTTGACGCCGTAGATCTAGATGTTCCAGATGCACGTCCTGAGCCCTATATTGGAGGACGCTTTATTGTGGGAGACATTTCCTTCGTTGCTGAGAAGGGGGAGTTCCGTACCTACCTAGGGCTAATGCGGGAGGAGGTTGCGCTATGATTGATAATCCTCTTGATTCTTTTATGGATAAGGCGTTTAGCGGCTTCTATCGCGGGGTAGTCATCAATAACAATGACCCTAAGAGGCTAGGTCGTGTACAGATTAAGCATTATCTTTATGAGAACGTTCCCACTGATAAACTGCCTTGGGCGTTGAGATTACTACCTACATTTCCACAATCTAAGGGACAGTTTTCAGTTCCTAACGTGGGAGATGAAGTCGTCTTCATGCTACTAGATCAGTCTCTCTATACCCCTGCATATTTTGCTCACATGACTGTAACCCCCTGGGGCCATAGCGCTTCTGAATATCCTGACGATTGGGGTCTATTAGACCGGCATGGAAACTCGTTTACGGTCAGTCCTAAGACTAAACAAGAGGCAGTTTGGATACACCAGAGCGGGAGCAAACTAATTTTTGATAAAGAGGGAAACATTATTCTAATTCCGAAGCCTGGTAAGACCGTAAAGGTTGATGGGAAACTCTTAGTGACTAAACAGGCAACCTTCCAAGAAGATGTAGCAATGGAAAAGGGGCTAAATGTTACGAACAATGTAACGATAGGAGGAAAAATGAGTGCAGGATCTTGTTGCTGCTCAGGGCTAGTTCCTCAGCTTACAACTGCTCCATGTACCTAAATAACTAGTGTGGAGGGATAATGCCAATATATAAAGATCTAGATGATGATCTTAACGTAGCGTCTTTTGTTTATGATGAAGATTCTGTCGCACAGGCAGTAAAGAACTTGTTGTTGACTGTCCCCGGAGAACACGTTTTCAAACCTACTTTAGGTTGTGATATTGACTTGCAGCTCTTCGGACTTTTAGATGATGTTTGGGAGGCTCAGACTAGACACCTTATAGTTACTTGTTTAAGTCAAGAGCCTAGGATTATAGTTCATGATGTTAAGTTTGATCCAGACTATGATAGGCACTTCGTGAGAGTAACCCTTACGATTAGTATCCGTGGATTGGAAGATAAGGGTAGTTTTAACATAGAGATTACACCGTAGGAGGAACTATGCCATATGTATTTAATGGTATTGACTTTAATCAAGTTCGAGCAGACTTAGAGGCTTACGTAGAGTCGCTTCCAGAGGCTAGCCGTTGGAGGGATTTTGTGCAGACCTCTACAGGGTCTCACGTACTAGATCTACTGGCAGGTCTTGGAGTTTATTTACGACACTCAGTAGGTTTGGCCCGAAAGGAATCTTATGTCTCTACGGCTAGGTTGTATAACTCCCTCGTAGCTATTGCTAACACCTTGGGCTACCCTGTAAACAGGGCTAATGCGATGATATTAGAGATAAGCTTTACTCCTAGTGTAACTACTTCTTGGAGCAAATATACACCAATAGGGACTTTTTCAGGCTTACCGGTTTCCTTGTTGGAAAATCATATTTTTCAAGCAGGGGTTCCTATTGTTTTTAGAGTAGCTGTAGGACAGTGGTTTTCTAAGAACATTGAGACGACTAGTGAGAACTTTCAGCAACTCTATGTAGAAGGAACTATAGATAACTTCGAGTATAACTTATATGACAGTAACCATAATCTAATCCCTGTGAGGCGCTATCTTGAAGATATTGACCCTGATTCTCTAGTAGAACTAACCCGTCCTGGAGGTGTTGTTTTCCTAAGCGGTGACGGGAGCTTTGCTAAGAAGCTGCAAGCGGGGAACCTGACACTAGAACATATCGAGCCGATTCGAGTAGAGTTTTCGGGTATGCCTAACTTTTCTCTTCAAGGAACTCTAAACAGCGTTAGACTTCTAAGGGCATATTCTGAGGGGGATTCTACAGAAAAACTTACGGTTGTAGTTCCCGGCTATCACGCGGCTAAGGCTAGAGCTGTAACGGCTAGAGACTATAAATATGTTATTATGTCTTACAAGGGTTCTATAGTAGATGGAGCTGCTTACAAGACACAGGACATGTGTTGTACTCTCGATTTGGTTTATGTTAATCAAGACTCTAGTGCTACTTTTTCAGGGGATTGGGATACTTATTTTTCTAGTAGGTATCCGTCTCTATCTGGTGAAGAAAAGGTAATCCTAGCTAAATATGTAAAGGGGCGATCTTTGGTAGGAATGACTTACAGGGTTTTTGATCCTGAGATGACTATCGTAGAAGTGTCTGGTTCTGTTTATATAGATCCATCAAGGGGGAGAGATATAGATGATATACAGCAAGATATAATAGACTTGTTCAAGAAATATCGCACTGGATTGGGAGAAACCTTTTATATTGGTGAGATTACTGCTGATATTGGCAAACTAGTGGGAGTTTCTAGGGTTTATATTACAAATCCTGTGGACGATTTATCTACAAACTTACATGAGTTTGTAGTAATTAAGCCAAACTTTACTTATGGTTATATAAGTGATTAGGAGGCGGTAGCCCGTGTTGAGAGATTTTTTATTATCGTTTATTCCGCCTAAACTAAGGAAAGATACTATTTGGGTTGATCCTAATGGAGGCGGTTTTATTGACTCACTTGTAAAAGTCTTAGAACCGTTTGCAGGTGATTTAGATACTCTCCGTACTTTGTGGGATGAAAAGCTATCTGATAGCAGCTCTCGTATTATTCTTGAAGACCGTGACAGTGATCGTTTCTTAACTAGTCAGCTATCGCCGTACTTAACACAAGATGCAGGAACTCTTAACAATATTTTAACTGCTCTTCAGGAACTTAAGGGGACTTATCAAGGCTTGAAGATGTTGGCAGGTATCCTGGGAGCTAAAGACATTCTAGTTTTAGATAGCGATTATAGATACCCTGCTACAGGCTGTGAAACCCCTCTCCGGTACGGTGCTCAACTAGGTTACGGAGACTATCGTAACCGTTATGGATACCCTACTGGCTATTTTTCTGGGTGTCAAACCTGTGAGTTTAATTTCCACGAGACTTATCGAACTCATAGTGGTTTAGTCGAATTTGGTTCTGGTTTGTCATTTGGCGATAGTAGGCTACTTTATGGTCAACTTGACGATAACTATGCCCCATGTCTAACTGAGCTGATATATAATAAGCCCGATCAATTTTATGGAAATGAAGAATATGGGTCTAATTCAGTTTATGGGCACATAACAGGCTATGGTAGCCACAACCTTGCTTACGGTACTGGACGTGATGAGTGTGATCGTTGTATTCCTAACTGTGGCGTCGTCTTGGAAATCTTTTTGTATCCTGATGCTCCATTTGATGATGGGCGTAAGCACATTTTGAAAAATATATTTAAGAGTTATTTGCATGTTTGTGTAAACGTCTTAGCTACTTATTTTGGTTTGAGGTTTTACGAGGCTATAGTTCCGGTCGAAGGTTCTGTCGGATTCGCTGTAGATTCGGAGCCTACTCTTGAAGTTCAAGAAAACTATCAAGTACAAGCTAATGTTGATGTTTATGGATATCCACTAACATATGGCACAGGCAGTGTTTATAGTTAGTTATATTACTAGTGGAGGTACTATGCACGTTGATAAAAGGCTGCAACTTCAAATAGGTTTAAGCGGGTCTATTTCTCTTAAATCTAATGGGATTTTAGTTTTAGAGAAGTCTAATATTATAGTAGATGCCGGTTTAGAGAAGTTGTCTAATACTCTAGCTTATGGCTCTCCAATTGTTTCTCATATTGCGTTAGGAGATGGGCTAGCGGATACTTCTACAGATCCTCCGACAATTCAAGATCCTAGTGCGTCAGACACAGAGCTAGTACATGAAATCATACGAAAGGCGGTTTCCGCCACCATTATGAGTAACCATGCTGTTAGATTTTCTATTACTCTAGAAAACAATGAAGGTAATGGTTCGGGGACCGTAAACTATTCTGAAGCAGGTCTGTTTTTAAGTGATGGTACAATGCTGTCTCATGTATCTTTCTATCCACAGACTAAAAGTTCAGAGAACCAGCTAATTTTTGAATGGGATATATCTTTCGCTAGACAAGGAGGTCAATAATGTCAATACCACACACTAATCTAACCTGGATCAAGAATGGAGAACCAGTTCGGGGAACGGATGTTCCTAATGTTGGTGACGGTGTTGCTAACCGCCCTGCTAAAGAGCTGCTAGAAAATGATATTAATCTAGACGAACGCCAGGCCGTTGTTGAGCAATATCTTTCAGGTCAGTCTGGTCAGGCTAACCCTGATTATTTAGTTATTCCTGTAGGCACTGATAAGTTCGCACCTGACCTATAGACTATGTGTTCGAGTTGTGCTAACCTGGAGACAATGAGTTGATTGGGGGATGTGTATGAGTATAGAAGTTAGGCCAGGCGGTGTAACCTGTAACCTTAAGTGTGCTTATTGTTATCAAAACCCCTACAGAGAGGCTGGGAACTTTAATGCGGGGAAGCCTGATCTAGAGGCTATGAAGAAAACCTTAAAGAAGGCTGTTAAATCTGGATATGGGAACCGCTTCTCTGTTTTCGGTGGCGAAGCTTTAGTCAATCCTCCTGAACTCCTAGAAGAACTTTGGAAGTTCGGGCTAGAAGAGCTTAACCAAACTTCTAATGGTATTCAGACTAATGGGGCTTTGATCAATGATGAGTGGATTCGGCTGTTCAAGAAGTACAATGTTCATGTTGGATTTTCTATAGATGGGCCTGATGAGCTAAATGACGCTAGATGGGCTGGTTCTTTAGAAAGTACGAGAGAACAGACCGAGAAATCTATTAGTAATCTTAAGAGAGTTCTAGCAGAAGGTTTGTCAGCATCTCTCATAGTGACACTACATAGAGATAATATTGGCACGGATGATCGAGTTGAACGCCTTAAAAGCTGGCTTAAAGAGATTCATGAAGAAGGCGTTAAGAACATTCGTATTCATGTGCTAGAAGTTGATGACGATTTATCACGGCGGCTTTACTATGTCCCGTTCGACCGGCTAGTCTCAGTTTTGCTAGATTTGTGGAAGTGGTCACGAACAGAAATACCGGAACTACAGATAGATATCTTTACAGATATTCTCAACGAGTTTGAGAAAGCTGATGATAATCGTGCTACCTGCCTTTGGCGTGCTTGTGATGTGTATAATACATCTTCTGTCTATGGTGTCGAAGGAGATGGGAGTACATCTAATTGCGGTAGGGTAGGTAAAGATGGAGTTCCCTGGATTAAAGCAGACGGGACTTATCATGTACGTCCAATCGCTTTGTACCACACCCCACCGGAGCTAGGTGGTTGTGAGGGTTGTGAGTATTTTGTCTACTGTAAAGGCAACTGTCCTGGGACTGGTCTTGATCGTGATTGGCGTAATAAGTCAGAGTACTGTGGTGTTTGGAAAACGTTGTTCGCTGTCCTGGAAAAGGCTCTTATAGATGAAGGTAAGACTCCCCTCTTGACTAAAGAACCCCAACTAAGGAAGGCTGCTGAGCAAGAACTGGTAAAAGCTTGGTATCGTGGGGAAAACATTTCGTTAGGTCAAGCTGTTTCGAGGGCTAGAAAATCGTTAGAGTCTGTTTTGAATCATAAGATTGCTGCAAAGACTTCTGATGGAAAGGCTATTGATAGTCCTGATGTTGTACGTGTTGCTGTGAAGGATGGAAAACGTTATATCATTCGTGATGGAATGCTACATGGAGACCACTCAGACGAAGCGAACCCGGACAATCCCGGTATTCCTGATGGGGCTATAATTCAGGAAGAGGTTTTGGACTAGGAAGGAGATCAAATGAACTTGGATATTGACTACGCTAAAAAGATGCTAGAGGATCCTGAGTATCAGAAGAACGTCCTTCCAATGGTTACTAGACCTGTTAATGCCCTTCCTGATGAGTTGTGGGATAAATATTTTAATAGTCGTCAGGATGTCGAGGAGATTGGTGGCGGTATGCCTCTATTAGTTAACCGTCACCGTCATATTCCGCCTTTTGTTCGCATGGCTTGGGTTAGTGAGGCCGCTAAAGCTGCCTGGGAGCCAAAGATACGCCTTGCTAGACAGACTTCACACATTATGGAGAAGATAGCCGTAGTAGCAGGGCTTCGTCGAGCGACTACTGATCACTTTAGACCGGATCAACTACCATCGGCCTATCTACGTTATGGCAAGCTGGGATTAGCCATTGTTCCAATCAGACTGGTTGGCGTTTATAACGGTTTTGCTCATTCTCATCCCCCAGTAGAATCGGGTCGTCCTTGGGACTATTTTTGTGCGGTAGCCAGAAACTATGAAGATGCCTTAGCTTGGGCTAACGCTCATGAACATGGGGACCATGATTTGATGGGAGATTATCTAGGATACCCATCCTGTTGTCGTACATTTTTTACACAAGTTTGGTCGAAGGGTTATATTGATCCGATTTGGCAGGCTGCGATAAATACTAAACGCGAACACCCTGAGCGGGTAATCTACTTTTCCGAAGAGGATCGGACCATTTTTCTCAAACCAAATCCTTCGTCTTTGTCTGTTCTACGTTATATTGGTGTTAGACTAGCTCCTCAGATTGTTCACAGCATGAGCTGTGATAAGACAGAAGAGCTAGCCACAAAATGGGAAGAAGCTGCTATTAAATATAGAGAGGCAGCTTTAGAAACTTGGGGAGTAGATATAGTTGACGGTTGGCAGACTATGAAATATCTGCTGAGCCTTCCAATTAAGTGGGAGGTCTTACACGGAATAGCTGAGGTAACGACTCCCCTATTCAAGTTTGCGACTAATAGTGTGTTTACTCCCCTGAAATACACCGTACTTCTGGAAAAGCAAGACGACGTTGAGCTACCGGAAGAGGCTGCGTATGGTATAGGATTTCCATTTAAGCGGCGTAGTTCTGCTGTTTGGACGTTGAATGCTGAAGAGCTTTTAGCAAGTAAAAACTATAAGGAGGCTCAGGATGGCTAGACCCTCAATTTGGGTTCAGGGGTCTGAGCTTAGACTTCTGGATACTAACGGAGTTGTACAGATATTTGAAGGAGAGTTGGTAGTCTCTAACTCGTCTCAACCTCCTGGTAAGGTTGGGATTGTTGGGGATGATTTTTACTATGTTGATGCGAACAGGAATATTAGAAAGTTACCTGCTACTAGTACGTCTACTGTTTCTGGAGCGAGAGCTGGATCTATCTGGCTAGAGCCTGACAATGGTAACGACTATATCGCATGGATCAATGAGGCTGGTACTAAGAAGGTAGTCTTAACACACTTAGATACACACTCAGATACACACTCAGATACTTCTCATACAGACACTCATTCAGATACAGTACATTCTGACGTTCCGCACACAGATTCTTCACATAGTGATATACCACACAGCGATACGCCACACACAGATTCTTCACACACTGATACGGCCCATACTGATACTGCTCATAGTGATACAGCTCACAGTGACATAGCTCATAGTGATTATTCCGATAGCGGTTATTCCGACTCAGGACATAACGACTACTCAGACACACCACACGGTGACGAACATACAGACCAACATGGTGATGCTACCGGCGGTCACGATGATGATGCAGCACACGACGACCATAGCGACCAATCTGACTACTATGACCATTGGGACCACGATGACCATTACGACACACATTCTGATACCCACACTGATACCCACACTGATGAGTATAGTGACGAACCTGGTTATCAAGACCATGGTGATCATGGTGATACAGCTCACAGTGATGTAGCACACAGTGATACACCACATGGTGACTCTTCACATGGTGACTCTTCACATGGTGACACTGCTCATAGCGATTCTCCTCACAGTGATTCTTCGCATGGCGATTCTCCACATGATGATCACTCTGATAACCCTTATACTGATACTCATTCAGATACTCATTCAGATCACTCAGATACATCCCACGGGGATATATCTTATGGTGACACTCCTCATAATGATAGCGGTTATCAAGACCACTATGACCATAATGATTCTTCCCATAATGATGATTCATATACTGACTTGCATCAGGATAATATTGAATATCAAGACCACTATGACCATAATGATTCTTCCCATAGTGATACACACAATGATCTTCACTCTGATACAGAGAACTATCAGGACTATGTTGACCACACAGATTCTTCGCATAGTGACAGTTATAGTGACACCCCATATAGTGATGTTCCTCACGACGATACTCCACACAACGATCACTCTGACACATCCCATCTTGATAGTACCTAAAGTTAAGGTCTTTTTAGTTACTAACGGGGTAGCTTGATAGCTACCCCGTTAAACAAGTAGATAATAGACTAGATTTAGATATTAGGAGGCTTTAATGTCTGTTTCCACTAGAGTATTAAATTCGTCTGATGCTGGCAATATAGCAAAAGTCTATCGAGCTATCTGGGAAGTGGCTCATGATCAGGGTTTTGAACTCTTTTTAAATACTGATGCTATAGGTTCTGGTAGCACTGCTGACCCCCAGTTTGACAGTGCGGACCCTGTGCTAATCTTGAAGCACAACAAACTAGACAGTAACCACCATGATTATTATACGCGAATCAGGCCCATGAAAACAAGCTATGCTTATATTACACCCGAGATTTCCGTGGGGACTGATGTAGATGCTAACAACGTAGCATTAATAAACGAAGTTCAAGTTTTTCATTGGTGGAGTAGCATTAGCAATAACACTCCTAAGTGGAGTCTAATGAAGATTGTTGCCGATAGTCGAAAAGGTCTCATGATTTATGGTGTTAACGGGGTTGATGGTATAATTCTCTCTATAGATCGTGCTCGCGATTTTGAAGGGACTGAGCTGGACGGTTTAAGTTTTCTTGGTGTGAACGGTTCTAATAATATTAATTTGTATGGGATCCACGCAGTACCTAAGTTTGCTATAGTTAGCCGCCACATCACTACTTCAGGTCTTACGGAAGAAGCCCCTGTCGTTTCTTGGGCAAAGTCCATTTCTAACAGTACTCACTTTAATGTTGGCTTAGCAACACAAGGCTATTCTTATGCTAATGGACAGAAACAAATAGTGATGGCTCCCTATCCGGCTAGTCCTACCCTACAGCTTCCTCACGCTCTATGGTTCGTCGCGGCTGTAGGGGGTGGTAGTTACCAAGTTCAGGTTTCTGAAAACGAAACAGGCTTGTTCGAGGCTAATGGTTTTTTCACTACAGACAATGATACTAAAGTTCTGATTAGAACTTCATAAAGGGGGCGGTTACATGCCAGATCCAGTTTTTGTTGCCGGTGGACCGTCTACTGTCGAAGTTACTTCTCCTAGCTATTTACCACCTCCTAGTCTTCCGAACTTGCACATTCCCACGGTGGCTCTTTTGGTGTTTAGCCGATCTCAGATTTATAATGAGGGCTATCAGGCGGGTTATGATGACGGCTATCAAGCTGGCTATGACGATGGCTACCAAGTAGGTATGCAGGATGGCTATCAAGATGGCTATGAAGCCGGACATGCTGAAGGTCTTCAGGATGGTTATTCTAACGGTTATAGCCAGGGACACCAGGCAGGTTATCAAGACGGCTATGCTGCTGGAGTGCTAGATGGAACCCGAGATGCTTGTGGACAACCCTGCCCACCAGAACCACCACCACCAGGTACACATTATCGTTACATACGGAACAACGGTAAAGGACCTCGTGTAGTGAAGATCCATCCAACGGAAAATCGTGTAACTATTATTTCCCCAGGGGAAACAGTAAAGCTTGCAGTAGATGTAACCCCTGACCAGGTAGACGGGTTAGATTTACCGCCCGAAATCGAACTACTTCCTGAGCTATTACCTGAAATTGGGCTAGACTAATTAACTTGACACTAAGCGTGTTAAGATTTAACACGCTTAGTGTCACCTTGACAAAATCTTTTATTACTTGGTAGGTTTAATTTATGATGACTACCAAACTAGGACCCTTCAAGGAAATATCAAAGTCTCAAGCTGCTCATAGGTTAGGTGGAGAGTACTATGATGTAGAGATATTAGAAGCTTATGAAGCTTCATTACCTATCGGAGACGCGAAGACGGCACAAATAGCACAAAAAATCTTGAATGTTCCGCCAGTAAAATCTGAGCTAGAAGGCGTGTTCTTTAACGGGGTAATGTTTTACTTACTCTTAGCCAGTCTTTCTCGGGGTATCCCTGATAACTTAGCTTATCTGATAAAAGACCTTTTGGGAACCTACCATCTTTTTGTTGTTAAAATCCGTGCCGAGGATCCGAATAAGGTTATTTGTTATTTACACTCTTTACTTTGGTCTCGAAGAACCGGAGGGTTTTATGAGATCGCTGGTATGTCTGGAGAAGTCGATTCTTGTGAGACTAATGAGCTAATAAGAGCTATTTTGTCCGGTGGAGATATTTCAGACTTATCATCACTACTTCCAGAGTGGTGGACAGAGCTTTATTAATCTTCACTTAGACTAAATGGAAATGCTTATGCGCAACTACCACAGGGAGCAGTTAAAGTCGAGGAGGGTGTCTATCTTGCTAGAAAACACTAGGGTTTGCGTTGTTTGAATATAGGTTATAGGGGTAGAATGACTGATTCAGAGATAGTACGTGACTGGCTAGAACATAATCAAGCTGATCCTGTCCCTTGGCAAATACGTCAAGCATATCGTGTAGGCTCTTCTCGGGCTAAGCGCCTTGCTCAACTGATTAGATCTTCTAAACATAATAAAGCTCCTAGCTTATCTACTACAGTCTCTTTTGAAGGTAAGGTTCCTTTAAATCCCGAAGAGTTAGTGCAACGGTACAACTTAGACCTAGATTTATGGGAAGTGGTTAGGTTTTCTACACGTAGTTGGAATACGCAACACAAGGGCAACGTGCTAACTATGTATTATAGCCGTGCTGATTTAAAGCCGCGAGTCAATATCAAGAACTTTGCTAAAGTGGTTGAACGTCTTTCCAAGAAAATCCCCGCTATAGCGAGTAAGCCCGTGAGGGCTAGCGCAAAGTCTTTAGAGGGTGAGAATCTACTTCTCATAAACATTTCGGATATTCATGTAGGAAAATACTTTCCAGGACAAGACGGTTACGATATTCAAACGGCTGTTGATTTATATCTTAAAGCTGTAGCTACTTTTGTAGAGCGGGCTAGTAATGGACAACCGATTCACAGGATAGTTCATGTTATTGGAAATGACATGCTGCACGTGGATCATAGAACTGAATCAGCTAATGGGACCCCACAGGATACGGATGGTATGTGGTGGGAGGCTATAGAGCCTACTATCGAAATGGTAGTCCAAGCTACAGAAAAAATGAGAGAGCTAGCTCCCGTTGACGTTGTTGTAGTTCCTGGAAATCATGATGAAGAGAAAGCTATTATGCTTGGACATGTTATCAAAGCCACGTACCGTAACTCTGAAGATGTTCAAGTAATCCTTTCCCACGATCTAGCCGTTTACTACACGTGGGGATCTGTTTTACTAGGTTTTACGCACGGTAACTCCATCAAGTACAGCAGACTACCTATGATAATGGCCGAACACCCTGATTGGAGCCGGACTAAGTTCAGGGAGTGGCACATCGGCCACGTACACCATGAGAAGGATATAAGCTTCGTCTCGTCTGACGGTGAATCACAGGTAATGATACACGTACATCCTAGCTTATCACGACCCGATTATTGGCATCGTAAGAAGGGTTTTGTTACATCTATCCAATCGGCTGTTGCGTTCGTTTATAACAAGAAAGAAGGAAATATATCTAGTTATAGGTATTATGGAGGCTAGATATTGGGGGTATTTATGAACATTCTTGACCTAGCAGAAATGAGGCTAGAACCTGAGCCAGACTCTAGCCCGAAGAAACGAAATAGAGTAGTAGAACGCTTGACCAGGATGATTAGGGAACAGTTAGAGGTGCGTTCTTTGGTAAATGCTCTTCAAGATCATCCTGGAGTGGACTCAGCTTTCTACGACGATGGAGCTATTAGGCTGTTTATAGAGGGCTTAGAGGCGTATATTCGGTTTACAGCAGGTAGTATGGTTCTTATTAACTTTGCTAATTCAGAGCTTGATTTATCAGACTTCAGGGATAATCCTCCCGGTCTATGGCAAGATCACCTGAATCAAGGTAATGACGGAGTTAAAGCTATTATGCCTACGTCTAAGGGCTTCTTAGTAGAGATAGAGCCTACGGCATATACGCCTAACCTAATGGCAGATGCGTTAGTTTCTGTTATAAAACGTGTAATCTATAAGCTAAATCTAACATCTGACACAGCTACTCCGATGGATTCTACTCAAAGTTAGTGCGAGGACTATATGAAATCAGAGAAAACCACGATTACTCCGGCAGATCTAAATAAAGTCTTACAAGATATTCTAACGGGTGGGGATTCTTATAAAGGTCCATCTAGAGAAGCTATAATTGTAGACAACCTAATTAGGGACATTATTACCAAGCTACAGATGGCAATGCATGATATGGCTTCGGCTGATCGAATTTTGAAGGTAGCCCGCGAAAGAGAACAAGACCCTGACAAAGGTCCAACCGTTTATGCGTGGGAGAACGTTATAAAGACTGTTTCTAGGGCTCAAGGTGACTTGGTAGAAGTACCTACCAAACTCAAGCAGCTAAAGAGAGCTTTAAGAACTGAAATGAACTTTTATAAGAGCGTTGTTAATAAAAGTTCGTCCTGATAAGGGCTATGTAGCGAGGGAAGACCCTCGCTACATTTGCTTTTCCTAGATGAGTCAGGTATATTGAATTCATGAACACCTACTCGTATTACTCGTATTACTTGAAACAGTTTATGCGAGAGTTGGTAGAGCTAGGTTTCAGGGTTGATGTAGATGCAGGGCTCATTTCTAAGACTTGGACTATACCTATGCATACGTTTACGCTCGTAATAGCTTTTATAGAGGGGACTAAATTAAATAAAGATATTTTATATTTAGCTATAAAAACTAATCCAAATAGCTTTAGCTATGATGTTGCGTACAGAGTCATACAACTAGCGGTTCAAGCTCTTTATAACTTCGATCATAAGGGCTGTCGAAGGGGGTTAACGTCACGTAGTGTTTGTCAATATCCTTTTTCTCGATATGTTCGATCTGAGGCTGAATTATTAGACGGCTTGGAGTTAATTCTTAGGTTTTTAAATCATCCGCTATTATTATTTTTAGCTAAACGCGCTAGGGAGAAATTACCTTGGGATACCTTGAGTGATATCCGGTATGGACTTGACAAAGAGATGTTTGGCTTGGGAACGGAAGTACAGTGTAAGGTGTTGAGCAAGTCTGTTGCGGAAGATAATGTTAGCTTGGACTTAGAATTGGTATCTAGGTTTTTAAAGATATCTTTACAAGTAAACCTACATAAACAAGATAAATCTTTGGTAGAACGAACCAATCTCATGCAGGTTATACCGTTAAATCCTGTAGGCTCGTCTGATGTTGGTGTTCCAGATATACTACCTGCGGTGTCCTTGAATACTTTGTTTGGTGGTACTCACAATAATTACCAAACAGTGCAAGTAGCTAGACATTTGTGCTTATCATTAGCTGGCCGTGTTGAGAAGATAACTAGATCTAGCTTTTTATATAATAATCCCCACTTTCGTCTCTGGATTCCTGGGTTAGCTTGTGCATGTTCCGCTCCACAAATTAAGCTAGATCGTGTGGTTAACCAGCTAAATAACAGTGAAGCCTTTAAGTCAGAGTTAGTAGTTAAGGGTTCTCATGCTTTCGTTTTAGACAAAGACTTGTTAAGTGACTATCTACTTGCAGATGGTGCTTCATCAGGTTGGACAGGTTATGCGAGAAATGCGTTAGAGGCAGGTTTTAACTAGTCTTTAATATCTTTAGTGTCTTTTGCCTTTGTAACATCCCAGAACAAAGTACACTTGTCTCCTGTTTTGTCAGGCTCAGGTGTGAACCATGCTTGCCAATGATCTGAAGCAGGGGCTAGATAGCGCCAACACTTGTCTTTGAGGCTACAGTTTTCTCCTGTACATTTGGTTATATCTAACATGCTAACCTCCTATCTTCTTTTGTATGCTATACTAGGTGCGTGAGGAAGTCAAGGATGTGATAAACATGGTGAATAAGAGCTTGGTTTTCATAGAAACTGAAGATGGAGTCTTAATCAACTTGGATCGCATAATTGCGATTGATTCGGGAAGGTATACTTTAGTGGCCGTAGATGATAACACCTGGCGGTATGTCTCTGATAGAAAAGGAAAGGAACGTGCAGATAAGATTATGAGGGCTCTAATCGCTACGGTTGAAGACTCCCTTCGGCAGGGGTGGCAAGAGGTTGTCACTTTTGATAAGGTAAAGGCATCAGCCGGTGTAGACTAGGGCTTACTAGGCGGTTGGAGGTAGGTGTGACTAGAAAAGAATTACTTAAACGAATAGTTTCCTGTGCGGTTATGGCCTTGATTGTGTTGATTGTTGTAGGAGTCGTGCCTATAATCCTAGGTTATATCTATGGTTATATAGCGGATCATACCTTGTGGCAGAATCAGGTTATAGCAACTAATACAAATCATGGCTCTATTTTCGTTGGAGATTTGTTTAGATGGAGTGGTATTAGTTTCTCTGTCGTTGTCGTCTTTATAACGGGGTCTGAACTAGTAAACTATGGGATGCGTGGAGGATGTGATAGGGCATAGGATGTTCGCTCGTCTTAGCGTGCAAACAGCAGGGCTAGTGAACAGTAGATAGGAGGTTAGCATGTACGAAACGGTTCACGTAACGAGAGAAGGAAAAGAAATACCTTTGAGGAAGCTAGACGATAGCCACTTACTAAACATTATCAAATATCATCACAGACGGGCTGAAGAAGGTCTAGTAGTTGGTAGTGCTTGGCTCGGTGATATAGACGCAGACGTGTTGTATGGCGAGGAGGTGCTAGATCGTTTTAACCACGGCGATTATGTGCGTGAAGCCCGTCGTAGGGGGTTAGCCTTACCTTGTGATCAAACATGTGAGTCTAGCGGCGGTGTTGAGTTCTTTGGTACAGTATCGCTTCATTTGAAGGACTAGCAATCGCTAGTCCTTGTTTTCTTTTGTCTGGAGGTGTATACTTATATTAAGTGATGATGTAAGTCTGTTGTTTTGGTTGCTCTGAAGGGAGAAGATAGGTGATAACACAGCTAGCACGTGCTCTTAGTAAGGTAGCCTTGATAAAGGCTAATAGACCTGACATACTTCACAAGTCTAATCCTGATTTGTTAGGGGCTACGCTCTCTCAGAGGACTCCTAGCGAGGCTGACAAGCTAGCAGCTTGGTTACGCGGTAGTGGGTATGATGTGACCTATGGTTGGGATGCTGACCTAGGCGTCTACGCTGAAGTTAGCAAGGAGGGAAAGACCGTAGTACGGGGTAGGTGTTCTTCAATCTTAGAGTGTTTGGAACAAGCGGCTAAGGTTTTTGGGGAGGTGTCTTAGCGTGAATGATTTGGGGTTGTTTATCCGGCTACTCTTTGGCGTTGGTCTTATTTTTCTAGTTTTTTGGTTCGACTTGAAAGACGAGAAGAACCGAGGAAGTTGGGGAGAGGAAGATCATGCCTAGACCAGAGCAGTTGCATAGAGTTTATCTTCAGTTGGAACAGATTAATTTAGAAATTTCTCGACTTACTAGCCGTGTAGAGGAGCTTCACTTACCGGCTGGCGAGCGGTTTTTGTCTAGAGCAAGAGAGCACAGTAAGAAGTTTACTCAACTAATGAGAAGTGTTGGGGGCGGCCAGACTTGGGAAGACGAATCAGAATCGTTGAATGTACTACATGCTTCTACAGACACTAGTGCCGAAAGTCTAATTTATCAGCTTCAGACAACTCTTTACGGATTGCTTTACGGGCTTAAAAAGACGTTGGAACCGGATGGTGGCAAAAGTGCTGACTAGCGTTTTGCTAGATTGCGCAGAATTGGGAGGTGAGCTAAGGTGGATTATGAACAGTTAGTAACCGTACTAGCACTAGTATTTAGCTATCCTAAATACCACGACCTAACGCTTAGGCAACTACTTCAAGCATTGTATCATGCAGAAGCATTACACCTGTTAAAGCAGGGAAGGCCCCTTTACGTAGCGTCTCAACTGGGGAAAGGCATGGCTAAGGCTATTACGACTGAGTATAGCCAGCTAAGCGACAGTGAAGAGGAAGCTATTTTGCAAGCACTAGACGAGGTACTGCTTGTTAATAAAGGAAAGGATAGCGAGGATAGAATAGCAACCTTTACAGCGCTGTTAATTCAGAAGACCCTAACGGGAGGTAATTAATGACCAAGCGTTATTATGTTCCTCTTCAGATGGAAACATTAGAGGCTGTTCTTGGAAAAACCTGTATTGATGGTAAGGAAGAGGAATTTACGGTAAGAATTCCAGGCAAGTTTATGCGGGTCTTTGAAACTAGGGAAGAGGCTAAGAAACATGCTCCAAATGTGAGGATTTTAGAAATGGAAGTGGATTTGTCAAGGCTAAACAAGGATGAAAGTAACTCTTAGCCTAGCCAGAATATAGATAGGAGATAGCGTGGTGGAACGTTTGTGGCGTAAGCTACCAATACGAAAGTGGGACCCGATTCAAGTAGCTGAAGACGAGACAGGAAACCAGGTCTTTCATGTTGATATAGACCGTCTTGATCTACCAATGCGCTGGACAAAGCGCTGGCACACGGTGTGTTGCAGCGAGGTGGATTTGTTTGACCCTAAGCTGTATCACGGTGCTTTAGAAGCAGTTTTTGCTGTAATGGTCATTAGTATCAAACAGCACTTTACTGTAGTTACAGAATACCCTGAAAGAGCTTGGCAGTTCTTAAAGAGCCTGGAAGATACTGCTAAAGAGTGTAGGTACTCCGACAATCCCCTATGGTGGCAGGTAGACAACGGTGTTACTCGTTTCATTACTGACTGTAATCAGTATGGTCCAGGTTCCTATGATGTAACGGGGCTTTTAGATGCAAGTGAGTTTACGCGGCTAAAGAGGTTTCGTAAACACTGGCATTGGAATCCGCCTCAGTATGGTGACTTTGGCCGCATTGAACTAGGAGGTTACTGGGAATGGACGGGAACTAAAGAAGAGTATCCATTTAATTGGCCCCCACCAAACATTGAAATTCTAAAACCGGTAGCTTCTCAAAAGCCTAGCTAGGGCTATTTGTCCTAGACAGGTATACAGGCTTAGTAGTATAGTCGAAGTAGGTAAGCTAAGAAGGAAGGTGATAGGCATGAAAACTAGAAATAACAAGGTATATGTTGTGACACCTGTAAAGATTGAAAACTGGGACGAAACAGGTACTTACTATCGTATTGTTTTAGCACAGTCTAAGACACAGGCTGCTGCTGCGTATGCTGCAAGTGAGGGTGAAAATCCAGGCTATTACGGGATAGATGAAAGTAATCCCGCAGATCCTTATGTTTATCCCGTAAAAATTCCTTATGCAATCTTACGGACACTCCTTCAACAATCTCCAAGGGGCTATGAACAGTTGGTACGGGAGGCTGGAGCTGCTGTTCTCAATCCAATGGAGGAATCTTGGGCGATTGAACAGATAGTGAAAGCCTTTTTATACGGTCCTTGGTGGAACGTTGTTGCTAACAGAAAGGAGAAAGATCGTGGGAATACGAACCAAGTTTGATGAAGCGGTAGACAAGATTATAGACACCCTGGAAATTCCCAGTGGGCATCTGATTGCTGTTACTGATCCAGAAGAGTTTATGGTGATAGTGGCAGAAAGTGTGGCTAAGCTCAAAGAAGAGTGCAGCAAGTCTCAAGAGTAAATGAAGGTAGTCGGTAAACATGGTATAATGACTTTACAGTGAAGGGAGGAAAAATGAGTAATAAAGATAAGATCATTAGTCGTGTTAAGAAGATGAATCGTGAAATGGTTATTGTTACACGCCATCCTGCATTAGATCGCTATCTCAGAGAGCAGTTTCCTTTTTTGGAAAATGCTCCCGTTATTCCTCACGCTGGCGCTCACAAGGTAGCAGGGAAAGTAGTGTTTGGCGTGTTACCACTGTCCCTAGCAGCCCTTGCACGTGCAGTGGTGGTCATTCCCCTGGATATTCCCTTCGAGATGAGGGGAAAGGAGCTTGACCTGGAAACTGTGCGAGAATTTGCGGGGGAGCCTGAGCTTTACGAGGTAGAAAGGAAGATATGATTAGAGAGCTATTAGTTATCTACTTCCTCAGCGTGGCTATTGCCTTAGTACTACTAGTTGGTTTAGCCGTAGCCAGAGAGAACCGGGACGCTCTTGCCGCCGCAGCCTTCATCGCAGCAGCTTTGACCGGTGTCTGGATTTTGCTTGACCCTTGCACCCTATCAATCCCCTTCCGGTTCCTGATAGCCATGCTTGGCGCTATAAGTGGCATTTGGATGACCCGTTCAATAGTGGCAGTTGGCAGTAATAGATTCTAAAGAAAGGAGTAGATAGCTCTATGATTGTACTCAGAGGTGAAGACGGTGCAATTAGGTTGGTCAACTCAGATGCAACCATTACTAGCAGAGAGCGTAATGACGGTGGAGTGGAGATTTATCTAGCTTTGCATTTGCCTGGTGAAGATGTAACATACCCGTTAGTAGTTGTGCAGGACCAAACGGCTGCTGAGTTTATCAAGGACCAAATCATGGACGCACTTGGTGAGGGAACGACCGTGATCGAGGTTCACAGTTCGGGGGTGGACACATGGAAGAAGGAGTAAGCCTGGACTGGCTAGATAGCAAGGACATCCGCAGATTATGCCGGAACATCCAGCCTGGAGCCAAAGGACGATCTGACCTTACTCCTGAAAACCGCTTGTTTCTGGAGCGCTACATGGCAGGGGTTGAGCGGCTGCACTTGCCGGATCACCTGCTTGAACTACTCCCTGACGTTCTGATCAAGAGCCGGAGGGCTTGCGGGAAGTGGCCTAAGCTAGTAAATCTTCAAGCGCGATTGGAAAGCGAGCACGAAGAAGTGAAGGCCAATATGCTTGACGACGCGCTGGAAGATGCTTATGCGGATCATTGGTACTGAGGAGGGAAAGATGCTGGAGGATGCAAGGGAACTACTGAAGACGATCAAGGGGTACATGCTGCACCTGACGAGAACCGAACCGGACAAGGCAAAGGTTGTCGGACGGTATGCCAGCGCCGCCGAGAAGCTCCTTGAGGGCTATGCGCTCTACGTGGAGGGGCCTATGCCGGTGACACGACCGACAGCCGAGTACGGCCCCGTGGACGTGACCAGCATGACACGACGTTTCTACAAGGCGGCCAAGAAGCAGGGAACGACCGAGGAGGAGATTGCTCACGCCGTGTGGCTAGTCGTGGCAGACATGATAGCCGTGGCGATGTCTGAGGAGGAAGAAGGATGAACCTCAAAGGCCGCATACTGTACAACCTCAACGAGGAGCGGGTAGAGCTTTATGATACCATCAAGGATCAGGGAACCTTCACCTATGATGAGGAGTGGAATTATGTCAAACAACAGTTAGACAACCCAGACGGAACAACCCGCTTGATTATCTGGCAGATCGTTCCCGAGTGGTTGTCTTTGGAGGATGCGGTTGAGCTGGTGGCCTTGGCAGGCGAATGGCACTTCCAGTTTTCAAGCCTGAAACCCGCCGATGCCTTACGAACATTGAAGATGATGGAGGAAGACATGCTGGAGGAGTCAAAGCTTCAGTTTGAAAAAGCATTCTCACAGAAGATGCCCTTGTCAGGACTGAGTATTGCCCGAGCGGTTTATTACCACAACCAGGCCACCACGGTCCAAGCCTATCAAAAGCTATTCGAGAAAGCTTTGACTAAAGAGGCGATGGAGTATCAACGTGCAGAAGAAGAGCACGAGTGGCAAGAACGCGAGTGGCGGCTACGACTAGAACAAGAGGGCAGTAGCTAGTTAACTAGGAGGTTGCTATGAGTGGCGAGCCTGTAATAAACGTGATAATAGAACTAAACTGTAAACCATAGTCAGAATCTATGGTGCTCATGTATGCTGGGGAAAATTCCCAAGACCTTGCTATTCGAGTAGCAAAAGAGTATGACTTTTATTGCGCTGAGCAGATGGCTTGGGGCAAGAGTGCTTACCGTAAGTATGATTCTGCTGATGAAGCAGTTCGTTTAGCTGCTGGGGTTTATAGCGTCTTGAAAGAGACTGAATCACGTGTCAGCCTTTCGGCAGTTTAGTTGGATACTGTGTTAGAATAGCAGGGGAGTGTGGTGGATAGTGACTAAGAATGATCTCAAAGAGATTAATAGAAAGCTTGACATGCTTATGGAGATGTGCGTTGGGCTGGGAAAAGTATATAACGGGAGCCCCATTACGGAGCTAGGTCTAACTTTTAGCGAAGAAAGGCAATTGGAAGAAAGCCTTAACCCCTTTGTTGATGAACCACTTCCTACTGAGATGCGACAGTTCTTCAATAACTATTTGACGGCAGTTGCGATGATGGATTTAACAGATGAGCAACGAAGTGTGCTTGTACAAGTGTTAGTATCAAGCAGGGAAGAGGGAAGGACATGGCCCCGGCTATCTGAGTTGCGTGAACGACTTCAAAATGAGGTTGAGACTAACCGCGATAGCAGTGAGAAAGGAGAGGAAGCATGATTATCTTGGAAGCTTGGACTGGCTCTCTTTACGTCTTGCAGCAGGGTGATATTATTCGAGTGAAAAGCGAAGAGACAAAAGACAGTTACGGAAATGTGGAGACTCTATGGCGAGTAGTAGTTGATAGTAATGATGGCAGTTTTTTCCACCTTTCTCCTGCCTATCCAGAAGGTGAGGAGGCATTGAAGACTCTTGAACGTATCAAAGAAAGGCTTAAAATACAGCTAGGAGATGCAGCAGTAAACATCTACATTGACGTTTCAATGTCAATGTAGAACAAAAGGAATAACATGATGAATAAGGCTAAACCGCTTACCCTTGAAGAGATCTCTGACTCTAGGATTATCTACCAGTACCCCAACCGGCTGGAACTGTATGGCAATGTTAAGAATAGCGGGGATTGGCGCATTAGTACAAGGGGCAGCGAACCACTACTCCGTCAGCGAATACTAGGCGTAGTTGGTGGTGAAGAAGATACCTGGCGGTTAGTTCCTACGCGCTTTTCATTCTCCGAGGCCAAATTGTTGATTGAGCTTGCTGAAAAGTACGATATGTATATAGCATCTTTCACAGGGAAGAAGTTCATTAACTCGATGATACAATTACGTGATAAAGTCTTGCATGACTTAACAGTAGTGACTGATAGGCTTGGAAGAATCTACGATAGCTCACTTGTGGGAGGCAGTTTGGAGTATGACCTTCTTCGTGCTAAAGAAGTGTACTTGAGGTGGCTAACAGATGTGTTACAAAAATATATCTCAGAGGCAGGCTGGTGCGTGACAACGC
>Ga0256831_1000265_pt1 | contig 28018 bp, 18 predicted proteins | sample 132544metaG_FD_189087 | JGI IMG/M metagenome (GOLD analysis project Ga0256831, IMG submission 189087) | Hydrothermal vent microbial communities from Lau Basin, Pacific Ocean - 132-544 | ecosystem: Environmental > Aquatic > Marine > Hydrothermal vents | place: Pacific Ocean: Lau Basin | collected... | reverse complement strand
GTTATGAATAGTTTAAAACAGAATGGAATGAAAGGAGTAAATTTAATAATTATCGTATTATTAAGTTTTGGGCTATTTGGTTTTAGCCCCGGAAAAACAGACGCTACGTCGAAAGAAAATAAAAATAATATTCCCGACACAGGAGAGATGCCGGTTTATGGGAATTGGAAAACATTTACAAAAAAAGATGGACTTCCTGCCGATAAAATTTATTGTGTGCGGGTTGATGGCGACAGAGTTCTTGTGGGTACAAGTAACGGGTTGGCTGTTTATGAAAACGAGAAGTGGAAAACATACTCCGTAAAAGACGGTTTGGCACATAAAGGGGTTCTCTCTATTGATGTAAGTGAAATTACAGGCGATGTCTGGATAGGAACTCTGGGTGGATTAACTCGCTGGTCGTCAGGTAGCTTTCATATTTTTACGCAGCTGAACAGCGGGTTGCCAAACGACATTATCTACTCGGTAGTTTGCGATGGTAAAGATGTTTGGGTTGCCACAGGTGGTGGTGCCGGACATTACGATACTTATACTGACCAGTGGGATATTTATATGGAGCGAAATGCTCCTATGCACGAACCCTGGACGTATGGAGTTTGTGCCGGAGCCAATAAAATTTTTATTGCAGCCTGGGGAGGTGGCGTAATTGAATTCAATACGAAAACAAAAAAATTTAGAGATTATGTAGACCCCGATGAACAGATGGAACTTGACGTTTTTCCTGACGACGGCGTGGTTCACGACATTACAACCGGAGTTTCATATTCAAACGGAATCCTCTGGGTGGGAACTTATTTTGGATTAAGTTGGTACGATGGAGCACATTGGAAAAGTTATTTCGACCACGATTCGGGTCTTTTAAGTAACTTTATAAACTATTTAAAGGCCGATGGCGATGTGGCGTGGATGTGTACCGACAAAGGATTGAGCAGTTTCAACGGAAAAACATGGGTGTCGTACCAGAGAAATGAAACCGGCAAAAGCGGAAAAATTATTGTTACCAAAGGGCCGCGAATTGCCGAAGGGGCGAAAACAAAAGAGGTGGCAGCTACTTCTTCAATCAGCCATAATTTTGTTTTAGGAATTGATTTTGCCGACGATGAGATTTGGCTTGCCACTTCGAAAGGATTATGCAGAGGTGAAAAAATAAAATAATTGGTTATGAAAAAAAAATATCAAGTACTTTTCTTTTTCCTTTTTTTGTTGTTCTCGGTGTTTGGAGTTTCGGCACAGGAGAAAAAAGCAAATTATGGAAATACCCCCGATGAAGTAATTCCTTATGGAGGATTTCATAAAGCGTATATCGATTTTTTTGATAAACCACAACCATTTACCGGTGCGGGAAGAGAAAAACCTGAACCTACCGGATTAAAAGAGGTAAGAATTGGCTATCTCGGTCCGCTTGAAGGCTCTGTAATGGTTCCGCAAGGGATTCAAATGTTACAGGGAGCGCAACTTGCAGTTGAAGAGGCAAATAAAAAAGGCGGCTATAAAGGAATTCCGTTTAAAATTATGGAACATAACGATGTGGGATTATGGGGTGCCGCAGCCAACAAAGTGGTTGAAATGAACGACGAACACGTTTGGGCGTTTCTGGGTTCTATCGACGATATTAATACTCACGTGGCTTTGAGAATGACATTGAAATTAGAAATTCCGATGGTTAATTCGGGCGACCCTGATCCTACGTTGACCGAAACACGAATCCCGTGGATGATTCGCGTAATTGGCGACGATCGGCAAAGTTGTTATGCGCTTTCAGAGTATATTTATAAAGTTAAAAAATATAAACGAGTAGCCGTTTTGCGGGTCGATAATCGTTATGGAAGGGTTGGTGTTAAGGAGTTTAGAGAGGCTGCGCGACGAATGAATCATCCGCTTATTTTGGAAATTCGTTACACGGAGGGCGACACCACTTTTACTCCGCAAATTCAACGAATTATCGACTCAGAACCGGATGCTGTATTGCTTTGGGGAAATGCCAAAGAGACCGCACTGGCATTGAAGGAGATGCGGAAAATGGGAATGAATGCTCCTGTTTTTGGCTCCGACAGACTAATGTCGCCCGAGTTTCTGAAAATTGCCGGTAAAGATGCAGAAGGGGTGGTTACCACCTGCCAGTACAATCCAAACATCGACAATCCGAAATTAAAAGCATTTCAGAAGAATTATAAAAAACGATTTGGAATGGATGCCGATGTTTTTGCAGCGCATGCATACGACGGAATGAATATACTTATCGATGCCATTAAAAAAGCCGGATTAAACCGGGCAAAAATTCGCGATGTTTTAACCGACCTTAAAACTTTTCAGGGGTACGAAGGAGTTACCGGGAAAATTATTTTCGACGGTTCGTGGAACGATATTGGTGCTATTTGGATGACGGAAGTTCGCGATGGAGAATATCACTTTTTCCCAACTCCGCCATTTACATCGGGTAAAGTTGCCTGTAACGATTAATCGAAAAAAATTACGGCTGTCTTAAAAGTGTAAACTCGAAAATGTACTTTTCAGACAGCCTTTTTTTCAAAATATGCCAATACATATAAAAACTATTTTTCTTATTGTTTTTACCGGCTGTTTTTTCCCGGCTATAAACGGAGCAGCCCAAAACAACAAGGATACAATTAATATCGGTTTTTTATTTCAGAATAAAGAGAGGAGTTCAGCTAAGAATGGAGCCGAACTTGCTATTCTTGAAGCAACCAAAAAAGGTGGTGCTTTCGAATATAAAAAGCTTAAATTAATCACATATTCGGTTGAGGGACTTTGGGGAACAGGTTCAAAACAGTCGGTAAAGTTGGTTTTCAACGATAATGTTTTGGTAATTGTCGGGTCGCTCGATGGACGAAATGCACACCTTGCTGAACAGGTTACAGCAAAAACCAAGGTGGCTTTTGTTTCGGCGCACGCTACCGACATGACACTATCGGCGGCATTTGTTCCCTGGTATTTCAGATGCGTGCCAAACGATTTGCAGCAAGCTCAGGTAATTTGCAACGAGATTTTTGTGAAAAGGAAACTTAAAAACGTTGCACTTTTCGGAACCGAAAGTTACGATTCGAAACAGGCAATGGCCACTTTTCTAAAAGTGGCACAATCGTTTGCAGGTACAAAAACAAAACAATTTGTTTTTACCGGAAGCGGTGAGACTGTGAATAAAACGGTGACCGGATTTAATGATTCTTTTTTTGACGCGGTAGTTCTGTTCGGAACTCCCGAATTTGCAAAAAATATTTTGCCTTTCGTAAAAAAGCAGAATGTAGAACAACCGGTTTTTGCCACTCAGTCGCTACTCGACAATCAAAAACCCGAAACTCAAAATTGGCAAAATTTAAATAATGTAATCATTGTTTCTTCCTGTTTGGGGGGAAGCAAAAAAGCTTCCGGCTTTCAACAAAAATTTCAGGAGAAATTTGGGTATCGGCCGGGTCCGGTGGCAACTTATGCTTTCGATGCAACTTCACTAATTCTCGAAACAATCAAAAAATCGGGTGCCGACCGTAATAAAATTATTGACGCGATACAAAAAGGTAATTTTAACGGGGTTACCGGAAAATTCGGTTTCGATAAAAATGGAAACAGAACCGATGAACCCAAATTATTAATGATAAAAAACGGAATACCAACAGCGCTGAATGATGAATAATTCAGCTCTATTTTTCGTATCTTGCCAAAGTTATTTCAGCATAAAAATTGCTTGGGGAAAAGTTCAATTTAAATATTCGGATTAAAATGAAAATTACCAATACAACATTCCTGCTTTTTGTAATTGTACCTGTTCTTTTTTTTGGTTGTAATCAGCAATCGAAAAAAACAAAACACGGAACACCCGAGGAGATTATATCGACACGTACTTTAGGAGTCGCTTATCTTGAAGAGAATCAGTTAGATAAGGCAGAGGTTGAGTTCCGGAAATTAATTGAATTAGACCCGGAGAGCGCAACCGGATATGCAAATCTGGGACTTGTGTTTTTGCGAAAGGGCAAATATTCGGATGCCGAGGCGCAGCTGTTAAAAGCAATTGATATTAGTCCTGAAGACCCCGATATCCGGTTGATTCTGGCAAAAACATACGAGCTGAATAATAAAAAAGAGGACGCTGTAAAGGTATTGGAGAAATCGGTTCAATATGCTCCCGATCATATAAAATCGCTATTTAGTTTAACCGAGTTGTATTCGTTGTCGGCTGATAAAAACAGTGCAAAAAAGCGGCTCTTATATACCAAACAACAGATTGAAAAAGCACCCGGAAATATTGTTCCCCGTTTGAATTTAATTGAAATTCTGATTCGACACAAGAAGGTAGATGATGCACTGGCCGAGTTGGAAAAATTACAAAAGATTTTTCCCGAATTTCCAAAAGAGGCAATTGAGTATTACAAAAAAACAATGGTCGCTCTTCAGGAAAAAAACATTGATGAAGCTTCGGTGTCGTTTATGATTTTTCATAACTATATGAAAGTTACCGGTACTTACCAAAGTGGGGTTTTGGAGTTGAAAGGGCCCGGCGGATCGGCAATAGGAACACCACTCATTACTTTCGATAAAAATGAGAGCAAAGTACAGGCAGGCGATTGGAAAGCAGTTTTAAAGGCGATTCATTTTACCGATGTAACTTCGCAAGTCGGCTTGGACTTTGGACAATCGAAAAATAATTTAGCCAAACAAATTCCACTTGCAGCTTGCGATTTCGATGGCGATAACGACATTGATTTCTATTTGGGTTATTTCGATAAAAGCACCAATTCATACAAATACGGATTGTTTAAAAACGACGAGGGTAAGTTTACGAATGTTTCGAAAGAGGCAGGAATAACTCCGCAAAATGTGGAGTATGCTGCTAAGTTTAACGATTTCGATAACGATGGTTTTCCCGACTTGTATGTAATTTGTGGCCATTCAAATATTTTGTATAAAAACAATGGCGATGGAACCTTTACCAATGTTTCGGCGAAAGCAAATGTTGGCGTTAAAACAGCCGGAAATCGCTCGCTGTTTTTCGATTACGACCACGATGGCGACCTCGACCTGTTTATATTGCAGGCAAAGAAAAACATTTTGTACCGGAATAATTCTGATGGAACTTTTTCTGATAGATCTGAGGAGTCGGGTCTTGCAGGCGACGGAACCGAAAGTATTGATGCTGCATTTGGCGATTTTGATGACGATGGCGATATTGACCTTTTTGTTGTTAATGGCAACAGTCCTGATGAGCTCTATTCGAATCAGCGACAGGGAATTTTCAGGGAAGTTACCGGGAAAAGCGGACTAAAGAAAACGATACACTCTACATCGGTTTCGGTTGGCGATTACAATAACGATGGTTTTTTCGACCTTTTTATTACCTCTTCTGTTCCGGGTGAGAATGTTTTATACCGTAACCTCGGCGATGGAACTTTTAAGGAAGACAAGCAATCGTCCACCCTTGAACAAACCCTTAAAAATGTAGCTGTTAACGATGCCTCATTTTTCGATTTCGATAACGATGGTTTTCTCGATTTGCTTGTTGCAGGAACTTCGAAAACAGGAGGCGATGGTGTTTTTCTCCTTCACAACGATGGAAACGGAATGTTTTATAATACCGAAAATATTCTTCCGGGAAATCTGAAAGAGGGAAAACAGATTCTTACATTCGACTATGGAAACGATGGCGATTTAGATTTTTTAATTGTTCAGCCGGGAGGTTCGGTTCGGTTGCTTCGAAACGACGGTGGCAACAACAACCATTTTGTGAAAATTAAGTTGGTTGGGCTGCGAACCGGAAGTGGCAAAAATAACTATTATGGTATTGGAACAAAAGTTGAAATGCGAGCCGGAAATCTGTACCAATCGAAAGTTGTTACAACGCCCTCCATTCATTTTGGACTTGGTGCCCGTACCAAAGCCGAGGTAATTCGTGTTTTATGGACAAACGGTGTACCGCAGAATATATTCTTCCCCGGCACCGACCAAAGTTTAATTGAGGAGCAGTCGTTAAAAGGTTCGTGCCCGTTTTTGTACAGTTGGGATGGCGAGAAATATGTTTTTGTAAAAGATATTATGTGGCGCAGTGCACTGGGAATGCCGCTTGGAATTATGGGCGGCGACAAAGCGATGAAATATGCAAGCCCGGCACCTTCCGACGATTATATAAAGATTCCGTCGGAACTGATAAAACCACAAAATGGAAAATATATTATTCAAACCACTGCCGAGTTGTGGGAAACAATTTACACCGACCAGATTCAACTTGTTGCAATCGATCATCCCGCCTCAACCGATGTTTATGTCGATGAACGTATTTTGCCATCTGCAACTCCCGGGTACAAGTTATTTCAGGCAAAAGAGAAAAAAATACCGCTGTCGGCAACAAATAAGAGAAACGATAATCTTTTGGAAAAAATATCAAAAAAAGACGATAAATATGTTTCGGAATTTATCCCTGCAAAGTATCAGGGAATTACCGAGTTAACCTATCTTACACTCGATTTGGGGGAAATAGACCCCGACAAAAAACTTACTCTTTTTCTGAATGGATGGATTTTCCCTTCCGATGCCAGTATAAATGCTTCCATTTCGCAGTCCGATGAGTTGGAAATTGTATCGCCACAAATTCAGGCAGTCGATAAAAACGGGCGGTGGAAAACGGTTGTGAACGACCTCACCTTTCCAATGGGGAAAGATAAAACTATTGTTGTCGATCTTACCGGAAAGGTTTTTGCAAAAGATGCACGTATCAGAATTAAAACGAATATGGAAATTTATTGGGATTACATTTTTTACACCAACGAAAACTGTTCGGAACCGGTTAACGCAACGGTTTTAGCCCCGGTTGCAGCCGATTTGCACTATCGTGGTTTTTCGCGTACATTCCGTAAAGGAGGGAGATACGGCCCGCATTGGTTCGATTATTACGATGTTTCAACCGAACAAAAGTGGCGCGATTTGCTTGGAAATTATACCCGCTATGGCGATGTTCTTCCGTTGCTAATTGCTCCCGATAATAAATATATTGTAAAAAATGCGGGCGACGAAACAACGATTACATTCGATGCTGCCAGATTGCCCGAGTTGCCCGAAGGTTGGAAACGCGACTTTCTGATTCATAGTGTAGGGTGGGTAAAAGATGGCGATATGAACACAGCCACAGGGAAAAATGTTGAACCTTTACCATTTCGCGAAATGAGTTGTTATCCGTACGGTTCAAACGAAACGTATCCTACCGACAGCGAACATCAGGAGTATTTGAAAAAATACAATACCCGGAAAGTAACAACTAAAAATTTCAGAAGAGTATTGAGTGATGTGGCAGATGCTTCGAAATAGTGTATGCCGATTTCGAAAAAAAGTTATTTGTAAAAATTCTTCACTTTAGTCGCTCACTTTTAATCGAACCCGTCGATAATCGTAGTGGTGTGCGTAAATTGCTGCATCCGAATCGGGGTCGTTTTTATCGTTATACAAACTTTCTACTTTTAACCACAAATTAAAAATATGGCCGGGCGGTGTATTTTTGTCGATAGAAAGAACTGTTGATATGTGCGATTTTGACGCTTGTCGTAATCGCTCCTCGTAATTTAACCGGTTTACTTTCAGGTACGGATCGTCGAAATAGTTAACCAGAAAAGTTCGGTGAAATGTTGCCGAATCGTTGGGCGCCATTCCTTTTTCAAGTTTTACTTGTATTAAAATGTCTTCGCCCCGGTTGATAATTCCGTTGCCATTTCCTGTCCCGCCCGAAATGTCGCCTTTGCCAATTGTATTTGGCCCCTGTCTGTAAATAGGAACATCTTTTACTGTGCGGCCATCCAAAACTATAATATCGTTTTTATCTGTTATTTCCACCGATTTTGAAGTGGTAAAAAACATCACGCGCTGCGTGTCGGCAACAGCTCCGTTTTCCGAAATCTCGAAAAACAGCGTTCCCACAAAACTTGAATCGGTGTATTGAGAAATTGAGAAATTAAAAGCCCTTTTTAATTCAGCCGATTTCGCCGGTTGAATTTTTTGAATGTGAATAATACTGTCGGAAAAATGAATGTATGGATGATTCGAAAAGGCTCTCACTTTTATGTTTTTGGCGTCGCCGCAACCAACATTTATTAAACTGAAATCGACTCCGTAAGATTTCTGCTCTTCAAAAAAATAGTAATCTCTGTTGTTTTTCTGAACAACTCTTAAATTGGGCGATTTTGCATCATCGTGCCGATTTATTCCAATTAAATAGCCACCTCCGTCAATTTCAAAATTAAGTTTTCCATCGGCGGTTGATTTCAGCTCTTTTCCCTGAAACTTTTGCGATGAGAGGTTATAAAGAACCAAGTCGTACATTTTTGAGGGCAAGTAAATTTTGCTTGTTGAGATAGAAATTTTTTCGTTTTGAACAATTGGCCCGTCGGGAATAAACGTACGCGAAATATAGGTAATTTGCCGGGGAGAAACATTTTCGAGTAGCGATAAAGCAGCTTGCGGGCGTTCCACCTTAATCGAGTAATCCCAGGCTGAAAACGAAGGATACGCGGTGCAAACGTGCCCCCAGTTGACAGGGGTGCGATGTTTTTTTAAGAATTCGCGCATATGAAAATCGAGTTGGTCTTGCGTGTCGCCTGCCCAATGATTTGGATAATCGGCCAGATGAAATTCAAAAGAAGTGAGGTCGGCTGCGTCGAAAATACGTTTCATCTCCCAGTCGTTGTATTTTAGCCAGTCGCCATCGGTCATCGTTAATCGTACCGGCAAACCTTTTAGCGAACGATACATTTCGAGAACAGGAAAAACCACCTGTTTTCCTTTTGGTCCGTAATACGGGAGGTTGTCGGCGGGGTCGAATGTGCTGATTGACCCCACAAGGTCTTTGCACTGCCCGGCAATGTAAATTGATGTAAGTCCGCCCATACTTAAACCGGTTACTGCCCGGTGGTCTCTGTCGGCGAAAGTACGAAAATGCGAGTCGACGTGATTTACCAAATTGCGAAAATAGTTGCGGTAATCCCAACCTCTGAATTTGTCTTTCCCCATATCGTGTGCTCGAATATAATCGTATGGTTTACAACCGCCGTATTTTATCCCTTCCCGGAATCTTAGCCCCGGATTTAATTTGGGTTCGTAACCATCCCAGGTAACAATTATTACATTGTGAGTGGAAACATAATTGCTCCATTCCATCACCATCGGCGGTTCTTTCCTCCCGTTTTTACGATAATTAATATCGTCTTCAATGTCGTACGAATCCCATTTGTATCGCCCCCCGAATCCGTGAAAATAGTAAACTACCGGATATCTTTTGTTGCTGTTCTTATCATAGTCTTTGGGTAGATAAATTCGGTACATTCGTTCGGTTTGAAAAGCATTGCTATAAAAGGAAACATCGCGATAGACCTTTTTATTGGTACACGAAACTGCAAGGATTAACACCAAAAACAGTACTGCTGTAATATTTTTCATTAGTTAGTTTTTTCGAAAATAGCTTTTTAAATTCAAATTTTAAATAAATAATTAAACAACTTCATCTAAAAGCAAACGAAAAAAGGAAAGAACAATTAAACCCGACGTGTATCAGAACGAAAAACTATTTGGTTTGTGTATATTTGGCATAAAGAAACCATAGCGGTTGAAGAGTTATTTAATTCAAGTTAATTTACGAAATGAAACATAAACTATTTAAAACATTTATTCTGATTGCTGTTCTGTTTTTCAGTAAAAATATAATGGGACAACAAGAAAAACAGGCAGAGCTTTTTATTCCGGTTGACCAAAATTGTGCTTGGTGGAGCGGTGTTATTACACAGGGGCATATTATGCCTTTACATAATGGATATTCAGCCGATTTTACGATTTCAAATTATGGGAACCAGGTGCAGCCGATGTTAATTTCGAGCGACGGACAAATTGTTTGGTCGGAGGAGCCCTTTAAAATTAGTTTGAATAACGACACTTTAAAAGTTATTTCGAACACAAAATCGCTCGAATATTCAAAGCCGGGAACAACGTTAAAAGAAGCTTTTTTATTTGCCGAAAGGCGATATTTCCCAACAAAAAACAAAATGCCCGGTGAGCTGCTTTTTTCTGCCCCTCAATACAATACGTGGATTGAATTAATTACAATCAAAACCAGAAGGATATTTTGAATTATGCAAGGCAAATTATCGACAACGGATTTCCTCCGGGAGTTTTAATGATTGACGATAACTGGCAGGAAGATTACGGGAAATGGAATTTCCATTGTGGCCGGTTCGAAAATCCGAAGGCAATGATTGATACGCTGCACAAAATGGGATTTAAAGTGATGCTCTGGATTTGTCCGTTTGTCAGTTCCGATTGCGATGTGTACAGAATGCTCGAAAGCAGGCAATTTTTGTTGCAAAATGAAAAAGGACAAGCAGCCTCGGTACGGTGGTGGAATGGAGTGAGTGGATTGCTCGACCTCTCGAAAGCCGAAACACGTGGGTGGTTTAAAGATCAACTGGATAATCTTCAGAACAACTTTGGTGTCGATGGTTTTAAGTTCGATGCCGGCGATTTTCCGCACTATGTAAATTGTTATTCGGGAAATAAAAAAACAAGTCCGCAAGAGCAGTGCGAATGGTATGCACACGTTGGACTCGATTACCCGTTAAACGAGTACCGGGCTATGTGGAAAATGGCCGGCTACCCGTTGGTAAACCGGTTAAGAGACAAGTCGCACAGCTGGGCCGATTTATCGAAATTAGTTCCCCATATTTTGTTGCAGGGAATTATGGGATACAATTTTACCTGTCCCGATTTGGTTGGCGGAGGGCAGTTTACCTCATTTTTGCCGGATAAAACCATCGATCAGAATTTAATTGTTCGTTCGGCACAGTGTCATGCATTAATGCCAATGATGCAATTTTCGGTGGCTCCCTGGCGGGTTCTCGATAAAGAGCATTTAGAAGCATGTGAAAAGGCGGTGAAAATAAGAGAAGAATTTACTCCTCAAATCTTAATCCTTGCAAAAGAAGCGGCAAAAACAGGCGAACCCATTATACGTTCAATGGAGTATGTTTTTCCTCATCGGGGGTACGAAAAAATAAATGACCAGTTTTTACTGGGAAACAATATTTTGGTTGCACCGGTAGTAACAAAAAACCAATCGAGAATAGTTGTTATTCCCGAAGGGAAATGGAAAAGCCGGAATGGGAAGATTTTTAAGGGGCCTAAAAATGTAACTGTTCAGGTGAAAATTGACGAAATTCCTATTTTTATAAAAATTAAGTAGTTGAATATGATTGGAATTGTTGGTGGCGTAGGACCTTACGCAGGTATCGATTTGCTAAAGAAAGTTTACGATAGTACTCTGGCAAACAGCGATCAGGAGCATCTTGCAACTCTTCTTCTTTCGCTGCCGGAAAAGATAAACGACCGCACCGAGTATTTAGAAGGAAGAGTAAACGAGAATCCTGCAATTGCGATTTCTGAGATTATTTTAAAATTACAGAATTGTGGCGCCACTCATGTTGGAATTCCTTGTAACACGGCTCATTCAAAAAAAATATTTAACGAAATAACCACGCGTTTAATAAATAAAAGGTGTTCGGTAAAACTGCTGAACATGATTGAAGAGACCCTCTTGTTTATTTCAGAAACTTATCCCGGCATTTCCGGTATTGGTATTTTGTCGACAACCGGAACCTACAAAAGTAAAATATACGAAGAGCCATTAAACGAAAAAGGATTTAAGGTAATTAAACCAACATTGCAAATGCAGGAGGAGCTCATTCATCCTGCTATTTATGACTCTGTTTTTGGAATAAAAACAGTTTCAAATCCAATTCACCGGCAGGCAATAGAAAACTTAAAAAAAGGAGTTGCATATTTAAAAAAAGAGGGAGCCGAAGTTATTATTCTCGGGTGTACTGAAATTCCTCTTGCTTTTCCGCAGAAAGTGGTTGATGGAATTGAAACCATCGACCCGACACGTATACTTGCCCGGGCTCTTGTACAAAGTTATGCTCCCGGGAAATTAAAACCATTTTAAATTTACAGAGATGAGAAGATTAATTTTAGTTGTTACAATTGTCAGTTTTGCACTAACTGTTTATGCACAAAAACGAGCCAGAGATTATGGTATTGCTCCCGGAATTCTTACACCCGGGAAGTGGAATGCAATTACCGATGTGTCGGGTGTTCTGGTTGGGCAGGAAACACTTATAATTGGCGATTCTATTCGTACCGGCGTAACAGTAATTAAACCACATCCCGGAAATATTTTTCTCGAAAAAGTTCCGGCGGCAGTTTTTGTGGGAAATGGTTTTGGTAAAGCCGTGGGATTTACGCAAATTAACGAGCTGGGAAACATTGAAACTCCCGTTGCACTTACCGGAACACTTAATACTTTTTTGGTAGCCAATTCATTAATTGACTACACGCTTTCAATTCCCGAAAATGCAGGAGTTCGTTCGGTTAACCCGATTGTTGGTGAAACAAACGACGGCTGGCTTAACGATGTCAGAGGGCGCTATGTTCACTCACCCGAAGTTTTTAAGGCACTGAAATCGGCTCATTCGGGAGCGGTTGCTGAAGGAAATGTTGGGGCGGGAACAGGTACCCGGTGTTTAGGGTTTAAAGGTGGGATTGGTACTTCGTCGCGGGTACTTCCACACGAAAAAGGAGGCTACACGGTTGGCGTTTTGGTGCAGACAAATTTTGGTGGAATTCTTACTATTAACGGAGCACCGGTAGGCAAAGAGATGAATAATTTTTATATGGCAAACGATGTTCCGTATGTGGTCGATGGCTCGTGTATGATTGTTATTGCAACCGACGCACCACTTTCGGCGCGCAACCTTAAACGGTTGGCAAAACGTTCATTCCTCGCTTTTGGAAAGGTGGGGTCGTTCTCGTCGAACGGAAGTGGCGACTATAGTATTGCGTTTAGCACAGCACCGGCCTGTCGTATTAAATATGGCGAAAAAGAGATTGAACAAACAATTCCCCAAGTTTCGAACAACTTTATGTCGCCACTGTTTCTTGCTGTTGTTGAAGCAACGGAAGAGGCAATTTATAATTCGCTTTTTATGGCTTCCGACATGACCGGGCAAAAAGGACGTTTTATGAAAGCATTGCCAATCCCCGAAACATTGAAAATTCTGGATAAATACAATGCGCGGAAAAAATAAGGCCTGCTTAAAAAGAGTATCTTTTCAACTTTACAGATAAAATGTAAGCAGATATTTTTAACTTTATAGTTTATAAAGTGTTCGTTCGTTATGTTTTTGTATTATGTTGATAGTCAACAAAATATCTAAATGCCGTGATTGTGCTAAATGATTGAAGTCCAGCAGCTTAGTTCTTGTCTTGTGTCTAGCAGTCTAATAGTCCAATAATCGAACAGTCTATAAGTAAGAGTAAACCAATTAAATTTAAATTATAATACGATGAAAAATAAAAGTAATTATTCGCGGCGGAAATTTATCGCAACAACGGCTAAAGGAGCAGCAGTGGTTACCGGAATGGGTTTAATGAATTCGTGCAATATTTTTACTGGAAATAGTGCAGGGAAGGTACCTAAACGAATATTGGGAAAAACGGGAGAAGCTGTTTCAATTTTATCGTTTGGCGGTGGTTCTCAATTTCTGAAAAATAAAAACGGAGTTTGGGAAAAGACTCTGGAGATGGCATTGGAAAGTGGAATTAATTTATTCGATACAGCTCCGAGCTATACGCTTGGGCAGTTTAAAATAGAGGGTAAAAAGAGTGCAATTGGCAGCGGCGAAGAACGGTTTGGCGAGATTTTACCTGCCTGGCGCGATAAAGTTTTAATCTCTTCGAAACTGGAGAAGAAAGAACCCGGTTTTGCAAAAAAAGCTGTGGAGGAGAGCTTGAGAAAGTTGAAAACCGATTACCTCGATATTTTGCTTTTGCATGCTATTAATACTAAAGATAACGTTGCTGAGATTGAAAAAGGTGTATATCAGGAGATGCTGAAATTAAAGGAGGAGGGAATAATTAAATACATCGGTTTTTCGAGTATGGACAGTGCTGAACGCTCGAGAGAAATGCTGGAAAAATTGGAATTCGATGTGGCATTACTCGCCATGAATCCAACAAAATACGGAAATTATGCAAAAGTTGCTCTTCCCGTTGCTCAGGAGAAAAATGTAGGCGTTATGACCATTAAGGTTTTACGCGGATTGATTGGGAAAGTGGCTACTGTTAAAGAACTTTTTGAATATGTTTGGACTACGAACCATGTTGCTTCGGCAATGATTGGACACGTTGGAACCGAAACTCTGGAAGAGAATATTAAACTGGCAGTTGAATACGGGAAAAACAATGAATTATCCATCGACCATAAGGAGCTGGAGGCTCGCCTTGCTCCGTTTGCCGGTCCGCATGCATTACCGTGGGCACGTCCGGGATATGTCGACGGGGGAATTATTGTTTAAAGAAATAAAAATAAAAATGCCCGTTGTTTAGGAATTTAGTCGATGTTTTGAGAACGTTATCAGCTCACTTCATAATTCAGGTTGGTTAAATATTTTAATAGATTTTTAGGGGTATTTAAACTTTTGGGCTGTCGGTCACAGGGGTGCAATGATGTTACTTTTGCCCTATCGGGCGGATTTTACTTTTTGGCTTAGTCCAAAAAGTAAACAAAAAGCCCAAGGCTGCGTTCTCTTCACTCGGAAAAGCTACGCAACAACGACTAAAAATCCTGAACTCGTCGTACCTCCTCAAACAGCAGGATTTTTTTAACGTCGTTATCGCTTGTTTTCCGGCTCACCGACCGAGGCCGTCGCTGCGAACTGGATTTCTGCATTCGCCTCTAATCAAATTAAAGAGTATGACCTCCGGCAGGGGAAAAACCGATTCATTAAAGTTTTAATTGCCCCATTAACCCGAAAGTGGAAGTGATTCACGCTTTCCTTAAAATAAAATTCTAAAAAGGGAGTTGGGCAAGTGGATTGTTGGGGCATAATTATTGGAAAACCAGATTGAATTTTTCCTGTTTTCGACACTGGGTCACCCAAAACCAAATAGTTCAGCTAAATATTTCTGTTCATCACTTAAAATCAACTTCTGAGTTACGTGAATTCCGTTCTCAAGTTTTACTTCAATCTGGAAAATTGTTTTAGCAATTTCAATTGCCTTTTCCGGACTTATGTTGGCTTGTTTCAATTTTAATTGTCGCTCCAGTTCTTTATATATCTTATATGCGACAAAATTGATAGTGATATGAGCTTCAATTCTTTTTCTGATTCTATGATATATTGGTCTTACTTTTAAGTCGTGTTTTGATATTCTAAATGCTTTTTCTATTTTCCACAAATGACTATAATTTTCAATTATTTCATCATTTGTAAGGCACGTATTTGTGATGTATCCTTTTAATCCATCCCACTTTGCGTCTTTTTCAAACTTTTCCATATCAATACTAACGCTTATATCTCCATCCATCTTTAGGTATTTATTATAACCTCTATTGTTGATGTTAGCTTTGGTTAATTTACCTGTCTGAACACGCTTCTCTAGCTTCTGCAAGCCTCGTTCTCTGTTGTGTTTATCTCTCTTTGCCCGTTTATCCGAATAGCTTATGATAATTTTTAAAACTTTATTTTTCTCAATAATAGTACTTTGTCCATTAGTTAAATTCAGAGATAATATTTGTTCCTTAATGTTACTAGACTCATTTTTAATTCTTGCTCCGAGAATAAAATCATAACCTTTCTCTTGAAGTTCGTCAATATTACTTGTGGATAATAATCCAGAATCGGCAATAATTACCAATTTACTTATATCATATTTCTTCTTAAATGAATCTAATATCGGTAGCATGGTATGTCCTTCATATTTATTGCCTTCATGAATTTCATAAGCAAGAGGGTAACCTCCTACACTAACTAATAAACCAAGTATTATTTGGGGATTTTGATGTTTGCCTTCCTTGGAAAAGCCTCTTTTCCTTAATTCATCTTCCTGGTCTATTTGGAAATACAAAGTTGTAACATCATAAAAAACAACACTAATAATACCTCCCAATACTTTGAGCGTATGTGCATAACTTATTGGTTGGATTCTTGCTTTCTGGTTAATGTATAATTTATCTAAGTAACGATATATCTTCTGAACAGGGATATTTATGTCCTTGTAGCGATTTAGGTAATCGCTTGTTTTTAGTTTGCTTACAGGACAACTTAATCTAGCAAATACAAGATACCTGAAAATTTTGTCATCTATTTTATTAAAACCAATATCATCAAAAATTTTCCCAAGCAACAATTCTGTGCCTATTTCCTTGTGAGAGATTATGTTTTTTACGATGTTTTCAACAATGGTGATATTCGAATAAAAATCAAAAGACTGTTGACCCCCATAGTTTTCAATAAACTTCTTTCCTTCTGCTAATAATCGTTCTATTTCTGTGTTGTCAGATGAGCTTCCTATAGTTTTTATTAATTTTGACTTCCTATTTTGTTTCGCAATCACCTGAACACTTATGACTCCACTCTTATTTTGTTTTTTACGCACAAACATGCTTGAATAATAATAAAAATGGCTGGGTCACCCAAAAACACCCTCATAAATTACCTATTCCACTGTATTTGTGATAGTTGTATTTTTTACTTGAAAAAAGTGTCGAAAACAGGAGTGGATTGTTGGGGCATAATTATTGGAAAACAAGATTGAATTTTTTAACTCCAAATTTTACTAAGTTTGCAGCAAATTAAAAAGTGTATGCAAAATAGTACCGAACTGCTTTTACCTGCCGGAAACATCGAATCGTTTTATGCTGCCCTCGAGGGGGGAGCCGATGCCATTTATCTCGGGCTGAAACAGTTTAATGCGCGTGGTCGGGCCAAAAATTTTACCACCTCGCAACTGCCGGCGTTGGTAAAAGAGGCAAGGAAACGAAGTGTAAAACTCTACATTACATTAAATACGGTAATTAAAAACAGCGAATTAGGTGAGCTGCTCGACTATTTGCATTTTCTCTCAACAACCGGTGTCGCCGGAATAATAGTTCAGGATTGGGGCGTTTATTATGTTGCCAATCGTTTTTTCCCGAAACTGAGTATTCATGCCAGTACGCAGCTTGGAATTCATAATTCGTTGGGTACTGTTTTTTCCGAAAAGCGCGGGTTCGACCGTGTTGTTCTTGCCCGCGAATTAACCATGCACGAACTGGAAACAATCTGTAAAAAAAGCCGGATTGAAACCGAGGTTTTTATTCATGGCGCGCTCTGTTATTCGTTTTCGGGAATGTGTTTGTACAGTAGTTACTCGGGTGGGCGTGGTGCTAACCGGGGTTTGTGTACTCAACCTTGTCGGAGAATTTATTCAACCGGAAACAAAAAACAGCAGTATCTTTTTAACTTAAAAGACAATCAGGTTGTTGAGGCAATTAACGAAATTGCTGCTATGGGCGTTTCGAGTTTAAAGGTTGAAGGCCGTATGAAATCAGGTGAATATACCTACCGTGTTGCCAAAGCATATCGAATGGTACTCGACGATAAACAAAATTTAGACGAAGCAAAAATGCTGCTCGACCTCGATTTTGGCCGCGAAAAAACCAGCTATTTTCTGGGGCGCGATGTTCGTACTGCTATTTCGAACAAAACGGTTGCCGGCGTTTATCTTGGTAAGGTTGAAAACATAAAGGGTTCAACGGTTTTTGTGTCATCGAAAATGGCCATTGAACCCGGATTCAGACTACGGTTTCATATTCCAAATGCCGAAAAACAAGAGTCGGTTAAGGTACGACAGGTTGCGACTGAAAATGGGTTTTATAAAATTGATGCAGGAAACAAAAAAATCCGTCGGCACAGCGAAGTTTATCTTTCGGGAATCAGTGATGTTAAATTCCCTTCAAAAATAGAAGAAACCCGCTTTAAAAAAACGCCTCAACTTTCGTATGGCATAAAAAAGCGGTTTTTAAACGGGCTGAAAACACGGACGGTGCAACGCCGCGAAGAGTTCTATTTCAGAATAAACTCGATGGAGTGGATGCGTAAAATTAACCTCAATGAGGTAGATGGTTTGTTCCTGTCGTTTTCGAAAATTACCTGGAGCCGGTTCGATGTAACGGTACCGTTTATTCAAAAATTCAGAAATAAAATTTATGTTGAACTGCCAAAATTTATTCCCGAAGACTCAATTCATTTTTATTCGGAATTGGTAAAAAAGATGGTGAAAAACGGGTTGCGAAATTTTGTCATTTCTCACCTTTCTCAAAAAGAGATTGTGCCAAAAAATTGTCGGATAATTGCGAACGAGAATGTTTATGTTTTTAACGATGCAGCTGTAAAATGTATTGTGAACGAGGAAATTAAGATTTTTAGTTATCCGCAGGAGATTGATTTTGAGACACTTTTTTCGCTTTCGAATACCGATGGAATTGTGCCGGTTTATTTTCATCCCGAGTTGTTTCATTCGCGAATGCCAATTGCATTGCACCACAACGATAAATTTAGCGACGATACAAATTTGCAATTAACACGTTATCGCCGCAATGGAATTACGTCGGTTGTTCCCGACCGGCCGGTTGCCATTTTTCAGTCGCACAACAAACTTAAAAAGCAGGGTTTCTACCGCTTTCTTATCGATGTAAGTTACGAACCGCCTTCCAAAAACCGGATAAAAACATTAAAAACCCGCTTGTTGCGTTCCGAGCAGATTCAACCGTCGACTACATTTAATTTTGTAAAAGGATTGAAATAGAAGAGGAATAAACTGTTTTAAAGGCGTTTAATAAAGATTAACCCGTAGATAAAAAATGCGGTAAAAAAGGAGGGAATAAGAAAATCCATATAGGACGGATTTTTTAATTCGACAACAATTTTTGCAACGTAAATTACGGCAACAATCAACAAAATGGCAAGAAGGTAAATTGCTTTTAGGTTGGCCTGTTTAAACTGTTTCGCGGCTGCATAAATCCATATTCCTCCAAAAACAATTAATGGAATACCCTCTGAAAGATTCTTTTCCAAAAGTTTAATTGCACCCCAAATAATTGGTGCAGCCCCGGTTATTAGAAAAATTCGAGCAATACTTTTTCTGGTTTTATTACGTGCTTTTTCGTTTTCAATGGTAGGAAAGAATGAGTACCCGGGTGCTGTGTGTTGAAATTTCTCAGCAAACAAATCTTGCTCCGAGTGAATAAGACCACGTTTTATTGCCTCGTTTATTGCCACTTGCGCTGCTTCGGGCTGATACTGTTTCCTCTTTTTCAGAATTAAAAGTAACTCTTCGTCGGAAGAGTTGGGAATTGAGGTGTAAAACTTTGGTTGCGACGATTCTTGGTTTTTGAATGATGCCATTTTAAAATTAATTGGATTGAATATATTTCGTAGTCAGCAAATCGTATTCTGTTATTAACTGCCGTATAATTTTGTTTTGCGGGTTAAATTTAGTGGTTTCTATTTGTTTTACGGGCAATACTTTTGGCGAAGTTCCGGTTAAGAAAACTGCATCGAAAGCGGGTAGGTCGTCTATGTTTACCTCCTGTTCAAAAAACAGATAGCCCGATTTTTTTATCAATTCAATTACTTTTTTCCGGGTAATTCCAAGTAGTACATTTCTCCCGGGTGGTGTAATAATCCGGTTCTCTTTTATAAAAAAAATATTGCTCCTGCTCCCTTCGGTAATATTTCCTAATTTGTTTGTTAAAATAACCTCGTAGAGTTTTTTCTCTGAAATAAGTTTATCGGCTTTTTCCCGTACTTGGGTTTGTAAAACTTTCGCATTGGGGTTCTCTCTTTCGGCATTTAAGATGCCGCATAAAACACCTTCTTTTACCATTTCGCGCGTAGGATATTTGTGTTTTATAAAAAATATCTTCAAACTTATTTCATACGAAATCAGGATATTTCCCACTTGAATACGGTTCTCAGCAATTAGCTTTTTTACAAAAGCAATAATTTCGAAATTTGAAAAGTGTGCTGTTTTTTTCGCAATTTTAATCGATTGAAAGAACCGAGAAAGATGCTCTTCAATAAAAACAGGAATGCCGTTTTCAACTCTGATAACTTCGTAAACTCCACCTTTGCTTTCCGATGTAACAAATTCCGGTACCGGTTTTATAATTCCGTTTTCAATGTAAAAATTATGAATAGGAAAAAATGTCATACACTATAAATTTGGAGCAAATTTACCATTTTTATTCAACTCATCTTTTTTTAGGGTTTGCTGAAATATCCGAAACATAGAATGAACAAATGCAAGCATTTTTATCTGACACGATAAAAAGCTTGAACTTATAAAAGTGTCAAACAGGGCATTTGGCTGTATGTCATATATTTAACTGGTTTTCGGCAGGCTCATTTAAAACTGAAAGTAGATAAAGGGTTGCATCTCGGACGAAACCGATTGATAAACAACAATAACAACTACGGTTGCAATAACGGCCTTTAACCAAAGCGGTGTGGCAATAAACCAGTTTGTAATTTTCTCTTTTAAACTGCTGCTAAGCCAGTGAATAACAAACCCGAACAACATGACTAAAAACACCCATTTGTATGCAATAAGAATTTCGGGAATAAGCGAAATGTTAAAATCGTTGGCAATCTGGTGCATCATTCCGTTTACCACCTCCATCGATTCGGAACGGAAGAAAATTCGTGTAAAAGTGATAAAAGTGAACGTGATGATAATTTTCCAGATATTTGTTATCCAACTGTTTTTGTTTTCCCACGGACTTATTTTTCGCCAGAATTTATAAACCACAAGCCCAATTCCGTTAAGTCCGCCCCAAATAATAAATTGCCACGAAGCACCGTGCCACAGACCACCCAAAAGCATGGTCAGCATTAGGTTGATGTTTGTGTCGATGCTGCGTTTTATTTTTGGTGAGATACGTGCTAATAGAGCAAATAAGAGTACAACACCTGTAAAAATAGGCACTAAAATAAATTTCCCGGCAAGCAAAACAACAATGGCCAAAATTATTCCTAAACTGATGTAACTAAATACCGAGCCGCCCCGGTTTCCTCCAATCGGAATGTAGAGGTAATCTTTTAACCACGAAGAAAGTGACATGTGCCAACGTTTCCAGAAATCGCCAACATTTTTAGCTTTGTAGGGCGAGTTAAAGTTTTGTGGCAAGCGGAATCCCATTAAAAGTGCTACGCCAATGGCAATGTCGGTGTAGCCCGAAAAATCGACATAAACCTGCAACGAGTAGCCAAACAGTGCCATCAGGTTTTCGAATCCCGAGTAAGTTATAGGGTCGGAAAAAACACGATCGACAAAATTTACGGCAATAAAATCGCCAATAAAAATCTTTTTTATTAACCCTTTCAGAATCATAAAAATAGCCCAGCCAAATTCTGCTTTTGTAACATGGTAATCTTCGTAAATCTGTTTTATAAACCCCGATGCTCGTACAATTGGCCCGGCAACAAGTTGAGGGAAGAACGATACATAAAAGCCAAAATCGATGAGATTTTTTACCGGTTTTGTTTCTCCCCGATACACATCAACCGAGTAACTAATGGTTTGAAAAGTGAAAAATGATATACCCACCGGCAGTAAAATCTGGTTTACATTAAAATGTGTGCCGGCCCCATTATTTGCCCAAACTGCAAGATAGTTTACCACGTTAAGGTGCGTGCCCAAAAGCAGATTTACACTATCGACAAAAAAGTAGGCATATTTAAAATAGGCAAGCACAAGTAAATTAACAACAACACTTGCTGCAACTAAAAATTTCTTTGTTGTGCTGTTTTTCGAGTTATAAATTCCTTTGCCAATAAAAAAATCGACGAGTGTACTAAACAGAAGAATAAAAAAGAAAAATCCGCTTGATTTATAGTAAAAGAACAGACTGGCCAGAAACAGATATCCGGCCCGGATACTGCGATTTTTGCTTTTGTAAACAAACGAGTATCCCACCAAAACAACTGCAAAAAATGCCCAGAAATAAAAGCGCGTAAAAATTAACGGCGCAGTTTTGTCGTACACAAAAATGTTGTGTAGAATTTCAGTGCTGTTTATGTTTCCTATTATTTCCCCCAAACGCATCATTTCAGTTGTTTTTCGTCTCTTTTACGGCGGTTGTTAATTTGTTTTTTTCATTCATATAGTTTTCAAATTTTTTCATCAGTGCATTAAAAAACAGGTCGCCTAGCGTTAAATATCCTTCGCGGGTAAAATGAATTTTGTCGTGGCGTGCCAGTCTGTTTTTCTCCCACAAAACAATTGAGTTTAAACCGCCCATTACTTCAAACATATCCCAAACGCCTGTGTGGTATTTTGCGGCGAGCTTAAACATACTTTTTTCTACTTTTATTCCGTTTTTATTTACATATCTGCGGTAGAGGTAACTGTCGTTGTTGGTAGTGAAGATAATTGCTGTTTCGGGGGCTGCCCGCCTGATTCGCGCAATAAGTTCGGCATAATTGTTTTCAAATTTTTCGGTCGAAAACCGCCGTCCGTAAGCATCGTTGATACCGAGGCCGAGAATTACCAAATCGGGTTTTAACAGGGCAAGTTGTTTTTCGAAAAGCTGGCACCGTAAAAATGCAGGAATGTGTGCTCCATTCACTCCAATGCTGTGGTATAGAATTCCATTTGGTGCCGACTCGGTTGTTATTCCGAAAAGTGTAAAACTACCACTTGTGTTTCTCTTTTTCTGAATTGTAATTAATAAACTATCGACGTGTGTATTTAGCTCAAATTCATAATAATCTTTGGTTTTAGTCGATTTTTTGAGAAGCGATGAGTCGACCGAAACGGTGTAGTTTACTCCACGGTTTTCGTAATAAATGCGTAATTTATTAAAGCTGTAATCGAGTTGGTTTTCGTCTTCGAGGAGGATTGTAAGTTCTGCTTTTGGTGCCGATGTGGTTGCCGAAATCCCTCCAACACCGAGGTTGCTTGTTTTTCGGCGTTCAATGTTTCTGCAACTTTGCCAGCGGCCGTTGTAACGTATGTAATAGCCAAAAGGCGAATTGGTACGGGCAATGCGGTATGGGAACATAAATCCCCATCCGGCATTCATTTCGCCATTTAATTGTTGGAGGCGCGTGCGTATTTCGCCCGAGAAAGTGCCTGCCTGAATGTGCGAACCGCCAATTTGAACAATGTTAATTCTCCCTTCTCCGGTTTGCATCATTTTTTCGAGTTTATTGTAAAACCGGCTCGAATATTTATCGGAGCCAAAATGGTGCAGTTCGTTTAAGTCGTACCGAATAAAATCGTGCTGATTTACCCGGTATAAATAGGAGTTGTTTTGAGCAAAACTACCTGATGAAATAAAAAGAGACAACAGAAAAGCAGCAACACCCGGGAGATAAAACCGGTATTTTGGCGAAAGGTTATTCACTGTTTTTAATCTTATAACTCTCATTTTGTCTCTTTCAAATAGTTGTTGTATTCTAAAATAAGGGCGTTGTAAAACATATTGGCTATCAGCCGGGCACCACGTGCCGAAAAGTGAGTATAGTCGGGGCGTGCCAGTTGTGGCTCGGCATTTACCCAGCTTGGCATACTGTTTAAGCCGCCCATTGCTTTGTACATATCCCAATAGCCGCACCCATTTTTTAGAGCTGCTTCGCGCAATGTTTCAACAACATCGGGCAAAAATTTGTAAGTAACATATTTCTCTTTCTCTTTTGTCGACATATCGCTGGGACCGATAACCAGAATGGCGGCGTTGGGGCACTCTCTTTTTAAACGGTTTATTTGGCTTGCAAACCAGCGCCCATAACGTACTACTGCTTTTATATCTTTTATGTACGGCATTACATTTCCTCCAAATTGAAGAATAAAAAGGTTGGGCTTCAAATCGTTATACATTTTTACCGAATGAGCAAAATCCGATTTTGTAAATATCGTTCCCGAGCTTCCGCGCAGGGCAATATTATCGACCGTTATTCCCGAGAAATCGCTCAGGTCGACACCATAAATGTCGGGGCTGTCGTACCCCGAAAAATGCAACGTAACTTTATCGGTTGCTTCCGGAAGTTTGCACGAAATCATTCCATAATCTATGTCTTGCTGCAATGTTTTGGTTAAAATTGTATCGGTTTTAACAACCAGCTGAAATTTAACCGGACGTTTTGCATTGCCGTAAAACAGGCGCATTCGTTTGTAAATTTTTGTTCGTTTGTACGAAATATTCGATTTCTCGATGGTTAACCGGGCACGGTATAAAACCGAATCGCGAAACGGAATAGTGTCGTTTACCGGTGGAGCAAAACGCGAAAAAGCACCCATCACTCCATAACGTTTATGCGTAATAAGTGTGTCGACTTTACCATAAATGGGGTAGCGTTTAAAGTTGGGCGAGTTGGTTTGTATTGCACTAAATACATAATCGTAGGGCTGAACTGCCGGTCGCAATCCGGGGCCTGTTCCGCCAAATTTTACTTGCAGTTTATTTCTTAAATAACCTGTAATACGGTCGCCTTCAATCTGACTGTCGCCATAGTGCATTATTCGTGCTGTTGAGTCTAATTTCAGCTTATTAAAAAACCACATAAGATTTTTACGCGCCTCTTTGTTCAATTCTATTTTGTTAATGTGTTGAATGAGAGAATCGTAGCTTGCCCGTTTTACCTCTTTCGAAACCGGATGAAAAAACAGAGAGTCGGTTTCAGGCTCTGTAATTGAATCGATATTAAAACTATTTTCAATTATATCTGAAATGTCAACTGTTTCTTCCCGGGTATGAGAAAACATCTCTTTAAAAGTGGGCATATGAAACGTGAAATTGCCAAATTTTATTCCATCAGCAGGCGTAAAAAAAACAACTGTTGCCAAGAGAAGAAAAACGGCAAGAACAAACAGCAATATTTTTTTAGGATTCATCATCGGGCATAAATAACTAGTTTCTGGCCAATTTGAATTTTACGTGCATTGTCGATGTTGTTCCACTCCAGAATATTGTCGGGAGTTACACCTTTATATTTTTTTGCAATTGTATAGGGCGATTCGCCGCTTTTAACAATGTGTTCCATTCTTTTTGCATTTGGGGGAATGATTACTTTTTGTCTGTTTAACTGTTTTTGCGGCTGCTTTGTTTTGCGGCTGCTTTTTATATTTGAGTTGCCGGCTAATTTTAAGTAGTAATCTGCTTTATCGGTGTCGACAAAAATATCGAGGTAGTTTCCTGCCCGTATTTTCCGCTCGTTGTATATGTTGTTCCAATATTTTAAATCGGCAACCCGCACATCGAAATCCTCGGCAATAATTCCCAAAACATCGCCCGATTTTATCCGGTATTTAATTTTTGTTTTCCCTTCAATAACCAAATCTTTTACCGGTTCGTGTAAATACTGACGGTTTGGCGAAGGCGGGTATTCAATTTTTTGTGTTACCGTTACAAAAAGTGTTGAATCGTAGCAGTTGTAAATGGAATCGAGCAGTTGCGTAAAAAGCTTTTTTGTTCCGGACGGCAAAATAAGTTGCATCGGTTTTTCGTCTCCCGGAATAATTGAGAACCGGTATTGCGGATTGAGAAACTGCAACTTACCCACAGGAATTTGCGTGGCCTGCGAAATTTGCTGAAAATGCATTTGCCGTCGTATTGTAACGGTGTCGATTTCCAATTTTGCAATTACAGAACTATCTGTTGTTATAAATTTATTGTTGCTAAAAAACAGGGCAGTTGCCTGAAAAGCCGCCACATTTTCGAAATAATTTTTTGGCAGGTAACGGGTTACTTCGTCACTGTTTTCAGTTGCAAAATGCAATGCATTTCTAACATTTACATTCCCCAGCCAATAAGCAGCTACTGCCAGATTCAGGTTGTTAAACAGTTCAACATTCTTTTTTAATTGTGCCACAGCAGTAGTTGTTGCCAACGAAACCGGGAACCGTTCATCGATAAGTTTTGTAACAGTTAAACCGTTAAAGAAGGCTTGAAAATGGGTGAGTTGCCAGATACCGGCTTTTCTCTCTTTACTAACTGCTTCGGGGTTCATTGCCGAAAGTGCGGGTGCCAGATATTTTAAACCAGATGGTAATCCGGCCTCTTTTAATCTCTTTTCGAACTCTTTTTCGTAAAAGGTAAATGTGCGAATAAAGTTTTGTTTGTCGGCACTATTTAGCCGGTTAAGAGTCTGGTAATACTGCTCTGTTTTCGGCGCTGTTTCTTTAAAAACCGGAAGGTTTAATTTCTGCAATTCAATATCAACATTTTCAACTTTATTGTATTGAAATGTGCCGTTAAGTAATACGGTATCGTTTAGGAGCAAGAGTTGTTGTAACTCGTTTAAATTGTATTGAATTTTGTTTTGAAACCCATTTTGAACCGAGTCGGATTGTGCATACACAGCAACAGAGATTGCAACTGCAAAAACTACAAAGAAGAAAGAAAAACTTCGTTTGTAAAACCGGTTTGTCATAGTAGTTTTAAAACTTTTACTGGTATAAACTTGTACCCAAACGATGCAAAAATATGAATTCCGGTTTAAAATAAAACGGCAGCATCAATTTAATTGCTACAAGTAATTAACAACCAATAAAACGGTGAAAGTGTTTTTCTATTCTACATTGTTATCCTCTTCCATCTTTTCCCAATTCTACTGTTTTAGCAGGCTGTTGTATTTTTTATAAATTGTGTGTGAACCCGGTTTGGGCAGTTATTTTAGCCACGATGAGCCAAATACAATATACACTGCCCAATCTTCGGGGCCTCTTGCGATATCCATTCCCATTTTCAACCCGAATAATCGTGCAATCATATACCGGAAACCGCCTCCGGCATTCCAAACCAGTTTGTCGGCATTAAAGTTATTCTTTTCGCGAAACGTGTTGCCAATTCCACCAAAACCTACTAAACTCCACCGGCCATTTATGTTTAGCATCTGTTCTGTTTCCAGAATTGCTGTAATATCGCCCATGTATCGCATTGCCGGTATTCCACGCAATTCAATAAACGGCTTTGCATAAAACGGGGTGTTTCCGGTTGCCATTCTCGATGCTACTCTAAGCGCCGGCATCCATACTTTAGTAACCGGAAAATAGAAGTAGGAAAAAAAGTTAACCGTTCCCCAATTCCTGTCGCTTCCTAAAATTTCAAGATTTTGGTCATAGCTTAAATGAATTCTCATTCCTTTAGTGGGTGAAAAAATATTATCGAAATTTTCGTATTCTGTTATTAACGAAATGCCACTGTTCCACATTTCAAAGTCTTTCGGGTCGATGTCGGGAATGTCAGCATCTTTTAAAAAATTTACGTTAATATGGGCGAGTTGATATTTTGCCCCCACAAAAAAGTTGCTCTCCGGCATTCGTAAAACAGCTTGTTGCAGAAATAAAAATCCGGTAATGTTAAATCCCTCCGATTTTTTAGGAATTAAGGAGCTCTCGGGGCGGTAATAAGTCAGGTTTATGTCGCCATAGCCCATTGCACCCCGATAACGAAGCCTGTCGTTTTTCCAAAAACCAAAATAGCCACCACCGGCAAACCAGGTTCCGTTTTGAGTAAAACCACCGCCAACTCCAACTACGTCAGGTTTTTTGTAGGTTTTAACTCCATTGTTGTCTTTGGTTATAAAATACAATCCGGCACCTGCTAATCCATAGCCAACTGCCGGTTCGGTGATGGGCGAAATAATGGGCAAAACCCCGTGTAGCTCGCTTAAAAACTTACTTAAATCAATCGCATTGTCTATCGAATCGCGATGATTTTTAAGTATCTGGGAACGAACATTCGACCCAATTCCCAAAAACAGAAGAAGTAATATTCCTGAGATATATTTAGCCATTTTTTACAATTTCTTTTTTATTACGACTCTTAATCCTGTATATTTAACTTTGTTGAAAAGATACAGAATGCAATTGATTTTAACTGTTTTTTTTGAAAATATTTTAAACCTTTATTCCCCGGGAAGCAAAAGAAACGAGATAGAATGATAAATTTGCTACAAGAAAATAAAGGAATAGAAAGCTACCGTATAAATCGCAAATTCAGTTTTTTAACGACCCACAAAAAGTCAACTAAAAAAACCAAAAGAGTATTTTTATTTCCAACGCTCAAAGATTGAATGTATCTTTGATTTTAAAAAATTTTTAAAGGAATTAAAAAAATATGTTTGAACAAGTATTTAAAAATATAGACGATATACTACAC
>Ga0256831_1000264_pt1 | contig 28090 bp, 31 predicted proteins | sample 132544metaG_FD_189087 | JGI IMG/M metagenome (GOLD analysis project Ga0256831, IMG submission 189087) | Hydrothermal vent microbial communities from Lau Basin, Pacific Ocean - 132-544 | ecosystem: Environmental > Aquatic > Marine > Hydrothermal vents | place: Pacific Ocean: Lau Basin | collected... | reverse complement strand
AACCAGATTAAACCCTTTATAAAGGAGGGAGCAGTAGTAACAGACCTGGGAAGCGTTAAGGGAAAACTCGTCTTAAAGTGTGAGGAACTCCTTGAAGGCATTGCTCCCTTCGTTGGAGGACACCCGATAGCAGGAACGGAGAAATCTGGAGTTGAGAACGCCGTTGAGAACCTCTTTGTAAACGCCAAGTTCATCGTTACTCCAACGGAGAGAACAGACAGAAAAGCCCTTGAAAGAGTTAAGAGGCTCTGGAAGAACCTAGGGTCTGAAGTTGTTGAGATGGATCCCTTCTACCACGACAGGGTATTTGCAGCGGTAAGCCACCTTCCCCACGTTGTTGCCTACTCCATAGTTGCAGCTATAGACCAGCTCTCTGAAGAGGTTAAGACAAACCTCTTTAACTATACAGGAGGGGGCTTTAAAGACTTTACGAGAATCGCAATGAGCGATCCCATAATGTGGAGGGACATCTGCATAGCAAACAGGGAGAACCTGTTAAAGTCACTTAAAACTTTTAAATCTGCCCTTGAAGAGGTTGAAAGACTCATAGAGGAAGAGGACAGAGAGGGGCTTAAGGAGTTCTTCCAGAGAGCAAAAGAGAAGAGGAGCGTCGTCAAATGAGAGAGATCTATCCGGAACTTGGATACAGAAACGGGGAACTCTTCTTTGAAGGAGTTCCGCTGAAAGAGGTAGCAAAGAGAGTAGGAACTCCTGTTTACGTTTACAGCAGAAAGGCTCTAGAGTACTGGTTCAACGAGTTTGACTCAGCCTTTTCAGAGGTTCCCCACACAACCTGTTTTGCCGTAAAGTCAAACTCAAACGTTCACGTTCTGAAGGTTTTAAAAGAGCTCGGAGCAGGAGCCGACACCGTATCCGTCGGGGAGATCTTCAGGGCACTGACGGCAGGGATAGACCCGAAAAAGATCGTCTTTGCAGGAGTGGGAAAGAGGGAGGATGAGCTCCTCTTTGCCCTTGAGAGGGGTATTCTGATGGTAAACGTTGAGTCTGAAGGGGAGCTCTATGCCCTTGAGAGGGTAGCACAGAGGCTTGGAAGGAGAGCTCCCTTCGCCATAAGAGTAAACCCAGACGTTAACCCCAAAACCCACCCCTACATCTCAACGGGGCTCAAAGAGGCAAAGTTCGGAGTGACCTTCGAAAAGGCCTTTGAGCTCTACAGGTACGCAAAGAAGAGCAGGTGGCTGGAGCCTGTAGGTATCCACTTCCACATAGGCTCACAGATAACAGACACCTCCGTTTTTGGAGAGGCTGCCAGAAAGGTTGCAAACTTCGTGAGGGAGCTCCGCTCAGAAGGTGTAGAGATTGAGTACTTTGACGCCGGCGGAGGGCTTGGCATCAACTACAGGCCGGAAGAGGAGGTAATACCGGCAAAGAGGTTGGCAGACGAAATCATCCCTGTGGTTAAAGAGCTCGGTTGCCACCTGATTTTAGAGCCGGGAAGGAGAATAAGCGGAAACGCAGGAGTTCTGATAACGAAAGTTCTCTACGTAAAAAGGCGCGAGAACAAAACCTTTTATATAGTAGATGCTGGAATGAACGACATAGCAAGGCCTTCCCTCTACGGAGCCTACCACCACGTAGTCCCGCTTCAGGAGAGGAAAGGAGAGATGGTCGTTGCAGACGTTGTAGGGCCTATCTGTGAAACGGGAGACGTTATAGCAAAGGAGAGGGAGCTCCCACCCCTTAAGGAGGGAGACTACATAGCAGTTCTCAGCGCCGGAGCCTACGGCTTTACAATGGCATCAAACTACAACTCAAGGCCAAGGCCTGCCGAGGTGATGGTAGAAGGGGAAAACTTCAGAGTAGTAAGGCAGAGGGAGACCCTCTCAGACCTAATAGCCAGGGAGTTTTAAACCTTCCTGCCAACGGAGAGGAAGATAGGGTACTCCCTGCCGTTTCTCTCTATTGAGTGAACAACCTTAAACTCAATAGGCTCTATACCGGCAGAGGCCATGTACTCTTCAAACTCTTCTCTCTCAAATCCGAAGTGAAAAACGCCAGTGTTGTCCCTGTGGAAGGTTCCGTCCTCCTTTACAAGGTCTGCAACTGCAACGTAACCTCCCCTCCTCAGAATAGAGGAGAACCACTTAAAGAGCTCGTCAACCTTTTCAACGTGGTGGATAGACATACTGGAAACTATAAGGTCTAAAGGCTCTTCAGGATGAAACTCACCGTAAGATCCAAAAACAGGCTCAACGTTCTCTGCCTTCAGCTTCTTAACCTTTTCCTTTAGAACCTCAACCATCCCTTTGGAGTTGTCTAAGGCGTAGATACGGGAAAGGTGGGGAGATAGGTAGAAAGTTAGAAGCCCCGTTCCGGCGCCAAAGTCAAGTGCCACCCAGCTCTTAGAGACGGGAACTGAGGAGAGAATCGCCTCGCCGACCTTTCTGGCGGTCTCTACTCTGTGGGGTTTTAAGTCCCAGGTCTTTGCAGCTTCGTCAAACAGGCTCATAACACCTCCAAAATAGAAAACCCCCGCCTAAGCGGGGGTTTAACGGTCAGCTTCTTAAGCAGTTTAAACGTCGTAGTAGAGGAGGAACTCCATAGGTGTAGGCCTGAGCCTTACAGGGTCAATCTCCTCTTTCCTCTTGTACTCAATGTAGTCGGCAAGGAACTCCTCTGTCATTACGCCGCCCTTTGTAAGGAACTCGTAGTCCTTCTCAAGGGCGTTAACGGCCTCTTCAAGGGAGCCAGGAACTGTTGGAATGTCTTTAAGCTCCTCCGGCGGAAGGTCGTAGAGGTTCTTATCAACCGGCTCTCCCGGATGGATCTTGTTCTCAATTCCGTCAAGTCCGGCCATGAGGAGGGCTGCAAATGTGAGGTAGGGAGCTCCAGAAGAGTCGGGGAACCTGACCTCAATCCTCTTGGCCTTAGGAGAGGTAACAACCGGAACCCTTATAGCTGCAGACCTGTTTCTTGCAGAGTAGCAGAGGTTAACGGGAGCCTCGTAACCGGGAACGAGCCTCTTGTAGGAGTTCACTGTAGCGTTTGTAAAGGCACAGATAGCCTTAGCGTGCTTGATAATTCCACCGATGAAGTAGAGGGCAAGTTCGGAGAGTCCTCCGTAGCTGTCTCCTGCAAAGAGGTTCTCGCCGTTCTTCCAGAGTGAAACGTGGGTGTGCATACCGGAACCGTTGTCGCCAAAGAGCGGCTTGGGCATAAAGGTAGCAGTTTTGCCGAACATCTTGGCAACGTTTTTAATGATGTACTTAGCCCACTGAATGTTGTCTGCCGCCTCAATTATCGTCCCAAAGCGGAAGTCAATCTCACACTGGCCACCTGTAGCAACTTCGTGGTGGAGTGCCTCAACAACGAGTCCCGCCTCCTCCATCTTCATAGCCATCACTTTCCTTATGTGGTCAAGCTGGTCGTTTGGAGGAACGGGGAAGTAGCCACCCTTTGGCTTAATCTTGTGGCCGAGGTTGGGGCTCTCATCTGCACCGGTTCTCCACCAGCCTTCAACGGAGTCAACCTCGTAGAAGGCGTAGTTCATTCCAACGTCGTACTTAACGTCGTCAAAGATGAAAAACTCAGGCTCGGGGCCGCAGTAGAAGGTGTCTGCAATGCCGGTTGACCTGAGGTACTCAACGGCCTTCTTTGCAATGTTCCTGGGATCCTTGTGGTACGGCTCTTTTGTAACAGGGTCAACGATGTCTGCAATTACAACGAGAGTAGGTATCTCTGAAATGGGATCTACAGTTGCAGTTGTTGGGTCAAGCTTAAACATCATGTCGCTGGCGTTGATAGGCTGCCACTGTCTGATTGAGGAGCCGTCAAAGAAGAGTCCCTGCTCAAAGCTCTCCTCGGAAATTTCATGGGCGGGGAAGGTGATGTGGTGCCAGGTTCCAAACATGTCTGTAAACCTGAGGTCAACGAACTTAATACCTTCCCTCTGAATCATCTCTACAACTTCTTTTGCGTTTTGCGGCTTCATGAATCCCTCCTTCCGTTTATGTTTAAATTGCGTTCTCTCCTCTCTCTCCCGTCCTTATTCTTACGGCATCTTCAACAGGAATAACGAAGACTTTTCCGTCTCCAATTCTTCCGGTTCTTGCAGCGTTTACTATTGTTTCAACAACCTTTTCTGCCAGAGAGTCGGGAACGACAACTTCAATTTTCACCTTTGGAATGAAGTCAACAACGTACTCAGCTCCCCTGTAGAGCTCCGTATGACCTTTCTGCCTCCCAAAGCCCTTTACCTCTGAAACTGTAAGACCGTGAACGCCAACTTCAGTAAGGGCGTCTTTCACCTCTTCAAGTTTAAAAGGTTTAATTATGGCCTCTATCTTTTTCATCTTCTCCTCCAACTGGCTTACTAGTTAGCTATTTTACCACTCGTACCAGCTTTCAACCTTAGTTTTAAAGCAAAGTAGATGCCAAAACTAAGAAAGGTGAAGAGAAGGAGCCAATGCAAAACTGGATGGATAAAAACTGTTCAACTACCCAGATTCTATGCCTAATTTTTGTGCACACTTTGAACAGAGACCGTAGAACTTGTACTCTATGTCCTCAACAACGTAGCCCTTCTGCTCTACCTTCCTACAGGTGTAACGGCACATGGGGGTTTCAACGTCTTCAATCTTCCCGCAGGACCTACATATGAAGTGGTGGTGGAAGTCTGTCCTACCTTCAAAGTGGGACTGCTTGTTGACAATGATCTCTTTAATCTTCCCCTCCTGAGAGAGCTCCTTCAGAACCCTGTAGACCGTACCGAGGCTGATGTTGGGGAGCTCCTTCCTCGCCCTTTCGTAAACCTTTTCTGCCGTTGGATGGTCGTGTGAATCGAGAACCACCTGATAAACAACCGCTTTCTGGCGTGTATTCCTCTTGCGTTTCTGCTTTTTCACCTCTGTATTATTCAAAATTACTCCTCCTGCCAAAAGTTTGGGGTCGTTAAATAATAACTATTCCTTATAAAAAAAGAAAGCCCCCGAAAGGGGGCAAAGGGGGGTGGAAGTGAAGGGGAAGCCCCTATATCTTGACCCTGTCTTCCGGGTACGCCGTAATCCTGTGAATAGACAGGTCAGCTCCCTCAAACTCTTCCTCTTCAGAGAGCCTGAGACCCATAATCTTTTTAAGAGCTCCGTATAGAACAAAGCCTGAAACAACTGCGTAAACGAGGGTCAGGAGAGCTCCAAAGAGCTGAGCCCAGAAAGAGACTCCTCCAAGACCCCACAGGAACTTCTGGCCGAATATCCCGGCTGCAACTCCTCCCCACAAACCGTTGAGGCCGTGAAGGGGAACAACACCCAAAACGTCGTCAATTTTCAGAACTTCCTGTTCGTAGATAAAGGCCTTAACGAAGATAAAGGCAGCTACAAGACCTATAACAAAGGCTCCCAGAGGGTTCACAATGTCTGAGCCTGCACATATGGCAACAAGGCCGGCGAGAGCTCCGTTGTGGATAAAGCCGGGGTCGTTCCTTCCGAAGAGAACTCCTCCCATTATTCCTCCGGCCGTTGCCATAAGAGAGTTAACTGCAACAAGCCCCGAAATGTCCTCAAGCTTCTGGGAACTCATTACGTTAAAACCGAACCAGCCTATTACCAGAATCCAGCTACCGAGGGCAAGGTAGGGAATGTTACTGATGGGTATAGGCCTTGACTTACCTTTAACGTAGCGCCCCATACGGGGGCCAAGAAGGAGAATTGCAGGAAGAGCTATCCAGCCACCAAGACCGTGAACTACCATAGAGCCGGCAAAGTCGTGGATAGGTGCACCAAAAATGTGCTTCACCCATCCCTGAAAGGCGGGAGACCACCTCTCTCCCCAGATAAGGGCTTCAAAGATAGGGTAAACGACGCCGGCAAGGAAGAAACCTGCAGTTACGTAAGGCTTAAACTTCATCCTCTCTGCAACGCCGCCTGAAACTATGGCAGAGATACAGGCGGCAAACATAAGAAGGAAGAAGAACCTGACCAGCTCAAGCCCCTGATCAGCCATAAGCTCTGAGGCCGGCTTAACGAAACAGACCTTATGGGCGATGGGATAACCGATAAAGTAGTAGGCAAGGGTAGCAACAGAGACGTCAACTATAATCTTCACAAGAGCGTTAACCTGGTTTTTCTTTCTGACCGTTCCCGCTTCAAGGAAGGCAAACCCTGCGTGCATTGAGAGTATCATTACAGCGCCGGCAAGAAGGTAGAAGATGTTGAGGGACTGGAGCAGGCGGTCAATTCCCACTTCCATTTAAACCTCCTTCAGGTAAATTCTCATCTACTCTGGAACTTTAAGCAAACTTAGTGCCACTTTCTTTTGGTATTATTCGGTAAACCTAGCCAGAGGTGAAAGGATGAGAAAGAGCCTTCTCCTACTTCCCCTTTTACTTACCTCCTGCGGAATATCAAGCCTTAACCCTTTCAGCAAGCAGGAGGAACCTCAGTACACCCCTTACGCCTACTACCAAAGTCAGCAGGAGGGAGTTGGCGTTCCTAAAGGGGGAAACAAAAGCGCCGTTTACTACATTAATCAGTTCTTTACTCCCGTTGAGGGAGAGATAGTACTGAACAGCTACGACGGCTTCGTAATTGACGTCGGGAAGGAGCAGGGAGTTTCCGTTGGAGACAGGTTTATCTCCGAAAGCGGAGCCGTTTTAAAAGTAACTCAGGTTAAAAAGAACTACTCAATAGCTCTCCCAACACTCGGGAAGCCAACAATCGGAGAGAGAGTCCAGAAACTCCTCTACAGCAGAGTTCTCTTTATAAACTTTGCAGGGAAGAGAGGAGAGGAGCTCTACAACAAGCTCAGAAAAGAGGTAAAGAACCTCCACCTTGCACCTTACAGCGAGGGGGAAAAGGTAAAGGAGAAGTTTCACCTCAAGTACCCAAGCGACTTTAGAAGAAAGGTTCCCGTAGATAGACTTACCGGTTACGACGCCTTTATGGTTGTAACCGACGAGGGAGTTGCTCTTTACGACTCAACAAAGCACCTTATAAAGTTCTTCCCGTGGAGGGGAGCTCCCCAGAGCTCCATCTCAGTTGCAATGGGCAGCCCCTACAAAGTGGTTTACGACTTTAAAGGCCACGCAACGAGCCTCTTTGTGGCAAACCTACTGAAAAACCACGGAGAGGCCATACTGGTAAGCGAAGAGAACAGCTTAGACCTCTTTAAACCGACACCCTACGGCGTAAAACTCATCAGGAAGTTTAAAAACCCCTTCCGGGGCTCCTACCTCTTCCACGTCTGCCCGGTTGACGTTAACAGAGACGGAAAGACGGAGTTTGTAGTTGACGGCTTCTACCAGAACTCAAAGAGCGTATCGTCGGGAGTTTTTACCCTCCAAGACGGAAAGCTCAGGAAAGTTGCCTCCTCAAACCTCATACTCTCCTGTTTTGACACAGACGGAGACGGGATAAACAAAACGGTAATGGGACAGACCGTAAGCGAGGAAGGAGACAAGTTCTTCGGCAAAAAAGTCTACAGGCTCAAGCTTTCGGAAGGAAAGCTGGTTAAAGTAAAAAGGGTAAAAGTTCCAAAAGGATTTCAGGTAACCAGCGCCCAGACGTTTAAAAGCCAAGGGAAAGAACTGTTTGCTTACTACGACCTTGACTACTACTTCAACGTCTCCGACGGAGAGAAAATACTCTGGCGCTCGCCTATCCAGATAGGAGCCTCTCCAAACGCAATATACTGGTACGAGGGCGACAACCTCGTTACCTACTACATCACTCCAAAACCCAAGCCCATCGACGTAAACGGAGACGGCAACCAAGAAGTGCTCTTCTCACAGAACAAAAATGCAGTACCGGGAATCTTAAGGAACATCTACACCTTCGACGGCGGAAGAGTCCTCCTACTCTACAGAAGCGGAGATACCTTTAACTGGGAAGAGGCAACATCTCCCATCTACAAGCTGGGAGGAATTGAGGAGTTTGACTACCTACCCCAGGAAGACCTGTTTGTCTCCATATTCACAAAGGTGAACATACTTACCAGACCAAAGTCCAAACTGCTCTTTATAAAACCGAAGATTTAGTAGAGGAAGAGGTGGAAGCGGCAGAGAAGGTGAAAAAGCTAACGGGAAAGGAGTGCTTTGACGTTGCAGTTGTTGGAGGTTCAGGTATTGACCTTGGGGAAGCAGAAGTGGAGATACCCTACTCAGAGATACCGGGCATGCCTGAACCGGCAGTTCCAGGCCACAGAGGCCTCCTTAAAGTCTTCTCCGTTTCAGGGAAGTCCCTCCTCTTCTTTGAGGGGAGGTTTCACTACTACGAAGGAAGAGAAGACTGGGAGATAAGGTTTATCCCTCAACTTGCCGCCTCTTTAGGGGTAAAAGTGTTCATACCGACCTGCGCCTCGGGAGCCGTATCAAGAAGGGCTGCAGAGTCTGAGATAGGAGTTATATACGACCACATCAACCTTTTAGGAAGGAACCCTTTAGTTGGACTGATCAAGGAGCACGGAAGCAGAGTATTTGTAAACGGAAAGAAGTTTTACGACAGAGCTCTGGTAGAGACCTTTACCAGAGCAGGACTAAACGAGGGAGTGAAGGTTATACCTTCTGTTCTTGCAGCAACACTGGGACCCAACTACGAAACCTTCTCTGAAGTGAGAATGCTTGAGCTGCTCGGAGCAGACTGCGTAAGTATGTCAACAGTTCCAGACGTTATAGCGGCAAACTTCTACGGAATGAGAGTTGTTGCTCTAACCATATTCACAAACGACGCTTTACAGAAAGAAGCTGACCATCAAGAAGTTCTCGAAATTGCTAAAGAAAGAAAAGAGAAATTAGAGAAAATTATTGTATCCGGTTTGAGTTTATTGTAAAATTCCTGCATTTCGAAATTTCTCAGAAAGGGAAGGTGGGAGGAAACATATGGGATACAACTTAGAACCTGGCCTTTCACCTTCTGAAGACGCGGTGCTTTTTGAGGAAAGGGATCATAAAGTTGTTTACCTGGGAAGTAGAGGGAGCTCCCAGCAAGGAGTTGACGTACTCTCGTACTTAGTTATTAACGGAGATGAAGGATTAATAATTGACCCAGGTGGTTATCACTTATTCCCCAAAACAATCTACAACATCTCAAAATACATCGATCTAGACAGGATCAAGTTCATCTACTTTTGCCATCAAGACCCTGACGTGTGCGGATCCCTCCCCATGTGGCGAGACGTATGTCCTCAAGCAAAGATAGCTATCGGGGAGCTGTGGATAAGGTTCTTACCCCACTTTGGGGTAGAAAACATAGACGAAGTAGCTTACCCTATACCCAAAGACGGCTGTACGTTAAACGTAGGAAAAGCACCAATAGAGGCAATTCCTGCTCACTACATGCACTCTCCGAACCACTTTACCCTTTACGATCCAATATCCAAGTTCCTCTTCTCTGGAGACATAGGTATAGCTTTAGGCAGTTTTAACTACTTGGTCGTAAAAGACTGGATAGAGCACCTCGACTACCTATACCCTCCCCACAGAACTCTTATGGCAAGTAACAGGGTAACTAAACTCTGGGCTGAAAGGGTAAAAAAGCTCGAAGTGAAAGCTATACTTCCTCAGCACGGAGCCATAATAACGGAAGAAAACGTTAAATACTTCCTGAAGTTTATGGAGAACCTAAAATGCGGAGTAGATCTAGTGAAATAAAAGAGCTGTCAGAAGCTCTTTCTGTACTAGAAAGATGCTACCTTTCACAGAAAGAGACGGCAGAAACTCTTAATAACCTTGCAGATAACATTAATAAAATTTTTGTGAAAAACAATGCAGTAATTAAAAGCAACGTAACGGAGCTTACAGAAGTGGCCGGTAAACTTAAATGTTTTATGGAAGTTTTCACTCCTATAGTAAACGAGCTATCTCGGAACTCCCAAGACATAATAAATCTATCTAAAGAGATAGAGGAAGTAAAAGAAAATCTGACAAAAATCGAAAAGATAGCGTCAGATACAGAGCTTATCGCGATAAATGCTGCCATAGAAGCTGCAAGGGCCGGAGAGCAAGGAAGAAGCTTTGCAGTAGTTGCAAACAAAATAAAAGACATGTCAAAAGACATCTTTAAAACTCTGTGGGAAATTCAAAAGCTCAGCAACGATATTGACAAAAGGCTTTCAGTTCTAAAGAGAACTGTGGAAAACGTTGAAGAGCTAAAGAAAACTTCCGACGAACTCGTTTCAGGAATGGAGAAGCTTCTAAACATATCTACAACTCTTCAAAGTATATACAGCGCCCAGGAAAAAGTTTCCCGCGACGTTAAAGGACTATCTGGAATTTCAAAAAGTATCAACAAGATATTTGAGCTTCTATCGGAGGCTAAAAAGAAAGTAGCTACAAGCCTCTCTTCTTATTTGTCAAACCAATCCTAAGTCTTTCATAACAGCCAACAGCTTTTCCCTGCACGAGGGACAGAAGTCTTCGCTTTTATAGTCTGTATCCGCAAGGGAGTTGGAAAAGTGCATAACGCACTTCGGGTTGGGGCAGTGGGAGAGGCCAAAGACGTGTCCCATCTCGTGGGTAACCTCTTTCCTCACCCGTGAAAGGAAGAGCTCCGTATTTTCCGAGAGGAGCCTGGCGTACGAGACTATACACCCCTTAAAGGGGTAGGCAACACCGAAAACGAAGTTTAGGCCGTCGGAGTAGAGGTCGTAGGGGGTAACCGCAACGGCAAAGAGGGCATCGGAAGGTTTAAGGGAGAGAACGTTCTGAAGCTGTACTTCTGCAAGGAGCTGAGAGGTTCTTGAACCTCTGGAATCGGGAGGAACGACCCCTTCAAATCGGGGAGTAAGTTTGAACTTCTCCCTTATAACCTTCTCTGTCTCCTCCTCAACGGCGGGAAGAGAGACACCAACGGAGAAGAGGGAGCAGACAGCCATCAGTTCTCCCCCTTCTCTTTCTCTTTGATAACCTTCTCTATTTCCTCCGGAGAGAAGAAGTACTCCTCCCCGCAGAAGTTACACTTTATTGAGACGCCTCCTTCCTTCTTTAACTCCTCAAGCTCTTCAACGGGCATGGCAACGAGGCTCCTCTCTGCAACCTCCTTTGAGCAGCGGCACCTGAAGGAGAGCTCCTTTAGAGCCAGAAGCTCGGTGGTGAACCCTTTGAAGAGGAGCTCCGCTATCTCCTCCGGCCTCTTTCCCTCTTTTATAAGGGAGCTGACAGGAGGCATAGCCTTTACGTTCTCCTCAAGCTTGGCAATTGCCTCGTCTGAAGCTCCGGGAAGCGGCTGGGCAAGGAATCCGCCTGCAGCTTCAACCTTGCCATCCTCTCCAACCAGAACTCCTATTGCAACGGCAGAGGGGATCTGCTCCGACTTAAGGAGGTAATAGGCTATGTCTTGAGCTATCTCTCCGGAGACGAGGGGAACGGAGCTCTCGTACGGGGTTCCAAAACCGAAGTCTTTTATAACTGTAAGCGTTCCCTTACCGACAGCTCTGGCTATGTCAAACTTCTTCTTGCCGTTCTCCTCCTTTACAAACAGGGGAACGTTTGGGTTCTGAACAAAACCCCTTACCTCACCTTTTGCGTTGGCCTCCGCAACGACGAGACCTATGGGGCCGTCTCCCTCTATCTTCAGGAGTATTCTCTGGTCTGTTCCGTGCTTTAAGAGGGAGGTTAAAAGGATGGCACCCGTTAGAGCCCTACCGAGAACGGCAGTAGCCATAGGAGAGAGCTTATGCCTGAGCCTCGCTATCTCACACAGGTTTGTTGTTTTAACAACGAAAGCCCTGAGGGCGTCTTCCCTCGTTATGGCTATTACGCCGTAATCTCTGTCTTTAAAGTAGTTCTTAAGGTCCTCTTTAACCTGCGGAGTCAGCTCCTTTACAAGCTGCTCCCTGGCCGGAAGCTGCTTAAAGTTCCTGTTCTCTTCTCTCTTCTCCATCTCTACCCTCCAACAGTTTAATCACCTCAAACGGAACTCTATCTCTGTTTGTAAGGGTTAAATGTATGACTTTGAAACGCTTCCGTATACGGGAAACGAGGGGGTGAACGTCTTTTATCGGAATCGTTACAAGGGCTGTTACTTCCTCCTCTATCAGACGGGAAACCGCCTGCTGAAAGGCTTTTGAGAGGAGCTCCATCTTTCCTACCTCGTCAACTACAACAACCTTCCCCTCATCTATCGCCTCAATTAGAAAAGGAACGGCAAAGGCCTCAAACCTATCAACAAGAACTCCGTACCTACCAACTCTGTAGGGGGAATCTGCCTCTACAGAGGCAAGGAGCTCCTCCTCCCCGTCTGTTCTGACAACTTTAAACCCCCACCTTCTGCCGTTTACCCTTATCTCTTCCGTCCAGAAACCCTTTGCCTTCTCCCCAAGAAGAGAGACAGTCCTTTTAACGGCAGTTGTCTTCCCTATTCCGGGCCTTCCGGTAAGGGCTACCTTCACCTCTGCCTCACAACAGAAAGGGTCTCAAGGTCAAGAATCATGTTGTCGTAGGCGGCTATCACTTTTACCCCGGTCTCTTTAGAGATAGAGAGGGCAACCTCCCACGGTTTTGCCGACAGCATCGTCCTTCCAAAGTGGGTAAGGACGGCAAGCTCGGGCTTTAACTCTCCAACTATCACCTTTGCGTCGTCTGCAGAAAGGTGGTCAATATTAGGGTTCGACTTTAAAAGGGTTGTGTTGATTATTAGAAGCCTGGAACCTCTGTAGGCAGAGAGAAGACCCTCAAAGAACTTAGTGTCTGAAATGTAGCTGTAAACGCTTCCTCCCCACCTGAAAACGACCCCGTAGGTCTCAACGCCGTGGACGTGCCTCACGGGAAAAGAGACGCCAACTTCTGAGGAGAGCTCCAAACTCTTCCCTTCCTCTATAATTTCCGTCCTCTCTATGTGCTGCCTGGTGTACCTGAGAACGACGGGATCTTCGTCTATACAGTCTGAAGGGCAGATTAAAAGTCCCCTCTTCCTCTTTCCTCCCAGGGTCATAGACTCAAGTATGTGGTTAACGTCTGCACAGTGGTCAAGGTGACGGTGGGAGAGGATAACAACGTCTGTCCAGTTGGGATCAATTCCTTTCCTGTGGGAGTGGACAAAAGCACCGGGGCCGGGATCAACGTGGACGTTCAGGTCTGGAAACCCGAAGTAGAGGCCGCCTGCCTGCCTCTCAAAACCGAACGCTACGTAACGGGCACCTGCAGTTCCCAGGAATACAAGTTTGCCTTTGAGTTTCTCCCTGTCTAACTTCAAGCCGGACAGATACCTCTCTTACTGTTCCTTATAAATTCAACAAGCTCTAGAACTTCAGGAACGTCCCTAAACTCTTCTTCGACTCTTCCCAGCGATACAAGAAGGGGTTCGTCTGTCTTAAAGATCATCTCGAAGGCGGTGGTGAGAGCCCTTATCGTTTCTCTGCCGAAACCCCTTCTCTTTAAACCCACTATGTTGATACCTTCAAGCCTAGCTCTGTTTCCCTGGGCCACTACGAAGGGAGGAACGTCTCTGTGAACGGCAGAAGCTCCTCCAACCATGGCGTGCTTGCCTACTCTGACGAACTGGTGAATACCGGTAAGGCCACCTATTACGGCAAACTCCCCTATCTCAACGTGTCCTGCAATCTGTACGGCGTTTGCAACTATGGCGTTTTTCTCTATTTTAACGTCGTGGGCAACGTGAACGTAAGCCATAAGGAGAACGTTATCTCCAACGTAAGTAACGCCTCCACCCCCTTCTGTTCCTTTGTGGATCGTCACGTACTCCCTGACCTTTACTCCGTTACCTATAACAACTTCCGTATCTTCTCCCTTGAACTTTAAGTCCTGAGGAACGACACCTATGTGGGAGGCAAAAATCTCACAGTTTTCGCCGATCGTTGTCCTACCCTCTATAACAGCACCTTTCCTGATGACGGTTCCTTTACCCACTTTAACTCTGCTTCCAACGTAGGCAAAGGGCTCTACTACAACGCCTTCGTCAAGCTCTGCTCCCTTCTCTACTACAGCAAGGGGGTGAATCTGAACCATCACTTCCTCGCAATCATGGCCATTATCTCGGCATCACAGACGAGATCGTCTCCGACGAAGGCCTCTCCTTTCATCTTCGACATGTTTTTCTTTATTACTTTCGGCTCAAGAACAAACCTGACGGTATCGCCGGGCCTGACCGGCTTTCTGAACCTTGCCTTATCGATTCCCATAAAGTAGACAACGTACTCTTCGGGGGAGATGTCAAACGACTTAAACATAAGGATACAGCCGACCTGAGCCATCGCTTCTACAAGGAGAGCTCCCGGGAAAATCGGGTGGCCGGGGAAGTGTCCCTGAAAGAAGGGTTCGTTCATCGTAACGTTTTTGATGCCTACTATTCTTTTTTTCGGCTCAAACTCAACTATCCTGTCAACGAGAAGGAAGGGATACCTGTGGGGAATAACCTCCATTATTTCGGTAATGTCCATTACCAACTTAAGCCTCCTGAATCCTTTTTAAAAGGACAACGGCCTGGGCAGAGATTCCCTCTTCTCTCCCCTCAAAGCCGAGCCTCTCGGTTGTTGTAGCTTTTACCGAAACCTGAGAGGGAAGTATACCAAGAACGGAGGCGATTTTCTTTTTCATCTCCGGTACGTACGGGGCAAGGCGAGGCCTCTGGGCTACAACAACAGAGTCTACGTTAACTACCTGGTATCCCTGGTCTTTAACAAGGGAAGCCACTCTGCCGAGGAGTTTGAGACTGGAAATCCCTTTGTACTCAGGTGAGGTATCGGGGAAGTGCTGACCTATGTCACCGAGGGAGAGAGCTCCCAAAAGGGCATCGCAGATTGCGTGAACCAGAACGTCTGCATCTGAGTGGCCTTTAAGTCCTTTCTCGTGGGGAATTTTAACTCCGCCTATTACGAGGTCGTACCCGGGTTCTAGGGCGTGAACGTCGTAGCCGATACCGACTCTAAACATTTAAGCAAGCCGGCTCCTTATCAGTTTCTCAATCTCCTCTCTTATGACCCGCTCAGCTATCTCAGGGATAACCTCCCACGCTACCTCTCTTACTATCTGTTCAACTTTATCCTCTGGAACTGTAACTCCAGATACCTCTTCAGCTCTTCTCCTAACTTCCTCTTTTACTTCTTCAGATACTGGCTTTTCAAACACCTTCTCCTCTGCTTCTTCTACAGTTTTTTCGGGAGAGATCTCTTCCTTCTCAGGCTCTTCAAGCTCTACAGGAATAACAGGAACGCTCTCCTGAAACTCTTCTACCGAAACGGCAGGAACCCCTTCTTCTTGAGCTTCAATAGGTACAACTTCCGTTTCCTGAGGTTCAGACTCCAAACCTACCAGTTCAAACTCACCTTCTGAAGAAGAAACCGTAAGCTCAAGCTTCTCCTCAGGCTTAGGAGCTTCCCTCTTAGCTTTCCTAATAATCTCCAAGAGCTCTTCAACTGTAAACGGCTTCTCTAAAGCCTCGTAAGCACCGAGAGAAAGCGCCTTTTCCCTGTCAAATCCTTCTGCTCTGTGTCCTATTACGACAACAGGCACACCTAACCTTAAAATTTCTGGAATAAGGTCGTAGGCAGAAGCGCCTGAGATAGAGACGTCTATTAGGGCTAGGTCCGGTTTCTCAGAAGCAGCAACGTTTAAAGCCTCTTTTAGAGTATAGGCGTGAAGAACATCTACACCGCGCAACGACAGGACAATCTCAAACAGTTTATGCCAGGTCTTTTTATCATCTACGTAGAGAAGTTTCATTCCTCACCTCTTCCAGTTTTTTCTTTACCTCTTCCAGTAAAACTACCAGTTCCTTTGAGTTAAGAGCCTGATCGTCCAGCTCCTTCACGAGAGAAGAGAGCTCTTCATTTTTAAGAGAGTTGGCCAGTGCCACCAACTCTCCCTTTACAAGGTGAGCGTTAAGCCTTCTGGAAAGGGTAAGAGCTGAATCTAGAGAGGTCATAACGGAATCGAGAAGTGACGGATCGAGAATTGGTGAAACCGGAGCCGGGGAAACCGGTTTTGGAGTATCTTTCGTTTTTGACAAAAGTAACTCTACGTCGTTTCTTAAGATTAAAAGACTGTCTTTTACTTGCGTAAGAAGAGATTCATCAATGTTAGGAAGGTGAAAATCCACTTCTTGCAGAAGTAATTCCGCTCTGTTTAAGGCTGAAATGGAATCTTCTGAAAGATCTAACTGGCGAAGGGAACTTTTCAATCTCTCTATTTCTGAGAGAAGCGTTTCTACCTCCAACTTCAGTTCTTCAATTTTTTCCGATTTAACCTTTTTAAGTTTCTCTTTCAGTTCTTCGACTAAAAAGTTGATTCTATCTGTAAGTCCCTCTATTCTCTCCTTCACTTCTGCTAAATCTAAACGCTCATGCTCCCTATCAGATAGAAACTTCGCTATCATAATTCCCACAACAACACCGATAGCAGAGAAAACTACAGCAACAAACAAGGTAGCTGTCCCTAAATCCATCTCCAAATCCTCATCTTTTTAGTTCCAATTCTAATGTAAGTATATCGTAAATTTTTCCAAGAGGAAGTCCCATAACGTTGTAATAGTCACCGTCTATTCGTTCTATGAAGAGAGCTCCCTTGCCCTGAACGCCGTAGGCTCCAGCTTTATCAAGGGGTTCACCTGTTGAGACGTACCACTCTATCTCTGGAGCCGTAAGTCTTTTGAACTTTACTCTGGTCTCTTCATAGGAAGAGATCAGCCTACCTTCCAAAAGGATTGAAAAGCCGGTTATTACGGTGTGCCAGGAACCGGAGAGGCGTTTAAGGTACTCAACGGCCTCTTCAGGAGAGGAAGGTTTTCCGAGAATTTCATCTCCTAGAACAACTATCGTGTCTGCCGATAGGCCAACCTCCCCCGGTTGAATGAGCTCTCTGGCAGCCTCAAGCTTAAGTTTTGAGTTCTCTACAGCGGTTTTGTAGGGGGAAGGGAAAACCTTCTCTTCAGCCTCAACTTTTACAACTCTGAAGTTGAAGCCTGCCATCTCAAGTATCTCTCTTCTTCTAGGTGAAGAGGAAACCAGAGCTATTTTAAGACTTTCCCTTATCACCTATCACCCCCAAGAGCTTGAGCATCTCTTTAGCCGCTTCCTGCTCGGCAGCCTTCTTCGACCTGCCTGTACCAACGGTTCTGAGATCTCTGACCCTACACTCTACCTTGAAGGTCTTTTCGTGTTCAGGCCCCTCTGCCTCTAAGAGGGTGTAGGAAGGGAGCTCCTTAAACTCTTTCTGAGTGATCTCCTGAAGGTAGCTTTTGAAGTCTTTGTAGGTAACGGCGTTTTCCAGTATTTCCCAAAGTTTGTTAAGGAACTTTTTTTTGAACACTTCTTTTGCCTTCTCGAAACCTGCGTCTAAGTAGAGAGCTCCGAAAACAGCCTCAAAGACGTCGCAAAGGAGTGAGGACTTTCTGCTTCCTCCGCTCCTCTTCTCTCCCCTGCCAAGGTAGAGGAACTTTCCAAGGTCTATGGTTTTTGCAAGCTCAGAGAGAGAGGGCTCGCTGACCAGAAAAGAGCGGATTTGGGAGAGCTCCCCCTCGCTCTTTTCAGGAAACCTCTTTATGAGCTCTTCGCTCACTATAAGGCCGATAACGGCGTCCCCCAAAAACTCTAAAACTTCGTAGTTCTCGCCGGTCTCCTTCTCAAAGGCAAAGGAACGGTGAATGAGAGCTCTCTTTAAAAGCCCCTTGTCCTTAAAAGAGTAGCCAAGCTTTCTCTCAAGCTCCGCCAGTTTCTCTCTCCTTATCAATCTTCGTACCTCTTTAGAACCAAACAGGCGTTTGTTCCACCAAAACCGAAAGAGTTCTTGAGAACATACCTGACGTCTGCCTTAACAGCCTCGTTTGGTGTGTAGTCAAGGTCGCACTCAGGGTCGGGCTCTTCGTAGTTAATCGTCGGAGGAATAACGCCGGTTTGAAGAGTCATAACCGACGAAACGACCTCAACTCCTCCGGCTGCTCCAAGGAGGTGGCCTATCATAGACTTTATGCTGCTTATTTTTACTTTATAGGCATAGTCCCCGAAAACCCTCTTTATTGCCATCGTCTCAAAAAGGTCGTTAAACTTCGTTGAGGTTCCGTGGGCGTTTATGTAGTCAATATCCTCCGGTTTTATTCCGGCGTCCTTAAGGGCGTTCGCCATAGCTCTTGCGGCACCCTCTCCTTCCGGTGCAGGAGCGGTCATGTGGTAGGCGTCTCCGCTGGTTCCGTAGCCTACAACCTCTGCAAGTATCTTTGCTCCTCTTCTCTTTGCGTGCTCAAGTTCCTCTAAAACAACGATTCCAGCACCTTCTCCCATTACAAAGCCGTCTCTGTTTTTCTCAAAGGGTCTGCTGGCCTTTTCGGGCTCGTCGTTCCTGGTTGAGAGGGCTTTGGCGGCGGCAAAACCTGCAACTGCTAAGGGCGTTATACAGCTCTCGGCTCCTCCGGCAACCATAACGTCTGCGTCGCCGTACTGGATAGTCCTGTAGGCCTCTCCTATTGCGTGGGTTCCCGTTGCACAGGCGGTAACGACGGAGATGTTGGGTCCTTTGTACCCAAACCTTATAGAGACGAGTCCGGATGCCATGTTTATTATCTCCATAGGAACGCAGAAAGGAGATATACGCCTTGGTCCCTTTTCCAGGAGTATCCTGTGCTGCTCCTCTATTGTTGTAAGGCCGCCGATTCCCGAACCTATGAGAACGCCCACCCTCGTTTTGTCTACGTCAGACTCCTCAAGCCCTGCCTCTTTAACAGCCTGAACGGCAGCTCCAACGGCAAACTGGATGAAGGGGTCTGTTCTCCTGACCTCTTTCCTGTCAAAGTACTCAAGTGGGTCAAAGTCCTTTACCTCTCCGGCTATCTGGACGGGGTAGCCTTCAGTGTCAAACTTTGTGATTCTGCCGATTCCTGACTTTCCCGCCGTCAGGTTCTCCCAGAACTTCTCTACAGTGCTCCCAACCGGAGAAACAACTCCCATCCCTGTAATAACAACTCTTCTTCCCATCTTTAACTCCTTAGAACTTTATAAGTGAGAATACAGGGTATCCCCTCTCTTCAATCTTCTTCCTTCCTCCAAGGAATGTAAGCTCTAAGAGGAAATCAACGCTTATGATGTTTCCTCCCAGCTTCTCAACAAGGTCTATTGCCGCACTCATCGTTCCACCTGTTGCTAGAACGTCGTCTATGAGAACGACTTTTGTTCCCTCCTTTATAGCGTCTTCGTGTATCTCTATGCTGTCTTCCCCGTACTCAAGCGTATAGGTGGCTTTAATGGTTTTGTAGGGGAGTTTTCCGGGCTTTCTAATTATTGCAAGTCCGGCACCTATCTTGTAGGCAAGAGCTGCTGCAAGTATGAACCCCCTTGACTCTATTCCTGCAACTATCTCAACTCCTGCGCCGATGTACCTGTTTCCTATGTAGTCTATAACTTTCTGAAAGGCCCAGGGCGTATGGAGAAGTGGGGTTATGTCTTTAAAAATTATTCCTGGCTTTGGAAAGTCTGGAACGTCTCTTATAAGGGACTTAAGCTCCTCTATCTCCTTGTGGATGTTTAAGTCTGTTTCGTTAACGCTCATTTCTCCTCCAGGTTGAGCAGTTTTTTGACAATTTTAACAGCTTGCTGGGCGTCTCCGCCGTAGATGCCCCCTATTGACTCGGCGTACTCGGGAGTTACAACTGCCCCTCCAACTATTACGGGTATATCAAGCCCGGCTTCTCTTATGGCTTTTATCGTCTCCTCCATGGCGGGAAGGGTTGTCGTCATAAGGGCACTGAGGCCAACGACGTCTGCCTTCTCCTCTTTAGCAGCTTCAACAACCTTTTCAGGGGGAACGTTAGTCCCAAGGTCAACAACGTCAAAGCCGCTGTTTTCAAGCATGGTTATAACGATGTTCTTTCCTATCTCGTGGACGTCTCCGTGAACTGTTGCCATAACTATCTTCCCGCCAAGCTTAACATCTCCTCCTTTCTTCTTCATCTCCCTCTTTAAAATCTCAAAGGCAGACTGGACAGCTTGAGCAGATCTTAGCATTTGAGGAAGGAATATCTCTCCCTTCTCAAACCGCTTTCCGACAACGTCTAAGGCGGGAATTAGAGCCCTGTCGCTTATCTCAACAGGGTCAAACTCTGAGAGAGCTCTCTCTGTCGGCTCAACAATTCCCTCCCTGTCTCCTTCTAGAACTTTCCTGAATACCTCACCTAAAACGCCGGGGGGAGCTCCCTCATCCTCTTTAGACTCTCCCTTCTCCTCCTTTTTCTCTCCCTTTGGCTCAAACTCTAAGGAGATTTTCTCCCCGCCGACGAAAGAGCAGGTGAGCTGGCAGATTTTCTTGAGGAGTTCTCTGCACTCCCTATCCTCTCCCTTTGGCTTGTAGTTCTGGAACCTCTCAACGAACCTCTGGGCTCCCCTGTCTTTACCTACTAAAACGTCTGAGGCGTATATGGTCTCAACCATTCTGGAGTCGCCTGTGTTGACTATTCCAGAGTCTAAACCGTTGTAGATGGCCATTGCCATAAAGGCCGAGTTTATGAGGGGACGGGCAGGAAGGCCAAAGGAGACGTTGCTGACTCCCAGCGTTGTGGCTATTCCAAACCGCTCCTTAACGAGCCTTATAGCCCTTAAAGTCTCAACGGTAGAGTCTGGCATTGCGCTGACTGCAAGGTTTAAAACGTCTGCAACCGTTGAATCCTTTGATATTCCTAACTTCTCACACTCCCTTAAGAGCCTCTCTACTATCTCAACCCTATCCTCTGCCTTCTCCTTCAGTCCCTCGTCGTCTATGGCAAGGAGCAGAACGTTGGCTCCGTATTTCTTTACCAGTGGAAGGATGTTCTCTACGTCCTTCTCCTCTCCCGAACAGGAGTTAACGATCGGCCTCCCGTCGCACATCTTCAGGGCTTCTTCAACGGCCTTCGGGTCTTTACTGTCAATAACGAGGGGAAGGTCTGTCGTCTCCATTACAACTTTTACCGCCTCTCTCATTGCAGAGGGCTCGTCTATTCCGGGAACGCCAACGTTAACGTCTAAAAGGTCTGCCCCTTCTTCGGTTTGCTTCTTCGCCTCCTCCTTTACTATTGAGAAGTCCCCTTTTTTCAGGGCTTCCTGAAGCCTCTTCTTACCGGTCGGGTTTATCCTCTCACCTATCATCCTCGTAGGGTGGCTACTTCCTAAAAAGACGAGCCTGGTTCTACTTGCAACCTTTACTCCCCTAACCGGGTCTCTCTCTATAGGCTTCAGATCTTTAACCGCCTCTTTTATCGCTCTTATGTGGTCGGGAGTCGTTCCGCAGCAGCCCCCTATTATGTTCGCTCCTGCCTTTACAAACTCAACGGCGTACTTACCGAAGGTCTCAGGAGGTTCAGGGTAGATTGTTTTTCCGTCTTTTAGAACCGGAAGGCCGGCGTTTGCGTAAACGACTATGGGCGTTTCGGTTACAGCCGCCATTCTTTTTACAAGTTCTACAAAGCTCTCTGGACCTAGCGAACAGTTGGCTCCAACTGCGGCAACTCCAAAACCCTCAAAGATTGCAGCAGAGACTTCAGGGGGAGTTCCAAGGAGGGTTCTTCCGTCCTCCTGATAGGTCATACTGACCATAACGGGAAGGTCGCAAACCTCCTGAGCTGCAACAACGGCAGCCTTTGCCTCTTTTGTGTCAGACATGGTTTCAATCAGGATTAGGTCTGCTCCAGCCTCTGCTCCCGCCTCTATCTGCTCCTTAAAAACATCAACAATTTCGTCAAAGGTGTAGTCTCCAACGGGCTCAACGAAAACGCCGGTGGGGCCTACAGAGAGGGCAACGAGAGCTCTCCCCTCAGCAACCTCCTTTGCAACCCTCACTCCGGCTGCTGTAAGCTCCTTTACCCTGTCTTCCAGACCGTAGTGGGAAAGTTTTATTCTGTTGCTTCCGAAAGTGTTTGTCTCTATTATGTCTGCTCCGGCCTCTATGTACTCAGAGTGAATCTCCTTCAACACTTCCGGTTTTTCTACGTTGAGGAGCTCCGGCGCGTAGTTAACGTCAACCCCCTTCTTCATAAGCATTGTTCCCATTCCGCCGTCTAAAACCCAGATACGCTCAGAATCCAAGAAGGGGTTTTTTGACAAGTCTGCCTCCTGAAAAGTTTTTAAACTGAGGGAATTATAGCAGCGGAAAAGACTACTCTTTAAAGTGGGAGATTACCCTTTCAGCCTCTTCAAGAACCTGATTGATAACCCAATCAGGCTTCGGTTTTCCCTTAGGACAGTAGCGCTCCTTTTCAGAGTAGAGGCAGCCGCAGTACTGCTGACGGTAAAGACCTTCAGCCTTTGAAATCTCTATCCCCTCCTTCCAGCCTTCCCTGAAGTCAACGTTTAGAAACTTTACGCCAAACTTCTGGGCTGCGCTCTCTGCAAGGGGAACCATCAGCTCCCGCTTCTGGTACTTTGAGTAGAAAAGGGTGGAGGTAAAGGCGTCAAACTTCCCCTTCTTCGCCACAGCCGCCGCCATCTCAAGGCGCATTGAGTAGCAGATCTGACATCTAACAGGCTTTTCTTCCCTGAAGGCAACGGCTCTGAACCACTTTTCAGGCTCGTAGGTATCAAAGTAGATAACCTTTATGTCCTCTATTTTCTCCAGCTTCTTAACGGTTTCCATACGCTTAACGAACTCTGTACAGGGGTGGATGTTAGGGTTGTACCAGAGACCTACTACTTCGTACCCCCTCTCTTTCAACCACTTTATAGGATAGCAGGCACAGGGAGCGCAACAGATGTGAAGGAGAACTCTCACTCTTCAAGCTCCACGTCAAGGTCTGTTTTTACCTGGTTTTTGCCGGAACGCTTTGCAAGGTACAGGGCTTTGTCCGCCCTCTCAACAATTGCCGTTTCGTCAAGTCCGTCTCTCATCATCGCAACGCCGAGGCTTATCGTTACAGGTATCTGAACGTCTTTGTACTTGAAGAGGTGTTTCTCTATTGACTTCCTGAGCCTTTCGGCAACCCTTAAAGCCTGACTAAAAGTAACCCCGGGGAGGAGAACTGCAAACTCCTCTCCGCCGTAGCGGGCTATAACGTCTCTGGCTCTCAGCTGGCTTTTGAGAACCCGTGCAAGCTCCTGAAGAACGTAGTCTCCGGCCTGGTGGCCGTAGGTGTCGTTTATCTTTTTGAAGTCGTCTATGTCGATCATTATGAGGGCAAAGGGGTAGTTCCGTCTGTAGAAGTCGTTTACCATGTCGGAGAGGGCCCTATCAAAGCTGGCTCTGTTTGCAACCTGAGTAAGAAAGTCCAAGGTTGATTCTTTTTCCTTTTCCTCAAGTTCCTCTGCCAACCTCCTTATCTGTTCATTCGCTTCCTCTAACTTCTTCTTAAGCTCCTCGTTCTGTTTTTTTATCTCCTGAAGTTCCACAAGGATCTGTGTTACCATATCTTTTATAGAGTGATCTTCTACGCTCTCCTTTATTTCTTTAAAAGACTCTTCCTTTTCTGAAAGGTTCCTGTTGTGCCTCTCTAGGTTTTTGACTACCTCTTCAATTTCAGCAGCTATTTCTGAGGCCACTTTTTTAAGCAGTTCTTTCTCTCCAGGCTCAACCTCAACAAGAACGTTCTCAACTTCAGCTGCCGTAGGGTACTTCTCCTTAAAGAGTCCCATTATCTCAAGGTCTGAGAGTTTAAGGTTGTTCTCAACGATGTAGCAGAATATTTCAAACCAGAGAACGTAGTTTTCTGGAATGAGGGGTATGTTGTTTCTGGCAAGGAACCGGAGCTCCTCCTTTGCTATCTCCGTTATCTTCTGGAGTTCTGAAGGCGTCAGCTTTTTCTTCTCTCTTACCTGTTTGAGAATTTTACACTCTATTTTTCTCTCTCCCATAGTAGCTCCACCCCCGCTCCCTTAAAGCTGTTCTGAAAGGGCATACTGAGTTTAACAGTTTTTATTCTAACAGACTCAGGATTCCATTTTTCAAGAATAGTCTTTAATAAAACATCTTGAAACTCCTCAATGTAGGTAAACGTTCCTGAAGAGACTTGAACAAGGGTAGAGTGGAGCTCCTCGTAGTCAACGAAGGTTTCGGCCGTTATCTCAACGGTCAGCTCTACCTCTACTCCCAGTTTTCTCTCTTCAGGGTAAACGCCACACTTAAGGTGAAGTTTCAGTCCCTCTATAAAGACCGTCCTCCTGAGCTTTCCTCTCCTCTGCAACTCTCTCTGCCTCCTCTACCAGCCTCTCTAAAGCCTCTTCCTGTGAGAGTTTGTCAATCACTTTCCCCTTAACAAAGAGGATGAAGTGGTCTCCGGCACCGGCTATTCCTACGTCGGCAAAGCTGGCCTCACCGGGGCCGTTTACCGCACACCCCATAACCGCAACTTTTAAGGGAACCTCTATGTGCTCAAGCCTCTTCTCCACCTCTTCTGCAAGGGTCTCAACGTCAACGAGGCACCTGCCACAGGTGGGGCAGGAGATAACCTCAACTCCCCTCTTTCTCAGCTCAAGGGCAGAAAGGATTTTGTAGGCTATCTTTACCTCTTCCTTTGGGTGGGTTGAGAGGGATATCCTTACCGTGTCCCCTATCCCCTCGTAGAGGAGTATTCCCACTCCAACGGCAGACTTGACGGCTCCGGAGATGAAGGTTCCTGCCTCTGTTATGCCTATGTGAATGGGGTAGTCTGTCTCTTTCGCAAAGAGTTTATTTGCAATTACGGTTGTTTTAACCTCTGAACCTTTCAAGGAGAACTTCAGGTTGGTAAAGCCTATGTCTTCAAAGCGTTTTGCGTAGTCGAGGGCTGTTTCGGCAAGGGCTTCTGGAGTGGGAGCTCCGTACCTTCTCAGAACCTCCTTTGGAATCGATCCGGAGTTTACTCCCACCCTTATGGAGATTCCTCTTTCGGCAGCGAGCTTCGCGATTTCCTTAACCTTCCACCACTCCCCTATGTTTCCCGGGTTTATCCTGACGCAGTCTGCTCCGTTCTCTATCGCAAGGAGCGCCAGCTTGTGGTCAAAGTGGATGTCGGCTATGAGAGGTATGGAGATTCTCCTCTTTATCTCCGGTAAAGCTTCTGCTGCCTTTACGGAGGGAACTGCAACTCTTACGATTTCGCAGCCAACCCTCTCAAGCTCTTTGATCTGAGCAACCGTTGTGTCGACGTCTTCGGTAAAGGTGTTTGTCATAGACTGAACAACAATAGGGTGGGAGCTCCCTATCGGAACGCTTCCAACCCAGACGGTTCTGGTTTTCCTTCTCTCTATCCAGCTCAAAGGGTTCTCCTTTCAGGAATTGGCTATATTTTAACCTCCATGAAAGATAAGGTTAAGAGGAACTTCTCTAAGGCGGCTGAAAAGTACGATAGTCTCGCAACCCTCCAGGAGAAGGCCGGAAGGGAGCTCCTCAGGCTTTACGAGATGGCGGGAGCTCCAAAACCGGTTTTAGACCTTGGAGCCGGAACGGGAAGACTCCTTTCCGGGAGAGGGGTTGTAAGCCTTGACATAGCAACCGGAATGGCAAGGCTCTGCAGGAAGAGGGGAAACCTCTCTGTGTGTGGGAACGGGGAGCTCCTTCCCTTTAGGGAGGGAAGCTTTAAAGGAGTTTTCACAAACTTCTCTCTCCAGTGGGCAGAGGTTGACCGGGTAACGGAAGAGGTGTTCAGAGTTTTAGAGAAAGGGGGGCTCTTCTTCCTCTCCATTCCCGTAGAGGGAAGCCTTGAAACGCTGTTTAAGGCGTGGAGGAGGGCTTCGGGGAGAGCTCCGGGCTTTTATTTTCCGAAAGAAGAGGAGATCTTCAGAAAAACGGCGGAACTCTTTGAAGTTTTAACTTTCAGAAGGCTATTCCTCAGAGAGAGGTTTAACTCGCCAAGGGAGGCTTTAAAGAGGGTAACGGGAATAGGGGCTAAAAACCCCTTCGTAAAGGCAAGTTTTAAAGAGGCAAAGAGGTTTAGGGAGATCTACGGGGAAGACCCCGTAGTTGAGTACAGGGTCTTCATCGCCGTAGCCAGAAAGGCTTAAATCTCAGCCTCCTTGTGTCTTGAGGCGTGGCACTGAATGTTTACGGCAACAGGAAGGGAGGCGATGTGGCAGGGATACCACTCAATCTTCACGTCTAAAGCCGTTACCTTTCCGCCAAAGCCTGAAGGGCCTATGCCGAGTTTGTTTATCTCCTCTAAGAGTTCCTCCTCAAGCTGTGCGTAACGGGGATCAGGGTTCCTGTGGCCGATAGGTCTTAAAAGTGCCTTCTTCGCCAGGTAGGCAACCTTCTCGAAGGTTCCCCCGATGCCTACTCCAACTGTAATTGGAGGGCAGGGGTTGGGTCCTGCATCGCTAACGGTTTTTAAGACAAACCTTTTAACACCCTCTACGCCGTCGGCAGGCTTAAGCATTGCAAGCCTGCTCATGTTCTCACTTCCGCCGCCCTTTGCAGCCACGGTGATCTTTACTCTGTCTCCGGGAACGATTGAGTAGTGGATAACGGCAGGAGTGTTATTTCCTGTGTTCTTCCTGTCAAAGAGAGGGTCTGAAACGATCGACTTTCTCAGGTACCCTTCTGTGTATCCTTCGGCAACTCCTTGGTTTATAGCATCTTCAAGGTTTCCACCAACGAACCTGACATCCTGACCTATTTCCATGAAAACTACGGCAAACCCCGTATCCTGACAGTAGGGAATCTCCTCAGTTGCAGCTATCTCTGCGTTCTCCTGAAGAATGTCAAAAACGTTCTTACCTACAGGAGAGACCTCCCTCTTCTTCCCTTCCTTAAAGGCGTTTAAAACGTCCTGGGGAAGGAAGTAGTTGGCCTCCATACAGAGACGCTTAACGGTTTCCCTCACTTTATCTACGTGTACTTCTCTCATATCTCACTCCTTAAAGGGGCAGTTTCTCTACCAGCTTCCTTACAGAGTCAACAGACTTCCTCCAGGCCTGCCACTCCTCTTCAGAGAGGTCAAGTTTTATGATGTCCTCAACACCCTCTTTTCCGAGAATTATGGGAACGCCAACGCAGAGGCCGGAGGCTCCGTAGTACTCGCCTATCTCTCCGTCAAGGTAAACGCTGGCAGAGAGTATCTTCCTCTTGTTCCAGAGGATTGCAAGAACCATCTCAAGGATTGAAGCTGCAGGGGCGTAGAAGGCACTTCCGGTCTTTAAGAGCTGAACTATCTCTCCTCCGCCGAACCTCGTTCTCTCTATAACCTCCTGGAGCTCCTCTTCAGAGAGGAACTTCGTAACCGGAAGGCCCGAAATGGTTGTGTACTTGGGAAGGGGAACCATGTCGTCGCCGTGGCCACCGATCACAAAGGCCTTTATGTTCTCAACCGAGATTCCCGTCTTCTCTGAGATGAAGTAGGCAAAGCGGGCGGAGTCGAGAACCCCGGCCATTCCCATAACTCTCTCTTTTGGAAAGCCTGTTACTTTAAGAGCCGTGTAGGTCATTGCGTCGAGGGGATTCGTAACGACTATAACAAAAGCGTTGGGAGAGTATTTCTTTATCTGCTCGGAGACAGACTTAACAACCTCAAAGTTCTTAAACAGAAGGTCGTCTCTGCTCATTCCGGGCTTTCTGGGGAAACCTGCAGTTATTACAACTACGTCTGAGTCTGCCGTATCCTCGTAGTTTCCCGTTCCTGTAACGTGGGCGTTAAAACCGAGTATCGGGGAAGCCTCCATGATGTCAAGGGCTTTACCTTTGGCAACTCCCTCGTTGATGTCTATAAGGGTAATGTCCGCCGTTTCTCTTCTTGCAAGGAGAAGTGCAAGGGTTGCTCCGATGTTTCCGGCTCCAACTATTGTTATTTTCTTGCGATCCAACGTTTCCTCCCTTAATCCTGTTGGTTGAGCTATTTTAACACGAATCTTTAAGGGGCTATTGACTCCGATCTCTGCAGCAAGAAGGGAAAAATCCTGTCTATCCTCAGCAAACCCAAAGAAAAGCCTAAAATTACAGTTGCAGGAGGTTAGAAATGATAAAAAGAGCCATCTACCCGGGAACTTTTGATCCCGTAACGCTGGGTCACCTTGACATAGTAAAGAGAGGACTAAAACTCTTTCCCGAACTCATCGTAGGGATAGCAGAAAACCCGAAGAAAAAACCCCTCTTCACTGTTGAAGAAAGAAAAGAGATGTTTATTGAGAGCCTCAAAGAGGTGGGGTTAAACGGAAAAGTGGAGGTAAAAACCTTCAACTCCCTTCTCGTAGAGTTTGCAAAGAAAGAGAGAGCAGTTGCAATACTGAGGGGTATAAGGATAGTTTCCGACATGGACCACGAGTT
>Ga0256831_1000263_pt1 | contig 28111 bp, 14 predicted proteins | sample 132544metaG_FD_189087 | JGI IMG/M metagenome (GOLD analysis project Ga0256831, IMG submission 189087) | Hydrothermal vent microbial communities from Lau Basin, Pacific Ocean - 132-544 | ecosystem: Environmental > Aquatic > Marine > Hydrothermal vents | place: Pacific Ocean: Lau Basin | collected... | reverse complement strand
GCCTTTTTATTAAACAGTACTAAATTTATCTAATATTAAGAGTTATGCTATCAGAATCAATAATTTTCCCTTTATCATACGACCTTACCAATATCGAATATTGGCCTGTATCGGCTCTCCATTCTAAGTTATAGGGAACACTTGTATCCTCGCCAATCTTTTCCCCGTTGGCGTAAAATTCTAATCTGGTAATACTGCTGTCTGTGTCCCAAACCATAGTCTTTAATTGAACAGTGTGTGATATCTTGTCTATGCTGACCGGTGTTTTAATAACAGGCTTAGGAATTCGTTTAAATGCAGGAAAACCCATTACAAGATCAGGTTTCTCTGCATATACAAAATCCATATCGGTTAATTTTTCAAAGGCTTCTTCATCATCCATATATACCAGGGCAAATTTTACTCCTGCTTGGTGTATTGTGTCTAACATATTTCTGGCCGTATATCCTGTTTTATTATAATTGTATTGAAAATACATGCCGACCCCATCGATTTTAGTTCTGTTTTCTGAAGATATCGCCTCAAAAACTCTATCAGGGTATACGTCACACCATACATAAATCTTGATTTCTTTACCATGGTTAAGTTTTCTGACCATATCAACCTCGTCCATATTTAAAACCCATAAAGCACTTTTGTCGATTAAATTATGAGCATATATTTTGTCGATGGCTTTTTGGGTCAGTTCCGCTGTATGATCTTTTAACTCTACATGCATCAATATGTCTGCTTTGTGCTCTACAATATAGTCCAGCATATCATCAAAACGTTTATATGTTGCCCCCAGAAACTGTTCTTTATTAAATCCATCACTCATTTTAAGTGGTGTATTTTCCAGATCGCCCCAATAGTTCCTATCAGATACTTCGTCATGAGATAAAATCAGTTCACCATCTTTTGATGGCCTCAGGTCAATATCAACATTCAGGTGGTTTGCTATATTCAATTTTAATGCTTCCATGGAGTTTCCGGGAGAAGCAAGAAACCCCATTGCATGGGTTACGATTATAGGTTTTTCCTGTGCATATGAATTGCAATATACTATCAGTGCGATAATAAAGAGCGCTATTTTATTGATGATTTTCAATGGTCTCATTATTAATTATTTTAAATGTAGTGTGTATATGTGTTTTTTAGTTTTTGCTAAATCATATACTTCTTTTCTGATTTGCTCAGATACTTTTAACATCTCCTCTTCTTTTGGCTTATTCGAGATATATTTTTTCAGTTGATTTTTGTAATAGGGATCAGTATAACGGTTGAATGTAGAGTCCAGATAATTTTCTACAAATCTCATGTCTGATTTATTAGGACAATTTTTGTAATCGTCCATATATTCAATAAACTTCATGCCTCTCAGCCGGCCTTCCATATCCCATAGTTCATTGAACTTTTTAAGTACTTTTTCTGACTGTTTATACTGTGGTGTATTAGCATATCCGGCAAGATTGATTCCCTTATTTAATAGTTGGGCAGTAAAATCCCCAACGGGTATATTGTCTATTTTCAACGTATATTGCCCTGACACAAGTCCGTTGACCTTTAATAGTTCTACATTCATCTCATTCATAAAGGGAACCAGTTTGGCCGCTTCCTGCTGATCTTTCTTAACAGGGAAAGGCAAGGCATTTTCTTTAATGCTAAATTCAATTGTATTACCGTTCTTTTTTATTTCTCCAACCTCACAATTGTCACTATCATGGGTATTCTTAAGCTTCCCGGCATCTATTACAATTTTTGAAACATATTTCGGTACTCCTTCGGTCTTTAAGAACTGATAGGCCATGATAAAATGACCGGTCTCTCCGGGATGTATCCTGTCCTGCCCGGTTAAGGTTGCCGTGGCATCTTGTTTTTGTATTTCAAGATTAATACGGTTCATTATGCCGTAATAATCCACTATTGGAAGATGATATTTTTGGCCCAGAGTGTCAATATATAAAGCGCATTCGCCCAGCACATCATTTACTCCGTAGAGATTAGTTTCCGGCAGGTCGGCAGTCTGATCATATATAGACGGCCTTTCCAGGATAACTTTTACTTTTTTTGAAAGAAAAATATTAATAATACTATCCAGGTTCTTTTTGTACAGATCGACAGCTTCCCTTCTTTGTTTAAGAATTTCGTCATCGGAGTTGTTCTCATTTCCATAAAGATAACGTTGCACATCATTCATTCCCAGCATGATTACGGCATGAGTGGGATTGTTGATCATTATATCGTCCTCCATACGGTTTAAGACTCCCGTGGTAACATCACCGGAAACACCTAAATTATACATCTCTAAAGGTTCATCTGGGAAACGTGTTACATGATAAAGGTAGATGTTGTGGTGAAACATACCCATATGAGTGATGCTGTTACCCACAAAAGCAATACGATCACCTTCTTTAAAGAATTGTGATATTATTTTATCTTCTTTAGCAGTTTTCTTTTCAATACAGCTATAAAATAACAGTAAAAAAACAGACAGGGACAAAAGACTTAAGATACTCTTTTTCTTCATTGTATTAATTGTTTGACGAATTTATTAAATTCAAGTTTTATGACCGGAACAGTATTGCACAGGTCGTTTACAGGGAGTTCGTTAATCCATAAAAAAGACTCTTTTTCGTATGGTTTACGTTCAACACTACAACTTAATTCCTTATTGTTGTTGAGTAATGTTGCTTTTTCAGGCATCGTTGAAAGAGGATATAAACCGACAGTATTTCCAACAGGGGCTGTATTCAAATGAATATACATGATGATATCATGTGCTGTAACGAACATGTTGTTCGAACTTAATCCGGAAATTAACTCCACATTTTCATAAGCCTCCTGAACAGAATGGTACCATTTCCCAAGCCGTTTTAATATTCCTGCGGGTACTTCAGGTATTTTTCCGCTTGCATCGGGGCCCACATTCAGAAGAAAATTACCGTTTTTCGACAGGTAGTTGTCCAGTTTTTTTTCAAGATACCTGTCTGTATAGTAATCTTCATTTTTCCTGTACCCCCAGCTTTGCATGCCTACCGATTCGCATGCCTCTACGGGCCGGTCAAATTCCATTACTTTGTCGGCTCCTTTATCGAAATTGCGTTCCGGTGTACCATAATCACCTTTATCGAACCCTCGGTTATTGATCACGGCATTGGGCTGTAACTTACGTATCATTGCATTTATCGACGGGTCTTTATATTCCGGCACATTCATGTCCCACCAGAAACCGCTTATTTCTCCATAGTTTGTGCAAAGCTCCTTTACCTGTGCTTTTACAAACTCCATGTACTTTTCCCAGTTTGGGGTATCGCCGGGTTCAGGGTGCGGCAGTTCGTGATGTCTTCCCTGGTTTGGATAATACGGGTTATGCCAATCTACCACAGAGTAGTACAAACTGAGTGGGATATTTCGTTTATGACAGGCATCAGCCAGCATCCCGAGAATATCTTTTTTATATGGCGTATTCATCACATTAAAGGATGTCTCTTTTGTGTCCCACATGCAAAAACCATCGTGATGTTTTGTTGTGAAGGTAAGGTATTCCATTCCCGCTTCCTGCATAAGGTCGAGCCAGTGATCAGGATTAAATTTCTTTGGGTCCCATTGTTGTGCATACTCGACATACTCTTCCCTTGGAACTGAATACCGTTGCTGATACTGTTCATGAACTGCAGGAATGGAATAAATACCCCAGTGAACAAACATCCCGAACCTTTTCTTAAAAAACCAGTCCCTGCCATCGCCAAACCTTTGTATCGGCATTCCGGTAGAATCGAAAAAACTATTTGCCGGCAAGGCAGAAACTTTTCCTCCACAGAGAGTTCCGGATACTAATACTGCCGAAATATTTAAAAAATCACGTCTTCTCATTCTTATATGTTTTTTATGCTAATTATCCCTTCTTCATTTTTGTTAAATTCAATAGTCTTCTTAATGCAAATCTTTAACCGGACTTCTTTTTTAGGCTTGTGCAGAAATGGTAAAGCAAGCAGATGCGACAAGTATTAAAACAGCTGTCATAAATAATCTATTAACTTCAATATATCTACGTATATTCATTTTCTTTTTTTTACTATTACTAAATCTACTTCAGCTCAATTGTTGCCGGATCGGGATAATTCTTTTTTTTATCATCCAAAACCAATACCCAGTCGGTTCGTGAGCCACTTGAAGGAGGAGTAAATGCTTCTATTTTTTTGTTGTTTGTAAATGGTTCAATATTAATACTGAAATCTTCGCGCGGATTGTACCAGTAGCCACTTAAAGTGTCAGCAGCCATCTTCTCTAAGTTCAAATGAATTGGATTTCCATACGGAGAATATACAATTACAAATGAACGATCTTTTCCCCGGGCAGCCCTTATCTCGTCTTTATTCTGACCAAAAGTTTTGGCTAAAATTTGCTGGTCAGGAACCATTTCAAGGAACGGTCTTGATTCAAAAAGTTTTCGCATGTATCCCATTTGCATGGCGCCGGGCTGGTGAATCGCTTCATTCCAGGGAATCCGTGCATTAATTACAGGATTTCTGCCCGGTTTCCACATTTGCCAAATGTTGTTGTTTCCATAAGTGTGCCCAAGTGCACCGGCTAAAACCGACCAATATGCAGCCTGGCGTGCATCAAAATCAGTAAAACGTTCATTCATTGGAGAAAAGCCAACAGGGATATCTTCGTATTGAGGTTCACCGTCAAGACAGGGCTTTGTCGGTTTTAGGTTGTAATCAGAACCAATTGAATTATAAACCGGATTGTTATTTTTCGAATGTCCTGTTTGTGCCATATTAAAATCGAGCCAACTGTCATCCTGAAACCAGTGTGATGATGAATAACCTCCTCCGGGATGGTATGACATCAAATGTTTTCCTGCATCTCCTTCTTTAATTCCGTTGGCCATTGCCCTGTTAATCTGTAAAAAAACATCTGTTACCGGATTGCGGTCTCCACCCATAATCCAAATAATGTTTGGCTGATCCTTATATCTTTCTCCCAACCATTTTCCGTAGTTACGGGCTATTTCGGGAGAGGTGAAAACTACAGGACCTGCCCCCCATTGTTTTCTCCATTTATCTCCCCAGGTTGGAAGTGCTGCAATGTATATTCCCAGTTCTTCGGCCTTTTTTAAAACCCAATCAACATGTTTAAAGTAAGCTTCGTTGGGGTTAAGTGGATCATTGTTTATCAATGGAGTATTTCCTTCAGCATTGGGAGTATTCAATCCATCAATTTCTGCAAGTATTACTGCCTGAATTACATTAAACCCTTTTGCTTTCCGGTCTTTTAAGTACATTTCCGTTTCCTCTTTGGTGCATCGGTGAAACAGTTCCCAGGCAGTATCGCCCAAATAAAAGAAAACAGAGCCATCATTATTTGCTAACCGATGACCATCGGGACTTACTTGTAATGATTGTGAATTAGTAAATAGAGGGATTAAAAAAATAAAAAATAAAAAAAAGGATGTTTTCATAGGAACAGAATATAGTTTTATCATTTTAGTGGTTTAACAGTAATTATTACTCTTGCATACCGAGTTAGAGGATAGCCTTTGCCGTTATCCTGAACTTCAAGAATTACGTGAATTGTTTTCCCGGGATCATCGGGGCAAACAAATGATGCTTCCGGAGTTTCTGCATTGATTATTGTTATTGCTTCCGTTGAAGTACCTGCTTCTTTATATTGCCACCAATGATATTTTAGACTATCTCCGTCGCGGTCAGAAGCAATACAGCTTAAATTTATTTTTTCTCCGGGTGTGGCACTAATATCTTGCGGAACAGTTAAGCTTACAACAGGAGGATGGTTGGCTTCGGCATAATCTTTTACACACCACGATGCCCGCACAGCTAGTTCGTTCTGAATATCATCGTCCCACCGTGCACCTGAATAGCACATTTTTTGAGACCAGTTGCGGGTAATTGTATCACCAGAATAAGCATCGGCAACATAATGAGGATTTAAATCTTGCTCATCCCAGTTTACGAACCGGTTGTCATTGTTTACGGTTCTTGAAAAGCGAGACCCCCAGCCCCCGTAAGAAGGGGATTCAGTACTCCGAAGCCCATAATAATTCCCTAAAATATGGAGCATTGCCGGAGCGTCGCCATCGCAGTCTCCCGTATCGTAATACTCAAAATCATCACATAAAGGGCCGTTCCCTTTGTTATAATTATTTTCCACCCATTCCTTAGTCGAGTACTGCACATTATTGAACCAGTATCTTACATCTCCCCAGTAATTCATATAATTGTACATCTCACAGGTAAGCATCTGAGGCAATGGCTGATAATGTGAATTGATATAATCCATACAAGGTTGTTCTTTTTGGTAAGTATCCCCAGCACCTTCCTGTCGCCCAACAAAGTATATCCTTAGTTTTTTTGCCACATACTCTTTTTCTTCGGGGTGATGATCGTTAATATATCGTAATGCGGCCGTAACCGTGGCCGGCCCTCCCCAGCAGGTTACCCAGACAGGCTCATCATTTGAATGATCGAGAAGGACATCTTTAATATGCAATGAACCGGGAGTGTCGGTCATGTAATCATTGGGGATCTCATTACCCGGCATTGTGATACTTCTGAGATATTCGGGGGAAGGATATGAAGGGTCGTGTTTTAATAAATTAGGATATACTTTCTCATAGAGATCGATGTGACGAAATACCTTCCTGATTATTCCTGTATCCGACCACGGTGAGGCACTGGAATGTATCCCAAGAATTTCCTGATCGTTAGAGAAGAGAAGCAGTCTTACCAGGGTGTTCTCATCATCTCGTACAAGGTCGGAAGTGTGAATTACTCTGGTTTTCTTTATCTGCGCTTTTTCAATTTCGTTGTTTTTTGTCAGGTTGCAGCCCGAAAAAACTGAAAATACCAAAAGAAAAGCTGCAATCAGATAAAACTGTTTATTCATTATTGTAGTATTCATTCTTGTAGATTCATTGTTGTAGATTCATTGTTGCAGTGTGTTCCACAATTAATTTTTAATGCCAAGTTTTTTTTCCATATCCTCAAGTGAGATACCTTTGGTCTCAGGCATTATAGTAAGAACCCAAATTAGCTGGAGTATCATAAAGAGTGTGAAAATAACAAATGTGTACCCACCCAATTTTTCGGTAAAAAACGGGAAAGTCCAAGAAGTTGTAGCTGCTACAATCCAATGAACCGATGTTCCAAGTGACTGGCCTCTTCCGCGTACTTTATTTGGGAATATTTCGCTAAGATAAACCCATATTACCGAGCCTTGTCCGAAACCGTGTGCTGCCACAAACACAAGTAACCCTATAAGAACGGTAATGCTTCCTTCTTTACTGAAATTATCCGGGTCGTTAGTAAGAAATGTATATGCAATTGCCCCCAAGCTGACAATATATCCGATAGAGCCAATAATCATAATCTTTTTTCTACCCATGCTATCCATTACAAGTAATGCTGCAATAGTAAATAGAAACATCACACCTCCAACACCCATTGAACTCATAAGTGACGACCCCTTACCAAAACCTGCCATTGTAAAGATATGCGGGGCATAATATAAAATTGCATTAATTCCTGACAATTGATTAAAGGCAGCAATTGCAATAGCCAGCAAAATTGGTTTTCTGTATTTTTTTATGAAAAGAGGTTCTCTTTTTCTTTCCTTATCAGACGAAAGAGAATTCTGAATATCTATTATCTCCTTCTCAATATTACCGGAATCGGTTCCACATTTTTCGAGAACGATTCTCGCCTCATCAACAATATTTTTAGCAATAAGCCAACGCGGACTCCTAGGTGTTGTAAAAAGAAATATAAAGAACAATGCTGCGGGAACAACTTCGATGATTAGCATCCAACGCCACTCTAACTCTCCAAAATTCATTCCTGCAATAATATAATTTGTTAAATAGGCAATTAAAATCCCGAAAACAATATTAAGCTGTGCTACAGCAACCAAGCGACCTCTGTACTTTGCAGGAGAGATTTCGGCAATGTACATGGGCGAAACCACCGATGCTCCGCCAACTGCTAATCCGCCGATAAAACGGAAAAGTATAAAACTGTGCCAACTCCATGCTAACCCCGACCCCAGTGCCGACACGAAGTAAAAAACTGCCAGTATAAATAAAATATACCGCCGTCCGTATTTATCGGTAAAGGGACCAATAAACATTGCCCCGATAATTGTACCAATTAATGCGCTTGCAACGGTAAAACCCAATGCGAGCGAACTCAGATTAAAAACTTCTCGCAGCGAATCGGTTGTGCCGGAAATAACTGCCGTGTCGAAGCCAAAAAGGAATCCCCCGAGTGCAGCTACAATTGATGATAGAATTAAAGTACGTTTCATACAAAATTTATTTTACAACAATTTTCTTAACATCATAAAACACTTTATTTTTTGAAATGACTCTTAATTTACACAGATAAATACCATTTGGAGCTTTATCTTTTGAGGCATTCAACCCATTCCATTTTATCTGGTAAAATCCTGCCGGTTTTTTACTATGTTCTAATGTGGCAACAACCTTACCCGTAATATCAAACAGTTGCAATGTTACAGATCCCGGTTGCTTAAGCTCATAAGCGATGGTAGTTTCAGAATTAAATGGGTTGGGTGTGTTCTGATACAATTTAAACATTGATGAATTATCTAACTCTTTTACTCCGGTAGAAGGATCAAAGTTACTCTTAGATGCATATAACTCAGCCATTTGGCCTGAAGTTAAGGCTTGGTCATAAATACCTACCCGATCAATAAAACCGACCATTTTTGTAACACCGTCAGGATCTTTATCAGGCTTCGTTCCTAACCATAAGTCATCGCCACCATTTATGGCAACTTTTGTAGTTGAGGTTACCTCTCCGGTTTTCTCACCATCAACCCACAATTTGGCATCTGTCCCATTCTCCATAGTAATGGCAACCAAATGCCAATTACCATCAAAAACATTTACAGTTGCCCGTGTTGGTCGAATTCTAATTGAACCACCATTTTCATCATTCATTGTAGTTGAAACTGTTTTATATTGTTTATCCCACCACATATCTACATGTCGTGTTTTATTTGAATCGTCACCATTTTGCCAAAACACATAAGCCCAATCAGGATCTACGTTTGTATCCCATTTTATCCAGGCTGAAAAGGTGTAATTGTCTGAATTATGCAAATTATTAAATGGTACTTTAACATAAGACCTTCCTGTTTTTGTACTGCCGGTTATCTGAACACACCCGTCTTTTTCAGATTCAGAATATTTAACGCCTCCTGTGGCCCAATCAATTTCGGAGCCGATGAGTGTGGCGTTGTTTTGAAGTGTTCCCGAATCTGCCACCGAAATGCCTGAACCTTCTTCAAAATCGTAAAAACTGTATGGGGCAGGAAGTGGTTCCAATGCTGCTGTTGTAACCGATATTTCATTCGAATTTTCAGAACTGTTATTTAATTTATCTTTTGCTATTACGATATAATAATACGTTGTTTCCGGTGCTAATCCTGTATCGGAATAATTGCTTGAAGTAACTCCTGACGCTATAGTAGTATAAGGGCCTCCTGCTGTTGTTGCACGCTTAACTGTATAGCTATCAAAATCATCCTCCGTATTATCGTCCCAATTCAGGTTTATCGCCCTACCTGACACTTCAGCTACCGACAAACCACTCGGGGCTGCCGGAGGAATTGTATCCCTGTCAACTGTTGTTGTAGCCGATACTTCATTCGAATTTTCAGAACTGTTACTTGATTTATCTTTTGCTATTACGACATAATAATACGTTGTTTCCGATGCTAATCCTGTATCGGAATAACTGCTTGAAGAAGCTCTTGTTGCTATAGTTGTATAAGGGCCTCCTGTTTTTGTTGCACGCCTAACTGTATAGCTATCAAAATCTTCCTCCATATTATCGTCCCAATCCAGGTTTATACCGCTGCTTGACACTGCCGTTACCAATAACCCGGAAGGAGCTGCCGGAGGAACTGAATCACTATCATGCGATATTGTAAGTATTTTAGAAGTAAAAGGCTCTAATGAGATACTTCCGGTTACCACATTCCCATCCAGGTCACGATAAAAACTGCTATCTAATTTAATCGTTACTGTCTCCATTGTTGGGTTCATAAATAGCGGAGATATCTCTTCCGGCGAAGGCCTGCTTACAATCTCTTTTATACTAACATTATCTAACCAAAACATAGGGGTCGATTTGCCGTAAGCATTATAAAAATAGATCATTGCTTCCGGCTCTGTTTCTGTTGCCGTAAATTGAAAGGTAAAATCCTGCCTATTTGTATTGACAGTAATTGTAGTACCAAAACCAAGAGTCGCATAATCACCATGATTACGAATTACGTAAACATTCATAGATTTACTTTGATTGGAAACGATACTGAATTTTATTTCATAGAGCTTTCCCTCTTCTATGCTAATATTATGCGATGCATACGAACTCGATGAACTGCCGGGATCATGTTTTAAAGTTCCGCCGTCTAATTTAGCGTTCTCTTCCCAGGAGTTTCTTCCACCTCCATTCGACCAAAAACTCCACCCGGAAATATTTGAGTCGAAAGTAGTATTGCTTATTAACTGCGGCCCATAATTATACGGTATATCATCAGCCCCAATCAAACTTTCTTTAGAATTAGCATCCTGACCTGAATGTGCTTGCCATCCCTCTAAAGTATAGGCAACATATTGATCTCTGATTAGAGATGTTGAATAAGGATTACAATAGTAATTATTGTCGTATGTCCCAAAATCTGTTGTGCCGGAAATGTAAGAAGATTGTTCCAGGCTCAACTGGTCAGACTTTAAGCTGTAAAATACATTCCCTTTCATCTCATATCTTTCAATACCTTCAGCCATCTCATTGAATCTTATCTGGGCCAATCTATTGTTATACGATACATTATTTATAAACTTATGGTCTCTGCCATGATTCGTATAATATCCCCTGCTTCCACCGTTTGACACAGTATTGTTTTGAACAGTAACCTCTTGTGAAGTCCCATCAAGATATATGCCTTCAACAGCTATATAATCCGGTTCGTCGGTTGCTTCCGGAGCACCTATTCCGTCTGTTACTATATTATATCTTACGATTGAACCTTTTACAACTTCTTTGTCATAATACATTTGAAAACAGTAAATCCCTCCACCATCATCTGTCGATATACAATAATTGGTAACATAATTATATTCAATAATATAATTACGCCCGTTTCCAAACTGGATACCTATATAACCTATACTGTCCAGACGGTTCTCCCTTATATTACCTTGTGCCCCATGAGCATCTATTCCTATTGATGCATGTTCAAAATTACCCACGCCATAAGCACTGAGTTTTGTATAATCATCTCCTATGTGCTTTACTACATTTTTGGTTATTGTCGAATAGTCAGCAGAACACCATATTCCATTGCGGTTAGCACCTTCAACTATATTATTGTCTATTGTGATATGCTCCATACCATTTGAACTAAACATGTTTTTGCCCATTCTTATGGCATTTTGATCTACTCCATAAATCTCATTATTTTGAACTGTAATATAATCGGAATTTGGGTCTAGTGCTTCAATACCACTTAAAATCTGATGCTTTACTATAAAACCATCGATAGTAATACTGCTTGCTCCATTTATCTTGAAGCCGTATCCTGTTACCGATGCTTCAATTGTGTAATTGTCAGGACTGTCGTTATTGGGAGGCCAAAAATACAATGTGCTATCGTTTGAATCATAATACCACTCGCCGGGAGCATCTAATGCTTTCAAATGATTATTAATAAAAAATCCCCATCCAACTTTAGGATCATAATGGGGTGCACTTATAATAGTTATTGCTCCATTGTTACAAGAGGTTATTCTTTGTGCTCCAAAGGTCCAGTGCTTAACGCGCATCTGTGCCATAGCGCCGGTCCAGTCTGTACTGCCAACATCATCAGATTCAAAAGATGTGCTACTGTTCACCTTGTCGAACCGTGCATAACCTGTATTTGGGTAACGGGCCAATGTTTGTCTCTCATCGTTGCAGAAGAGTTGTATTACTTTTTCTGAAACGGTAGCTTTATATATGTTTCCCGAATACAGGGTCCAGCCGGTAACCGGAATAGAACCTTTAATGACCGGTTTCTCCCCTGTACCATAGGATCCGTAAGTAACACCACTTCCATTTACATTTATCTGTCCCAGCCAGGTATCGCCCTTTTTAAATAAAATAGTATCTCCTGAACTTAACGACAAACTGTTAAGTTTATCTAACGTTTTCCACGGAGTACTTGAGTTTTGTGCCTGCTCTTCGGTGTATGAATCATCACCACTATTAGAAAAGTAATAGGTTTGTGAATACACGGTAGAGTAGAATATTGTAAACAACAGGATTAATACTAATTTATTAAATTCAATAGCTTTGTTTGTACGTGTTTTTAGTTTCATATTTTATTCGTTTCTGAATGCTTCTATGGTTTTTGTATCATTGCAATTTATCTCTTTTGGCAAGATTGTTATACTCAAACCAAATAGTTTATTTCTCCCTTCTGTTTATATTCAATTTTTTATACCACCGTTGGTAATCGCTCAATTTAAAAGGAGCTTTGCCTGCCAAATAATGGTTTGTATATTTTTTATCTCCAATCGTATAATCAATTAACCACATTGCTTGTTTATCCCGGGCTTCAGGTATTTCACCAATAGTGGTTTTTCCGTTAACCGGAATAGTAAATTCTCCTGAAAAGAAAACTTTTCCCGTGTCGGCATCTTTTACTGTCACTGTCCCTGTTTTTTCTTCTCTTGTATCGTTTACAGCAACCACCGGATGTTGGCCGTTTTTAGCATCTCCTATCATTACACAAGCATTGTACTGCACCTGTTTAATGTAATAATAAGCCAACTTTTTACTGTTATAAAAATCAACAATAGCATCTGAGATTATAGGCCATCCATCGCGTAAGTTCCACCAAATAATACCGGTTTTTCTGAACTTGTCCATACGCCATAATTCAATAAAATATTTATTGGCTTCGGCCTGTACTGCCTGCGAGGCAAATATAAACTGATCCAAATCTGTTACTCTCTCGCCAAAAAGTGCATCTATCTGTTTTAACATCAAGTTATTTCGTTCAGTCTGTCCCCTGGTATTGCGATGACTCCGTACGGCCTTAGTTTGCCACTGGTCGTTCCATTCCCAATTTTCTTTCCATGGATATACATAATCCGGCTCAAACATCTTCTCGAGGCTGGTACGGTTAGGACAACCATGATATCCGATTTCGCTTACAAAATGGGCATTTACATTGGTGTAAAACGGAGCTTTATAATATCCTCGCGGCCCCCAAAGATGTACTTCGGGAAGTGTTCCCGGACGTTTTTTGTTCTTAATATATTCAGCACTATAAAATGGTGAACTTGGGAGATAAGTTCGTATCGGGTCGTATTCCCAAAGTACACGAGGTAAAACCTCCCTGCTAATAATATCCATTCCCGGATCTATTATTTGTTTATTGAATTCCCATTCAATTGACTGATCATTTTCATTATTTCCACACCAAACAACGAGAGATGGGTGTTCACGAATTTTCAAAACTAAACTAATTGCCTCTTTTCTAACCTGCTGTGTAAAATCGAAACCTTGAGGGTATTCGCTACAACCAAATGCAAAGTCCTGCCAAACCATTATCCCTTTTTCGTCGCATAAATCAAAGAAGTCGGTGTCTTCGTAAACATTGCCGCCCCAACAGCGAATCATATTGCAATTCAAATCAGTTATCATATCAATTGCATCTTTCAGATGTGTTTTATCGCGACTGTGCAATGCATCTAATGGAACCCAATTAGTTCCCCTAACAAAAATCTTTTCACCATTTATCTTAAAAACAAATTCTCCGGGATTCTCTTTTGTTGTTATATCTGTGTAAATTAATTCTGCTGTACGAACACCAACTTTTTGCTTTTTTTCGTCCAATATATTATTGTTGGCATCTACAATTTTAACTGTGGCATCGTACAAAACCGCATCTCCATATCCTCGTGGCCACCAAAAATCCACATCGTCGAGTTCTATTTGCTGACTTCCACTAAAAGTGTACATGGGAAATGAATCTTCATAAATCTTTTTACCATCTCTATCAAGAGATATTTCCATCGTTAACCCGTCGATTGTAGGAGTTTTGCTGGTTATCTGCCACTGCATTAACAGGCTTGCTTTTCTTTTGGCAACATCAACCGATTTTGTCATCCAATAAACATTCTCAAACCTGTTCGGTTTTTTAATTTGTAAACGAACATCGCGCCAAAGACCGGCACTTATTAAACGGGGCATAATATCCCAGCCGTACATATGCGGAGCTTTACGCACATAAAACTGCTCTACGTTAGCATACGCCCGCGTTCCAATAACTCCAATGGTATGTTTTTGTGCTTCAGGGACTGCCGGATTAATACGTACAAATAGGGTATTGTTTCCGTTAGGGTTTAGCAAATCGGTAATGTCGAAGCTGTGACTTATTAGCATATTGTCGGTTTCGCCAACAAGTGTATTATTAATCCAGATTGCACCAAAACAGTCTAACCCGTCAAACACAATTTCAACACGTTCGTCATCATCAAATTGAGGTGTTTTGAACTCGCGGGAATACCACCATTGATATGCTTCGTATTTTCTGAGGTCGAAAATGTTATTTCCTACCTCCGGGTTTTCTATTACACCTGCTGCCAACAAATCGAGTTCAACATTACCGGGGACTGTTGCCGGAATAACTGTCCAATTTTCATTACTCAATTCATCGGGGTTATTCGGACTATTCTTATCTTTTAGTCCATAAGCCAATTCCCATTCGCCGTTTAATGATATGTTTGTTTTCACTTGGGCAAACAGTATAGTTCCTGTAAAAAGGAATAAAATAAATATTAGTTTTTTCATAACAGTTAGGTTTATTTTATCTCGCATGATAATTATTTCAATTTAATCTTAGTTCATTCGTTTGTTTTTAGTCTCAACCATGTCCATCATTTTTATGAGTCTTTCATTAAACTGACGTTTCAGGATTGTTTATTTTAAATTGTATCCATCGATGGCAAGTTCCATTTTTCTACCTTCGAGTTTCGAATTATTAATTTCGGCATTCAACACCTTTGTTTCGCCCGGTAATAACGACACGTAATTATCGGACCAAATAACCGGCACAATTGTTTCGCCGCTGTTTTTATCGGTTATGGCTAAATGAATAAAGAATGCTATTTTATCGGTTTTGTTTTTTAACGTTACTTTATAACTGGTTTTAGAGTCGCCTTTTTCTACGGTCATTTTACTTTCAATCTCAACCTTTGGCATTGTGTTCAGCGCGGTAAAATCGGCATACTGTTTTGAATGAGTTGTTACGTACCACGCTTCGCTTTTATCGTTATAATCAAGGATATCTTTTTTCTGCGAAATCCAGTAAAAGTTATTGTCAATCTCTTTGCCTTCGCTGTTGTACAATCGAGTGTCGATAAAATACATTGGCGAAATTTTTATTTCGTCGAACGAGAAAATCTTGTTCGAGCTGTTAGCTTTTAAATCAACTTTTATACTTTTCTCTGTTTTTAGTTCCGAGTCGATATTATAAATTCTGAGTTTTACAGTACATCCGTTTAAGTCTTCAAGTTTATCGTTAACGGCAAACAACGATTTTTGGTCATAATCGTAAATAATATGATGTGCCCGCTGAGCCACTTTTGCAGCGTAGTAGGCTGCGTTTGGCATCAGGTAATAATCGTACAACTGCCAGTACATTTCGGGCCAGGCCGAGTTAAGCATCCACTGAATAACTCCGGTTGCTTTGTATCGGTATGCCGAAAATGCCTCAAACATAGGGCGCATTAGTTCGTAGTTAAGGAGTTGAGCTTTTTTTACATATTCGTCAATATTTTCAGCTTTCCCGTAACGTTTGTTCATTGCTTTGGTGTAGCGGTTCAAATTTCGGAAAAGTCCCCTGCCACAATGGTAATCCCACATCTCGCCAATTGGCCAAAGGTTTTCGGCCGAAATCATTTTCTTTAAACTTTGCAATGGTGGCACTTGTGCACCCGGGCCGGTTTCGGTATTAAAACCGTAAGCCCCGCCTTTAATGGTGTCGGAATACCAATAAACAGGAGGAACGTAAGCGTATGGCCCCTCCATTTTTACGCCTGTTGGTCCGTTTAGAGTAGTTACTTTTGCAGCAGAAGCAAGGTAAACCCGAGTTGAGTCGAATTTATCGAAAATACCGAAATAGTTCTTTTCAAGTTCTGGTGTCGGTCTCAGATCGCTTCCACCAAACCAGCTTATTATTGAAGGGTGGTTGCGTAGCCAAACAATTTGGTCTTTAAATGCATCGCTCATTAATGTAATGGCTTTTTCGCCAATAATTCCACCATATTTTTCATCGGTTTTACCTCCAAGATAATTTGCCCATTCCCAGTGGCAACTCCAGCCCACCATTACCAAAATTCCTTTCTCGTCGCAGAGGTTGTACAGGGTTTGCCCTTTCCCCCAAAAACCTTCCAGTCGAATGGTGTTCAGGTTCATGTCTTTTACATAGTTGAGTTGAGCATCGATACTCTCCTTCGTGTCTTCGAGCAGCAGATTATCGGCCCATCCACCACCGCGAATAAGAATTTTCTTTCCGTTTACTTTAAACCCAATTGCACCGTTTTCGGTAAAATATTTAGTTACAGTTCGTATTCCAAATTGAATCTCTTTTTTGTCGTAAACAGTTTTTTTATTTTCGAATGAGAATGTTGCTTTATGCAAATAGGGCTCTCCTAAAGTATGAGGCCACCAAAGTTTTGGGTTTTTAATATTTAGTTCGGGAAACTCGGTTGAATTGAAAACAACTTTTTTGCTTTCGCCCGCTTTAAGTTCAATTTTTTTTGAAAGGTGATTTTTGTCGAATGTTAAATTTGCATTTCCCGATAATGGTTTATCGGTATAGTTGGTAACCAAAACAGATGCCTGCAATACTGCTCTCGAATTATCAGCGTTTAACGAACTTGCAACAAAAGGTTCCGAAATTCCTACTCCACTGTTTCCCTCAATAAATACTTCCCTGAAAATTCCCATATTTTTGTCGGGTGGTGCCGGATTCCAATCTACAAACCCAATCGAAAAATCACCTCCGCGAGGAGGGAAAACTTCAATGGCAAGTGTATTTTTTCCGCTCTTAACCTGTTTTTTAATGTTGAATTGAAATTGTCTGAAACTGTTGATTACCTCGGTGGTGTCGGCAATTAATTTCCCGTTTAACCAAATATTCGCTTTATAGTTAATTCCATCGATATCGAGAAGAGTTGCTTCCCGAACTTTTTTAACATCGAACTCGGTACGGTACCACCATGCCGACTTAAATTGTGAAACAGGTATTTTCTCCAGATTTTTGTCGACATAAATATTTTTGTAAACGCCATTGTTAACCAACGAGTGTAAAACTGTTTCCGGCACTTTTGAAGCATACCATTCTTTTGTCGAAAAATTGCTTTGACTAATTTCTTCTCCGGTTGCATTTGTCGAATCGGCATTTTGAATGTACCATTTGTTAAGCGATTTCTTATACGAGAAGTCGCTCTTACTATTCTGAGCACACGATGAAAATATGATACTGACAAAAGCAATTTGTGCGAGTATAAATAGTGACCTCTTCATTAAAATGTACCTACTAATTGTGTTTTGTGATAAATTCATTTTTTTTAATTTATTTATTAATCATTATTATTTCTCCCGGGAGCCGGATATTCTTTCAATGCATCGTCGATTACCAAAATCCAGTCGGGGCCGGTATTATTAGTCTTTATTTCGCTGCCCCAAGGCAATTCAAAAGTTCCTGTATTTTCAATTTCACCTTTATCAAATGATTCACCGGTTCGTGGATCGAACCACCAAATCCGCAATTTTGAAGCAGATATTGCATCGGTCTTTATTTTATACTTATGAGTTAAATAAGGATAATAAACCATTAGATATGTTGCATCGTTTTTACCCAAAGTGCCATCACGAGTTGCCTGCAAATGATCCATGCCATTTAATGGTTTGGGTTCAATAATAGATTGGTCAGGAATACGCGACAAAAACGGCCTGGACAGCATCAGGTTTTTTAAATGCCGCATTTGAAAACTTCCGGGAGCTTCCATCGTTTCCTTCCATGACTTCTCTGCCCACCACGCCCATTCTTTCTCATTATTATAGAATTGCATAATACTATTCTCCCCGTAAGTAAAGCCAAAAGCTCCGGCAAATACACTCCAGTATGCTTCAACCCGTACCATGTGGGGAGTAGCTTTGCCATTTGTCGGACAAAATCCGACTGGCATTCCTTCGTACATAAGTTCCCCATCGATTACAGGTTTTATTGGTTTCTTATTGTAGTCTTCGGTAATCAATCTATAGTTATCGCTAAATGCAGTCATATGTCCTGACTCTTCCATATTAAAACTAAGCCATTTTGCACTTTGCCAATCGTCGCTCGACCCCTGACTACCTTGAAGATGATAATGATAGGACATTAATTGATTACTGCCTCCATCTTTAATTCCTTTTACCATACTTTCCCAAATCGGTTCGTAGCCTTCGGCTCTTTTATCGCCTCCCAGTACCCAAATTAAATTTGTTTTGTTTTTATACCGATTACCCAGAAACCGACCATATTCATAGGCTTTTGTTTTATCAAAAAGCGAATCTTTCCCAACAACCAGTGTACCCCAGGCAGGAAACAGAGCAAGGTAAAGTCCTAGGTCATCGGCTTTATCTACTACCCAATCAACATGTTTAAAATAGTTTTCATTCGGTTTTGCCGGATCCATATCAACAAAAACAGTATTTCCATTTTTAGCCGGTTTATCTAAAACAGCCGGTTCTGTCCCTGTTATTACACACTGAATTACAGAAAAACCTTTACTAACTCTATTTTTAAAATAAAGTTCTGTTTCCTTTTTATTCAGTTTTATAAATAATTCCCAGGCAGTATCACCCAAATAAAAAAATGGAGTACCATCGGAGTTAACTAGAAAACGATTGTTATTGCTTACTTTTAGATTTTGGGCAAAAGCTCTGGGTTGAAAAGACGACAAAAATAGTATGATTGAAAGTGCGATATGAATATTTATTTTTTTCATATAAAAGTTTATCTACTTTTTAATAACCAAATTAACTGTTTCAACTCCATTCATATTGACTGAAACCTCTAGTTTTTTATTTTCAAAATCATAGTTCCAGTCATTCGAATCAACTAAGCTCCCATTAAATAGAATCTTTTGGGGCTGTTTACAAAAAAACTCAAACTGATAATTCCTGTTTTTTAATTGCTCTATATAACCCGCCGGTTCAACAGTAACGGTAAATGATATTTCATCTTCACTATTCACACAATTAAATAATGTCTTTGCAATATCACCCTGCTCATAATTATAACTAATCCCGTCATCTTCAAATAATGTGTATGAAGATTTATCCTCAGGGTAAATCCTGACAATTAATGTATCCGGAAAATTTAATGTAATATATTGTTTTGATTTCTGATATGGGATTATTGCACCCGATTTGACAAATAATTGGCCCCCTCTGTTTTTAGGAAATTTAGCATGAATAGTTCCTCCACCGCCTGTTTTGTTCCCTGACCAGAAATTAATCCAATTCCCTTTAGGAAGATAGATTGAATCACTTCCAATGCCAATTAGTAAGTTTTCACCAAACATATATTGATAAATCAAGTTATCGCAATTCCTGTCATCGGGAAACTCTAAAGCCATAGCTCTTACTATTGGTTCTCCTGTAAGGTTGCCATTAATTGCTTCCGAATAGATATAGGGAATTAAATCATGGCGCAATTGCGAATAAAACCTGAAAGCATTTTTTTCAACAGGAGAAAAATACCATGGATGTAACAATCCATACCAACTGTTAACCTGTACCCAGGGTAGAAAAAACCCCATATGCATTGCTTGCAAAGTTTTATCGGCCGAAACCTCAAGAACATCAGCCGATGTATTCATAAAACCACTTAACCCCAGATTAAGCTGGTCGAACAGTGCAATCTTCCCGCCACCATTATCTCCACTTGTTAATGCTCCCCAATGCTGTGCACCTGCGTAACCACCACAGTAATGATGAAAAGAACGTATTCCTTTGTGCCGACGGAAAGTTTTTTCCATCTGTTTTTGAATGAGAATTTGATTCAAATTATGCATCTCATTGTCGGAATAACCATTATAATATTTTCTATCCGGATGTTCATCAAGTGTTCGTCCCGGATCTAATTTAAATCCATCAACACCTTCGTCAATAAACTTAGTGAGGTGATCAAACCAATGTTCCTGGCCCGATATTTCTTTGCCATCTTTTTTAGCAAGTTCGTCTTCTTCGGCAATAGTAAAATCGTGATCGATACAGAGCCACAACCCCAATTTATATCCTAATTGATGTAATTTGTGGATAAACAAGTGCGGATGTTCTCTTTTTTTGTTATCCATTTCAACTTCCCAATAGGGCTCGCCGGGGAATTTCGCTTGATTCCATGTTTTTGAAGTGGAAAAATCATAGTATTTTGCCATCCACTGCGGCTCTATCCAAAAAATATCGCATGGTATTTTTTCATCTCTGAAACGGACGGCATCATTCATCATATCCATCTGATCTTCCATCATATTTCCACCAAAAGCTAAACCATACATCCATTTTGGTAAAATATATGGCTTCCTTGTTATTGTTGTGTACTGGGCAAGAACATCCTTCATCGATTCACCAAGCATAATATAAAAATCAATGTCGTTGTTCGTGTTAAATACAAACAATTTATCTTTATCAAAACGACCGATGTCAAAAAAGTTAAGCGACGTTGTATTGTTGAATAATCCCCATCCGTTGGAACTCATCAAAAACGGGACAGGTACTTCAGCAATTTGGTATGTGGCCCACATTCTGAGGACTTCACCCCGATGCTGAATGTTATCCCTGCTCGTTGAGCCGCCTCCGTAAAACCGTTCCCCTTTTTCCAGCGATACAGAAATGATACTATTCCCAGTGCTCTGTACTATATTTTTACCATTCTTCTTTGCCTCCGAATAGTTGGTATCTCCAATAATACCCTTCCCGGTTTTTGTCTTTTCAAATTTATTGTTTAACGACGTTTTCAACTCGGCAACAACCGAATTATCCTCGTCAAAAAAACTTATATTACGAATTACTGTTTTCCCCAGAGAATTCTTTATTGTTAGTTCACCTGTCTTTTTATCGATAAAAACCTGGTATCCTTTTGTTGTAATTATCTCCTTATCTTTTGTTGTTTTAGTACTAAACTTTATTTTTCCCCAATTGGTTTTTACTATATCATAACGTTCCATAAGTGATTCCGGGAAATCCTTATTATCAGAAATCCGCACCCTGAATATTTGATTGTTACACGGCTGAATACTCAGGTATTTGTTATTCTTTAAACTTATATAAATGTTGTTTCCCTGCTCTTGTGCAAAAGCATAACTACTTGAAATAACAATGAAAGAAGATAAGAATAATGATCTTATCAATAGGTTTCTGAATAAAGGAGAACGTGTCTTTCTGCACATATAGCTACTGAATTTAAATAACGTTTTTTGTTTCATCTATTAAAATTTAGAATCAAGATACAAGACAAGAAAATTAGTGTTTTAACTTAATCATGCTCTTGTGTGTGAAATCTTTTATCATAAATATTTCATAAGTTAATTCTATGGTTTAATGTCTAATTTTAATTTTCATGATTCTCCCTCTTCTCCCGCGAGTTCTAGTGGCCAGCTCTTTCTATCCGTTAACTGACGGAACAGACGATAATTTGGTAGCCTGATTCATTAGTTTTTCCGCTGTGTTTTTATCTGTTATCAGCACATCAATTAGTTCTCCTTTTAATGCTGCCTTAATGGTTTCGAATTTGTATTCACCACCTGAAATTCCAATTACCCGCGATATATTCTTGATGTCTTCGATGCTGATTCCTATAATCCGTTCATTCACTTCATCCTCAATTAACTCACCGTTTTTATTGATAAAATTGAGAGATATATCGCCGACAACACCTTTTTTTTCGAGTGATTTGATATCATTTTCAGTTAGTATTCTGTTTGGATTTTGGACTAATGAAGCTCCTGAAAAATTTCCTATTCCTACTAAAGAAAAGTCGGCTTTGCGTGCAAGACTAAGTGTCGATGCATTTTGTGGGTCGTTTTTTAATGCTTCACTAATCTCTTTGCTGGCAACAATTCCGGGAGAATTAAGCAGTTTAGGATGACCGTTAAATGCATTTGCCATTCGTCGCACCAATTCGTTTCCGCTAATTTGCTCTTCAGGATATCCGAGTCCACCAATCATTTGAATAATATTAATATCGGGGAAATTCAATTTTGGCAATGCATTAACTAGAGCAAACAATGTGCGACCCCACGATACACTTATCGACTCGTTGCCTTTTAAATTTCGCAGTAAATAATTGGCTCCGGCTTTGCCCAGTTCGTCAATTGTCTTTTGGTTATCTTGAAAAGACGGCGTAATTAATACCTCTTTTAATCCATACTTTAATTCAACCTCCCTCTCCATTTCTACAAATGGATCTTCAGGCGGATGTATTATTATCTCCACCATCTTCTCGCTTATTGCCTTGCTTATAAAGCGCGAAACCATTATTCTTGAAATACCATATTTGTCGGCAATAAACTGCTGGGTTTTCCTTTCCTGATAATAATCTTTTAAAATCTTATAAATTAATTTTCGTCTTTTTGTATCCATTTTATCATCCTGTTCATATGTACGCCTATTGCCAAATGTACATAGATTTTTGTAACACTTTACAATAACTATCTTTTTAGTTGTTGTTTTTTGTGCAAGACAAAATGATTAACCCAAACTTTCGTTTTTATTCATAGTTGATTTACTTGCAAAGCATTTATAAATGCAGTCCTTTCTGTAATAAACCAAGTTGTGCATTTAATAGGATGTACAAAAAAGCAAAAATGAAATTTAACTATTCGGGAGGAGGATGTACACCTACAGCTAAATCCACAATACAATGGGGAATTACAATATAATTCACAAATATTTAAAAAAAGGGGACGGTAATAATTAACTCCGCCCCCTAATTTTATGTATCCTAATTAATATCCATTATTCTGAGTCATCTGTGTCAGGTCAATCTCTTCCTGCGGAATTGGATAATTAACCATGTGGTCTTTCCATCCCAAAGGTCCAAGAACCTCTTTGAGTTTACCTGCTCTTTTCAGGTCGAAGAAACGTTTTCCTTCGAAACAAAATTCGACCTTTCTTTCGTTGAGTATAATATCAAGCAACTGTTGTTTATCAGTTGTTGTGATATCGGATGCACCTCCACGTCGTCTAACTTTATTAATATATTCAACGGCTGTAGTTATATTGCTTCCTTGTTGAACCAATGCCTCTGCATAATCGAGGTAAACTTCTGAGAGACGAATCATTGCTTGATCAACATACCCCAATCCTCCTGACCAAATTGAGCCATCTGTCAAATCAACATTTACAGGCACCCATTTCATCATGTGGATATTACCCGGAGGCGCTAAAAATATTTGATCATTAGTAAAATCACCATCATTATTCAAGTCATATTTTTCATGCTCAACGTCATAAGTAATGGTGTCAATTCTGTAGTCGGTTGCATCAACATAAGTATTATGACGAACAAAATTCGTGTCGGGTTGATAGAACCACGACCATGAAGCAAATGGCCCCCAATAGATAATCATGTTAGTCTCATTCATATAATCAGACCAGATATTTTGTGTTTCACTACCAGCTGCCCTCATTGCTGTAAAAATATTCTCTTTGCTATATTCCGATACGCCGTTAAAAAGATCGGCATAGTTAGGTTCCAAAGCATATCCGGCAGGGCTGTCGATAACTTTTTTAGCTGCTGCTTCGGCTTTTGCCCAATCTTTTTGCCACAGATAAACCTGATCCAACAGTGCATTTGTCATACCTTTCGTAACGCGCCCGGCATCATCCTGAGAATCGTACGAATCAGGTAAATCCACATTTGCTTCGGTAAGGTCTTTTAAAATCTGAGCCCAAACATCAGCTTCCGGCGATCTTGTAATATTAATAGCATCTTCGTATCCCTGAGACTGAAGGATAAGAGGTACATCGCCAAAGGCAATAACAAGATTAAAATAGTAATATGCTCTAAGAGCCTTAACCTCTGCAATATACCTTTTCTTAAGTGTTTTATCCAGCCCTTCTAAGTCCGGAAGTTTTTCAAGTACCAGATTAGCTCTTTGAATGCCGGCATAGTAAGCTTGCCAATATTTCCAAAAATGTTTTGGGTCTCCCTGTTCTTCCGGCACCCAACGATATTGATCGATTGCAATTAACGAAGCCCACATGGCATCGCCATGCTGTTCTACAACATCATCGGCTGCCGATGATCCGAGAATAAATTTATCCCAGCTTAATCCCATATACGACATAACGTCGTACACACCGGTAACGGCAGGTTTTGCATGTGCCGGAGTTGTAAGAAAATTAGCATCTACTACTCCCTGATAATATTCGGCTGTTAAAAACTCGTCGTCGTTACACCCGCTGAAGGCAAGTATAAAAATTAACAGAATTAATAATTTATTTATATTTTTCATAACTAATGTTTTTAATTATCTGATGATTTAAAATGTAATGTTTACTCCAAATCTATAAACACTTGTACTTGGATAATATCCTCCGTCAATTCCTGAATCTAATCTACTACCTTCACCAAAATCTCCTGATTGATCCATAGAAATTTCTGGATTAAAACCTTTGTACTTAGTAAGAGTTAACAAATTATCGCCTGATGCAAAAACCTTAATTTTTGCAAAAGTTACCGGCAAATCATAAGAAAGTACAATATTCTGAAGACGTAAAAATGATCCATCTTCGAGATAAGCAGTAGATGTACGAATGTTCGTGTTAAGATCCTGAACTCTCCTAACGGGTATTGTATTACTTGTACCCTCGCCATGCCATGCATCTAAAACGGTTGTGGCTTTATTCATCGCCCTTCCCTGTTGTTCAATTTCACTACGAAGTTCGTTGTATACTTGATTGCCTTGAGAACCATAAAAAAGTGCAGATAAGTTAAATCTTTTATATCCCAAATCGAATCCAAATCCATAAGTAAAGTCAGGAATTGGGCTGCCAATTACCTGCCTGTCTTCATCGTTAATAACTCCATCACCATTCAGATCTTTAAATTTAAAATCACCGGGAACTGTTTCGGCAGTCTGATAAGGGGCATCTGCGTTAAGGGCATTTGCCGCATCAAGTTCAGCCTGTGTTTGAAAGATTCCTTCGCAAACATAGCCGTAAAAATCGCCAAGACCGCCACCAACATAGGTGCGGCTTCTTACTTCACCTGATTTTGTTCCCGAAAGGTATTCGTTTTCTCCGAGGTCTGTAACTTCGTTATTATAAGTAGTTAAGTTCGCATGTACATTGTATGTAAAATCACCAACCGAACTGTTGTAACTGGCTTCAAACTCAAAACCCTTATTTGTTAATGCGCCTGCATTGGTAATTACTGATTCGTACCTACCCCATGACAAACTTCCAATACCCGATGTAACAGGGATGGTTTTTCCAAGTAACATATCGGAAACGTCAGTAATAAAATAATCGGCTACAAAACGAAGTTTGTTATCGAGGAAAGCCATGTCGATTCCAAAATCTTTTTGAGTTGAAGTCTCCCATTTCAAATCGGTATTAGCCAATCCACTGGTAACCATTCCAGACTGAAAGCTTCCATTTTGGCCTGAGAATGAATAAAATACGTTAGCCATTGAGGCAATGTATCTATAATTACCAATCTTGTCGTTACCTACCTGACCGTAACTTGCACGCAGTTTTAAATCACTAAAAAAATCGGGAATAAAAGTTTCATTCGACAATCTCCATGCTGCAGAGAATGATGGGAAAGTTCCAAACCGGTTATTTTCACCAAATCTTGAAGAACCATCGTGCCTGATATTACCGGTAATATAATACTTGTCTTTATAGTTATAACTGGCACTGGCGAAATACGAAATCATTGATTCTTCTCCTCTATACTGACTAAGCGATGATGTTTCTGCAGCTCCACTGTTAACAACCTGATACGAAGGATCCAAGTATTTTGAACTTCCACCTATACTATTCCACGAGCTGTGTCGCTTTTCGTATCCAACCAAAGCACTTACGCTATGGTCGCCAAACAATTTATTAAATTTTAGCACATTACTCCATGTCCAACCCATGCTAACCGAATTAGATCCGCTAACATTCACTTGAGAGTCCGAAACAATTCCTTCATCATAAATATTATTTGTATAACCTGTGCTTGATGAAGCAGAATAATTATTATTAAAACTTGTACGGAATGTAAGATAGTCCAATGGTTTGAAGTCGGCATATAAATTATTACTTAAACCAAAACTTTTATCTACCGGGTTGCTGGAAACAGCAGCTGCATACTGAGTACGATGAGGTCCGTAAAATGGATTTGGAGGTCCTGCCAATGTACCATCCTCGTTAAAAACAGGGATAGTTGGTTCTGTATGTATCAAACTGAAAAATTGTCCATACTTGTGATCGGTATAACTCTGTCCTGTAATTTCATTCTGACCGAAAGAGGTACTGTTACCAATTTTTAGCCACTTTTTAATTTTATGATCGGTATTTACCCTGAAATTAAGCTTTTTCATACCACTTTTAATCGCTATTCCATCTTGATCGAGATATGAAATTGCAACATAGGCAGTTGATTTTTCTGTACCACCCGAGAACGACAAAAGGTGATCGTGTATTGGTGCATTTTTTCTAAACATTACATCTAACCAGTCGGTACCCTCTCCAAGTTTCGAAGGATTAGGAAAGAGTTCGGCAGGAAGATTGGGATCTCCTCCAAAAGGTTCAGGTTGCCCGTCGTTCCGGTACATTGTATTTTGAACTTCGCCATATTGTTGAGCATTTAACATTTCAACATTACCAGAATTAATCATATTTTGAAAACCAACAGATCCGTTATAGGTAACTTTCATACTACCGGATTTTCCTCTTTTGGTTGTAATAAGTACTACTCCATTGGCACCTCGTGCACCATAAATAGCAGCCGATGAGGCATCTTTTAATATCTCAATCGATTCAATCTCGTCGGGATTGATACCCTGAAGACTGCCACCATAAATACCATCAACAACATACAGCGGCTCACTGTTATTAATACCTCCTACACCTCTGATCCGAACCGAAAGTCCGGCACCGGGTCTTCCACTTTTTTTAGTAATAAGAACACCGGCAGTCTGTCCCTGTATTGCCTGAGCAATGTTTGTCGTTCCTGTTTTAGCAAGCTCTTCGCCGCCAACCGACGAGATTGATCCTGTAACATCTCGCTTTTTTACGGAAGAATAACCAATAGTAATTACCTCATCGAGACTGTACGTATCGGTTTGCATAGTAATATTTATTGTTGCTTGGTTGCCTACCGTAATTTCCTGTGTCTTCATTCCAACAAACGAGACTTCAAGTACGGCATCATCGGGAACATTGTTTAATGAATAGGTACCATTAACATCGGTAACTGTTCCAATCGATGTTCCTTTAATAATTATTGCAACTCCCGGTAGTGGTTGCCCATTTTCGTCGGTAACTTTCCCGACTAGCGATTTTTGTTGAGGTTCTGAGGCTTTCGACTCCATCTCTTTTGGATATAGAAGGATGTTTCTGTCGCGCACAATATGTGTTACTCCGGTACCAGCAAAAAGCACTTGAAGTGTCTCTTCAATGTTCTGCTCGCTAATGTTGATTGAAACCCTTCGGTTCATATCAATGAGTTCAGAACTGTATGCAAACCTGAATTCTGATTGCTTTTCAATCTGCTCCAATACGTCAATCACCTTTTTGTTGCGCATTTCAAGATTAAGTTTTGTAGATTGACTATACACACTTGCCGAAAGCTGCATAAGCCCAAAAAACAAGAACAAAGTTGTTAGTTTCATAATTCTAAAGAATTTGTTCCAAACAGAAGGTGTCCCCCTTCCAATACTTCGGATTTTTTTCATAATTTTACAGCGATTTAGTTAATAAATTTATTTATCATTTGCCGATGATAAGTATAAGCCGGCAGTGTTGCCGCACTGCTGGCT